>Ga0315273_10005686_pt1 | contig 15461 bp, 18 predicted proteins | sample YL17G02_0_MG_FD_205753 | JGI IMG/M metagenome (GOLD analysis project Ga0315273, IMG submission 205753) | Sediment microbial communities from Yellowstone Lake, YNP, Wyoming, USA - YL17G02_0 | ecosystem: Environmental > Aquatic > Freshwater > Lake > Sediment | place: USA: Wyoming | collected...
GAAAGATCAAAGTATGGAATCGGGAATACAACAATCTGGAACACTGTGGCTTAAATGGAAAAACTCCCAACGAGATGCTAGAATTATTAACAATTAAAGAACCGACAAATGTATGTGGTTAAAACAATCGTAACAGACAATCGTAACAGACAACGGGACAACGGCCAATCATCCATGGAGAAGGAGAATTAACGCCAACATCCAATACGCCATAATTCATAAGGTTCCGCAAGTATGACATTTAAAAAAAACGCGACCCTATGACATTTCTACTTAATTTTGACAACAGTTTTGATTTTATTGACAAAATAAATCGAAACTGCTCCATAAATAATTCCCAAAATTGATCCGACTAAAATATCGCTTGGATAATGCATTCCGTTATGCATCCTGGCAAAGGTCATCAGCAAAACAAAAAAACCCATTATCGGCCAATATTTCTTGTAATAATAAAAGTAAACCGACAATATGGCGAGGGTGCTGGCCATATGACTGGAAGGAAATGACGAATCCGCGTATTGTTTGTCGATCGGGAAGATACTGCCATCCGCAAGATATGGCCGTATTCTGAAAAAATATTCAGCCAAAAAGTTTTTTATCAGACCTTCGCTGACAGAAAAATGCAAAAATAACTATGCTAACTGCAATTAAAACTCTCTTACCCTTGCGTTTGTCTGAAAATAAAATGATGAAAGTAATCAATGTCCACAAGATTATCAAGAACAGCTCTTTGCTGATAAAAACAGTAACGGGATCAATCCAACCGGATCCCCAATGATTCAAAAATTCAACGATTTGCAGTTCCATATTGCTTTTTATCATCTGATTAATTTTGGAGAAAATTTTAGAATTATCTTTCCTAGGAAATTTTCCTCAATCGACATGGAATTGAAAAAGCTTGTTCAAGAATTTTTCCAGAATTTTTTGTTGATTTTCTTTAATAAATGGTATTAAACACTCCCAAAGCAAGCTCTGAAATCGCAATTTGTTACCCAATTGTAGCAAGCTGCAAGATAAAATTACTTCGCAATTTAATTATTTCGCCCAACGCTTTCAGAATAAGCGAAGCGAACGAAGACATTTTATCTCGGAGGCCGGGAAGATATTTCGCGTATTCAATGTTATGCGTTGTCGCGAAGCGAAGCGAGCGATGAGCAATAACCGGAATTATTTTCAAAACCGTTACGACACCAGAGAACGAGCGGATCGAGCGATCACGTCATAACTGGTTACTATACAAAATAATTATATCATAAGTTCTATGTCCTATTTAGATATAAAAAATAATCCTGCCTTGGCAGGATTATTTTCATTGGCTCCGTATGATGCATTTGATTATAACCGCAATCCTGACTTTACTTAACATGTACCATTTATATTACCCGCTTTACTTTTGCCACAAAAAGTTCTGACATATTTATTTAGTATAAAAAATCAGTGGGTACAGATTTTTTATACTTGAATACTTAAGGAGTACTAAATTTTTGACACTTTGGTAGCATTCGATCCTTTTGGGCTTTCGCTTATTTCAAACTGGACTTTGTCACCTTCTTTCAACTCTTCAAAGGCTACGCCTTGAAGTTCTTTTGAGTGAAAAAAGAGATCCTTGTCCTGACCCTCGCGAGAGATGAAACCGAATCCACGATATGTCACTATTCGAGAAATTTTTCCTTGTTCCATGCTATTTAAAATAATTAGTTATGTACATAATTGATAAATATACGTTTCATATTTTGAGCTTGAAATTTATTTTATCATCAGGATTTTGGCATTTTTTTCAATTTTCAATCATTAGCTTTTGGATTTAACTTTATGAATTTTACAAACTTTCAGCTAAAACTTGCTTTCGTTTTAGGTTTTATAAAAATCATAAATTAAAATTGAAAGACAAAATTTATTTATTTTTCCATCTTTCTTCGGATGAAGGTCGGGATTTCAAGATCGTCTTCATCTTCTTCTTTTGTTTCTCCCCGTACCGAAACGCCTCGCGGTTGGATCTTTTCTTCAATGATCATTTTTGATTCAATTTTCTTGGAAGGAAAAGTGATTTTTTCCACGAATTCTTCTTCAACCTTCGGAATTTCCATTGATGAGAAAGTTTTAGAAGCGCTGAATTTGTTCATCGACACTTCTCTCACCTTGGTTACGTCAAAACCAGTTGCCACTACTGTAATATGAATATCTCCTTTTTTAATCTGATCGTCAGTTACTGCTCCAAAAATAACTTTAGCATTAGGATCAATATTTTCAGTAATAATATTGGCAGCTTCATTGATTTCCAACATTCCCAAATCGCTTGAACCGGATATATTAAATAGCACCCCTCTAGCTCCATCAATAGAAAGTTCCAAAAGCGGACTATTGATAGCTGCCTTAGCCGCTTCCACCGCCCGATTGTCTCCACTCGCCACTCCTATTCCCATCAAAGCCGAACCGCTATCCTCCATAATGGCTCGCACGTCAGCAAAATCAACATTGACAATTCCCGGCTTGGTGATTAAGTCGGAAATTCCCTGCACTCCCTGACGGAGAACATCATCCACTATCTTAAAAGCATTAATTAGTGAGGTTTTTCTATCAATTATTAAAAGTAATTTGTCATTGGGAATCGTAATGATAGTATCCACCCGGTCTTTCAGATTTTCTAAAGCCTCTTCGGCAATCAATCTTCTTTGAGCGCCTTCAAATGCGAAAGGTTTAGTTACTACTCCGACTGTCAGTGCTCCCAACTCTTTAGCTGTTTCCGCCACAATCGGCGCCGCTCCCGAACCAGTTCCTCCTCCAAGACCGCAAGTCACGAACACCATATCTGATCCCTTCAGTACTTCTTGGATTTCATCCCTGTTTTCTTCAGCTGCTTGGCGGCCTATTTCCGGACTCATTCCGGCACCCAGTCCTTTTGTGAGATTTTTTCCGATATGAACTTTTTCTCCAGCCCGACTGTGATGAAGCGCTTGAGCGTCTGTATTGATCGCCACAAATTCAACGCCTTTTATTTTTGAGTCGATCATCCGGCTGATGACATTACCACCGGAACCACCCACGCCAACAACTTTTATTTTTGCAAATGTTTCAATTTCCGGTTTTAGTTCTGCCATATGTTTAGTAGGTAATCAATCAAAAAATTGTGATTTTTCCCCTTATTTTAGATACAAATTAAAAAAAATTAAATTATTATTGCATTTATCTTCGGTAAATAAACTTAGCACATTGTTGTTCAATGTGTCAAGAGGGAAATTTTTCATATGTAAAAAGGGAATTTTTCTATGTAAAGAGGGAATTTTTCTATGTTTTTTCTATTAAAAGGATTCAGGGTAAAAATTTTTCCAATAATCTCCTCAATGTTTTTATGGAAATTCCCGCTCCGCTAGAAATATTTCCTAAAAAATTTTTTCCCTGAAAACCCCCTCGAGAAAGATTTCTTTGTTCTTTTTCCCACATTATTAATCCGATGACGGTTGAAAATGAAGGATCATCCACTTTATCCATCATCCCGCCTAAATTTACCGGAAACCCTATCTGAGCAGGCAGTCCAATTATTTGTTTTGCCAAATCTACGATTTGCGGCATTTTTGCTCCACCACCCGTCAGCACAATTCCTGCCGGAAGCAAACCATCTTTTCCGATCCCTTTCAATTCCTTATTCACCAGAGTGAATATTTCTTCCAATCTCGCTTCAATTATTTCCACTACGTGATGGTGTGAAACAAATCCTAATTCTTGAGAATCCACTTGGGATAAATCTATCTCTTCCTTCTTGCTTATTTCTTTGGCAAGCGCACTTCCGTATTCCAATTTAATTTTCTCCGCCACTTCAATAGATGTTCGCAGACCAATGGCGAGATCATTAGTCACGTGTCCCGCGCCTATCGGCAGAATAGCAGCATAAATCAGTTCACTTTCTTCAAAAACGCAAATCGAAGTTGTTCCTCCGCCGATATTGACTAGCGCTACGCCAAGTTCCTTTTGTTTTTTGTTCAATACGGCTTTTGCGTCAGCTAGCGGTTCTAAAACCAGTTCTGTTATTTCAATATTGGCTTTATTGAAACATTTGGTAATATTTTTAATATGCGTGGATGATCCTTCAATAATTAAAGCATCCACTTCCAGACGCACACCTCTCATTCCAATCGGATCCTTGATGTTTTGCTGATCATCCAACCGGTATGTTTTTGGAATAATATGAATAATTTCCTTATTCAAAGGAATATTGATAAATTGAGCTTCGTTTATCACTCGACTAGTATCATCTTCCGTCACTTCTCCATCAGCTTTCCCGACCGCCACCACACCCTTGGAATTTTGAAAACTGATTTCCGTTCCTCCGATACCCACTACTGCTTTCTTGAAAGCCAACCCAGCCATCCGTTCGCTTTTCTGTCCCGACTCATCCACCAACTTTGCCACTTCATCCACGTCAATAATCACACCGCGGCGCATACCGAAAGACGGAACAACACCCACGCCGATGACTCGAGGAAATTCCAATTCAGGAAGATCTTGAGCAATCACCGTTCGGATATTGGACGAACCTATAGTAATACCGACAATAACATTATTCTTACCCATTGTTTCAAGTAAGGTTCTATGTTTATGCTTAAATTATAAATTAAAACGACCTTTTATGCAAAGTGTCAACCAATCAGATTTCTGACATAAGGGGAAAAAATAATCAGCCCGATGATGATTGCCATAATTGAAGAAATCAACACTGCTGCCGCCATAAGATCTTTCACTAGCTTGGCATAAGGATGGATTCGCGGTTTTAAAATATCCACCACTCGCTCGACTACCGTGTTTGTCAATTCGAATATCAACACAAACATGATTATTAAAATCAAGATTACCGCTTCCCAGTTTTTCACCTTGAATATCCAAATCATCATCAAAACCGTAAAAGAGATTATGATTTCTATCTGGAAATTTCTTTCGTTTAGGAGCACATATTTCAGACCCCGCGTTGCGTGACGCAAACTTTTGCCAAATCTTCGGATTTCATTTTCTTCAGTCATTTTTGATTAGCTTATGTTTTTTATCTCTTCCTTTTTGGATGCCAAACATTTTTTTACCGTGCCTGAACCCCAAAAGATGGAGTATTCCATGAGACACGACTTTCGCCAATTCTTCTTTCACGTTTATCTTTCTTTTCTGGCAATATTTCTCAACATCATCATAGCATATAATCAATTCTCCTAAAAATATGCTCCGATCTTCGGATTTTTTAAGCGTATCCCGGCTTTTATATTCAGGAAAAGACAGGACATTGGTCACGGAATTTTTCTTCCGATAAATCCGGTTTAATTTTTTGATTTTTTCCGGTTCCACCAGCGCAATGCTTATGTTAATATTTTTTTCTTTCAAAAAATCACATCCGCAACTGCGAAAAGTCCCCGAAGCTACGCGGCTGAAAAAAATTTTTCTGACTGGACTTCCGGCTTCATTATTGATTTCCAGATTGATTTTCATGATTTATATCTTAGCATAAAAATCTCAAACACCGATTTTCTTCTCTCTTCCGAATATGATAACAAAAAACGGTTCTCTTGCAAAATTGATAACCGTTTTAAAAAAAAATTATGAGACTAAACTTTCAACAATTTTTTTCACTGCACTTCCATTCGCTTTTCCTTTAAGCTTTTTCATCACTGCACTCATTACTTTTCCAATGTCGGCTTTTGAGATCGCATTTACTTCAATTATGGTTTCTTTCACAATTTCTCGAATTTCTTCTTCGCCTAATTGTTTCGGCATATATGACATTAGAATATCGATTTCTTTCTGTTCTTTCTCCGCCAGATCCAAGCGACCTCCTGCCGTATATTGTTCCACGCTGTCTTTCCGCTGTTTAATTGAACGCGCAATTACTTCCAAAACTTCTTCATCAGTCAGTCCTGTTTCCTTTTTTTTCTTTTCAATTTCAACATTTTTGACAACACTGAGCAAAAATCGAAACGTATCCCGTTTCATCGTATCCCCTGATTTCATGGCCTCTTTGAGGTCACTAAGAATATTTTGTTTGAAATTCATAAAAAATAATTGATAATCATAAGTCATTTTATCCTTTTACTAGCAACAAATCTTGCAATATAATAAACCTCGATTATTTTATAAACTTATGATATTTCATTCTTTTAATTTTCTTCTAACGTCTCGCAAAGCTTCTTCATCGAATTTCCCGAGTTTTTTCAGTTTATCAATTTCTTTCCTGATTTTGACTTTATAGAGCGCTTCATTACGCTTCTCACGCTTGCTCTTTTTTTCGGTACGAAATCGTAATTTTCTGGCATGCATCAAAACGCCGCTCTGTTGAACACGACGGTAAAATCTTCGAATCAAACTCTCCGATGTCTCTCTTTCTTTCTTTTTAACCTGTATCATAATAGACCTCCTTTCTGCTAAAAAACACATACATAAATATAAAATATTCACAAATAAATTATCGTTTATATTTTACGCTCTGACAATTTTTCAGTTTCTTACAATCAAATCGGCCTTATTTCCTCAGACAACATAGCTCCTCCAATCAAATGCAGATGGATATGTTCAACTTCTTGTCCGCCCCATCGGCCGACCCGAAACAACAACTTATACCCGTTTTCTTCATTCTGCCCAGCTTGAGCGTTAGATTCGGAATCCCCAAAATGAGCTATTTTTTTGGCTGATACGATCATATGCCCAACCAAGCTTACATCATTGTCACTCAAATCGTCAATACTGCCAATATGCTTTTTTGGAATAATTAAAATATGCATCGGAGTCAATGGATGAATATCTTTAAATGCGATAATTAAATCGTCTTCATATACCGTTTTCGATGGAATTTCTTTTTTAGCGATTTTACAGAAAATACAATTGGCATTCATAATCACACATTACCAGTTTTAGATATTACTACATCACTCTTGAGCATTTTCTTTATCATTGGGACAAGTTTCTCCATTATTACTGTTTCCTGAGTTCCATTTTTCATGTTTTTCACAATCACCGTTCCGTCAATCGCTTCTTTTTGCCCGATAATCAAGGTAATTTCCACCGCCGCACGGTCAGCTACTCGCAGTTGCGATTTCAAACTGCCTCGCCCGAAACTTTCCGCCACTATAATTCCGTTTTTTTCCAGTTCAGCAAAAACATTGAGTGATTTCTTTTTGGCCAAATTACCAAGCTGCGCAAAAAATATCCTCGGTTTCGGCTCCTGATAAATTTTGACTTTGTTTTTTTTCATTTCAATAACAATCCTGTCCAGCCCCACCGCAAAACCGATAGCCGGAGTCATTTCACCGCCCAATTTTTTTATCAAATAATCGTAGCGTCCGCCGCCACCCAATGAATGAAGCTTGCCGCCTTCTCCTTCAACCCATATTTCAAAAACTGTGCGGTTATAATAGTCCAAACCGCGCACCAATCTGTGATTGATCACATATGGCAGATTTAATTCATCTAAATATTCCAAAACATTTTTAAAATGTTTATGACAATCTTCGCATAAATGATCAACCGACTGAGGAACGCTCGAAGCCACCTGTATGCATTTATCTTCCTTACAATCAAGAACACGCATCGGATTTATTCCCAGTCGCCATTTGCAATTCTGACAAAGTTTCTGCTTTCGCGATTCCAGATAACTGATCAGTAAATTGCGATAATCTTTGCGGCATTGAGTGCAACCGATGCTGTTGATTTGAAATTGGATATTTTTAAGTCCGAGGTTGGTTAATATGCGCTGCGACAATTGGATAAGATGGGCATCCATTATCGGATCTTCTTCTCCAAAAATATCAAAGTTAGCTTGAGAAAATTCCCGATATCTTCCTTCCTGCGGACGATCATAACGATAGGCCTGTCCCATAGAAAAAAGCTTGATTGGTTTAGACAGCACATTCATTCCATGCTGAATATATGCTCGAGCAACGCCTGCAGTAAACTCCGGTCGGAGCGCCACCTTATCTCCGCCTTTGGTGGCGAAATCATATATTTCCTTCTCCACGATATCCGTCCCTTCTCCGATTGAATATGTGAAAAGATTGGCATATTCCACTACAGGAATATCGATCCGGGAAAATCCATATTCCTGAGACGCTCTGGATAACACCCGGCGAATATGATTCCAATATCCTTGCTCTTCCGGCAAAATATCCCTCATCCCTCTGATTGTCTGCAGAAGAAGCGGCTCTTGGCTTGGTGCCATGGGAATTTTCGTCTGAGAAACGCTTTTGGAAAAATTTTTTTTCTTACGCTTCACTTTTTTCATTTTTCGATTTTTCTTTTTAATTTTCAATTTCTTCATTGGCATCTTGATTAGTATCTTTTTGCCTGCCTTTTGTAAAAGCAACCAAAAAATAAAAAATTAAGCGATTGAAAAATTGCTCAAAAAAGATTGATCCTGCTGAAAGGCCAGGCACGAATCAGGACTTTCCCAATTATCGCGCTTTCCTTGATCGGACCGAATGAACGGGAATCATAGGAATGAGAACGATTGTCGCCCATTAAAAAATATTCGTCTTCCCCTATTTCCACTTTTTCACTACCGCCGGAATTGCCGGTAATGATTTCTTTTTCCAGATAATTATTTTCATCAACAAACACTCTTTCTGAATTATTTTTGTTCAAGATATACACCTTGCCATCTGTCAATTCCACCGTTTCTCCGGAAAGACCAATAACACGCTTGATGAAAAACTGGCGCGGATCTTTCGGATAGCGAAAAACCACCACGTTTCCTCTTTCCAATTTTTTAAAAGGAGAAACAGTAAATATTCTTACACTTCCCGAACCCACGTCGGTTTTCTTATATCCAAATTCGTTGACGATAAGATATTCTCCATTTCTAAAATTCGGTTCCATTGAAGCTCCTTGGACAAAAAACGGCTGGAAAAGAAACATCCTGATCGGAGTAATGATGATCAGCGCCAAGAAAAAAACTTTGACAATTTCCAGCAGAAAACTGCCAACGCCGTAATAGACCTCTTTTTTTTTGTCGTTATAACCTACCTCCATTATTTTTTGTTCTTCATTCATATTTAATAATATTTTTACATCTATGCGACTAAATGATAAAATAAAAAAGGATCCTGTTCAGTTGCTGACTAAAAATCTAAAACATTCTTTAAAAAGCCAAAAGTAATACCATAATATCACACTTTTTCTAACTTGGCAAGAGGATGAATCAATCGCATGGACATACTCAAAAAAACCCAAAACCAGCCGAAAAATAAAGCGACTAAAAAACTTTTTTTCTTCCAGGACGCTTATTTTTACGGCATCTCGAAAAAAAAAATCCGGGAAAAATCCTTGAAGAAATTTTTTGGAATTTTTTTTCTCTGTCTTTTTTTAGCTGTTTCAGCCACAGGAATCTATTTCAGCTGGAAAATCCATTCGGTCAACAGATCCATCACGATTCATTCAAAAAATGATAAAAATCCTTCATTGATCCAAGATATAGGGACGCTGGTTTCTTCCATAATTTTCAAAGACCACAAAAAACTTTTTGGTGAAGAAGAAGGACGCATCAATATCCTGCTTCTGGGAGCCACTGGAAAAGGCAATCCCGGACAAAATCTCACCGATACGATCATGATTATGAGCATTGATACGAAAAATAAAAAAATAGGACTCCTTTCGCTCCCTCGCGATTTCTACGCTAACATTCCAGGAACGCGTTATTTCACAAAAATAAATTCCATCTATCAATATGGCATCACCAACGATCAAGGGATAGAGCCCATCAAAAAGACCGTGGAAAATATTACGGATATTAAAATTCATTATTTTATTATCGTTGACTATGGCGGTTTCAAAAAAATCATCGACGATATCGGCGGTATCAATGTGATGGTAGAGCGCGACATCTATGATCCCCGCTATCCGGGACCGAACTACAGTTATGAAACATTTGAACTCAAAAAAGGATTTCATCTGCTTGACGGCGCTACCGCCCTCAAATATGTGCGTGAGCGTCACAACGACCCGGAAGGAGATTTTGGAAGAGCCAAGCGCCAGCAGCAAATTATTCAAGCTACGAAAAACAGAATGTTTTCGCTTAAAACTTTTTTTAACATCTTCGCCTTGAATAATTTGCTCACAACACTGGGCGACAGCGTCAAAACCGATATTCGTCTGGAAGAAATCGAAAGCTTCATCGCTCTCAGCAAGAAGGTGGATACCCAAAATATCACGAATTCCGTGGTTGACGCCTGGAAAAAAGACAGTCTCCTTAAGGTCTCCCACATAGCCACTTCTCAAGGCCTAGCGTTTATTCTTATTCCGCGCGTTGGAAACTACAGCGAAATCCGCGATCTCGCGAAAAATCTGTTCAATTTGGACGCCATCCGACGCCGCCAAGCGGAAATCCAAAAAGAGGAAGCCGGAATCCTGATTGTTAACCGGAGCGGGGATAATAATCTCGCGTACAAAATAAAACGCCTTTTTGAAGATAAGCTGGAAATGAAAAACGTCAGAATCGGATATGACACACAGCAAATGATTCAGGAAAAGTCCTATGTTTTCCCCGAAACCTCTCTGGAAAAACTTTTCACGCTTGACGAAATCCTGAAAAAATTGCCGGCCGTCATCGGCCAAGAAAAAGACATCCTGCCGGAAAAAATTTCAGACACGGATATAATCGTGACCCTGGGAAGCGATCTGGAAAAAATTTATTCTTTTGAAGAAGACAATATTGACGACCTGAACAGCTCCGCCAATGACAACCAGAAATATTTTGATATAATTGAAGAAAAATAAGAGCAAAAAACTTATCTGGCAATTTTAACTTGTAACAATAACTTATATGAAAATCATAGTGGGTCTCGGCAATCCCGGAGAAAAATTCGACGGCATCCGGCATAATGTCGGCTTTGAAATCCTCGATTATCTCCAGAAAGAATGGGGGTGTCCGTCTTTTGCGAAGCATAAAAAATTCAATGCGCAAATTTCCGAAGGCCGATCGGATCCGCCGGCTGATTCAGAAAAATCAAAATTCTTGCTCTTGAAACCGCAAACTTTCATGAACCTGTCCGGAGAGTCCGTCGCAGCCGTCTTGGATTTCTATAAACTATCTCCTGGCGACGTCGTCATTATCCACGACGACTTGGACATTGCGCTCGGAAAATACAGGCTCGCCACCGATTCTTCTTCAGCTGGACACAACGGGATTCAAAATATCATTGACCGATTGGGAACGCAAAAATTCAGAAGGATCCGCGTCGGCATTGGAGAAGAAGTTCCCGGCGAAGCCAGTCGCTGCCGACTAAACGCCCATGATTTCGTCCTGCAAAAATTTTCTCAAGATGATATGGAAAAAATCCGAAGCATCAAAAAAGAAATCGCGGAAGAATTGAAAAAATTCTTGTGATTTTTTGAAGACGAAAAAGATATTTTCCATTCGCAATGTTTTTGATTATTATAAAAATTCCCTAAACAAAAATTCAGATTTTCAAAAGCCCTACTTTTATATCCAAGCATAACAACAGAAACGTGATATACTGCATATATAATTCTAATCAACAAACCTATGAAAAACATGTCTGAACAATTTTCTCAATCTCCGGTCATTCCGGATAAAAAACCACAGACGCCTTCCCCCGAATCCAACCTCTCCAAGGCGCCGACTTCGGAATCTATGGACTATATGGAAAAACTGGGAATCCTCCGGGAAAAACTAAGAGAAGAGATCCGCCAAGAAAAAGACAAAGAAAAGAAACTCCGGCTCAAAGAAAAACTCATCTCGGTGCTTCAGACATCCCTTAACGTCTTGAGACAGGATGAAGGATGGAAAGAAAAGGCGAAGGAAAGTTTAGAACTCTCCGAAACCATCAAGCAATGGCAAGAATTCTACCAAGAAACTTTCCGGATCACTCCGGATTTCTCCAAACTGGAAATCCCGGAAAAACGCGAAGGCTTTGACAAGCTTCTTGTCATCGCCAAAGGCATGACTCCCCAAAAACTTTTCAAAAAGTGCAAAGAGCTTTTCCCCGCTGAAAAAAACACCAAAAAGGACTTGGACAAAATCATCACTTCCGACCGTCACGCCAAGAAAGAATCCTACGCCATCTGGGTTCGCGACCGCCTTGAAGCCGATGAAGAATTGAAAGATTTTTCCGCCGATGAAATCAAAAAACAAGGACTGATCACGGAAACGCTGGAAGAAAGATTGATCCAAGAACTGGAATATTTCTTCCGAACCAAGGATCATTTGGATAAAGGAAGCACTGGCACTCTTTGTGCGGGTTCGCGCCAGGCGGTTGGCTTTGTCCCGTTCGTGCTTTGGTTTGACGGCCGTCTCAAGGTCGATTGTTTTAGCGCCGGCCGTCATAATGACTATTTGCGTCCTCGCGAAGCAGTTTCTTCCGCCGGAGGCGGAAAGTAATCCTTGAGAATTTTTTCATCCGGAAAATTCCGGAAGAATTCAAGGCGACAATTTCAGAATTTGAGAAAATAAAAGACGAAATTGAGGGTCTTGTGGGTTTGAATTGGAAAAAGGCGGCAGAAAAACTTGCAGGGCTTTCAATAAACAATCTTATGAGGCAATCTCCAGCGAAGTTTATGTATGACATTCTGGCTTATTTTAAGAGTAATAAGGAATGATTATTTGAAAATATATATGCCTGGACATCTCGCCATGCTTCGGATAGTAGCTCGTGATTGTCGGTAAGTTCGATGCAGACGGGGTGGATGTGAATGGATGGACTCCTGACAACTCGCTTGACGGCCTTGGCGTCGCTTTCTCCCGCAGTTGAAAATTTGAGATTTGAAATTTGATAATTTGACGATTTTTGCGGAAAGCAAAAAATTTTTATCAGCAAAAACCGCCGGCGCAGAAGCCGGCGATTTTTGCTGATAAACAATAAAAAGTGACTCCGAGATTTTTTTGGTTTTCCGAATTCCACCCGCAGATGCATCCTTTTTTGAAATTTCAAAATCGGATGCTTTTAACTACTGACGAAAAACAAAGGAGGTTGTTCCGCGTTCGTCTGCGAGCGGAATTTGAAAAGCCAACATATCCCAGCACCACGACAAATAACCATAGAAAATTTATTCTTTTTTGTCAACCGCCGGGAAAATTGATATAGTAAATAGGAAATTATGAAATATCTTAACGCGCTCAACAAAATCAAAGGAGTCGGTGCGCAGAAGATGAAAATACTTCTGGATTTTTTTGAAAAAGGAGAAACGATCTGGCAGGCGCCGCCGGAAGAACTTTCCCGCAGCGGAATCGGAGACCAGCTCGCGGAAAAAATCGCCGCCGAAAGAAAAGCCATCGACCCGGATCGGGAATGGGAAAACCTGGAAAAAAATCAGGTGTCTATGATCGTGTTCACCAATCCCGCCTATCCCACGCTGCTCAAGGAAATTCCCAATCCGCCCTATATCCTCTATGCCAAAGGCGATCTTTCGATCTTCGGTGAAAAGGTTCCCCCGATGATCGCCATAGTCGGTTCGCGCAAATTCACCAACTACGGAAAACAAGTCGCCTATAGTTTCGCCAAAGATCTGGCACACGCCGGAATCCTTGTCGTCAGCGGATTGGCGCTCGGCATCGATTCTTTCGCCCATATTGGAGCGCTGGACGGACACGGCTTGACCATCGCGGTTCTCGGTAGCAGTTTGGAAGATTCAATGATCGGTCCGCGCTCCAATTTCAAATTGGCGCAGAATATCATGCAATCCGGAGCGCTTTTCAGCGAACTGCCTTTGGATAATCCGGCCGGACCCGGATCTTTTCCCGCCCGCAACCGCTTGATGGCCGGCTTGACTCTGGGCACGATCATCATTGAAGCCGCCGAAGACTCTGGCAGTTTGATCACCGCCAATCTGGCTCTGGAATTCAACCGCGAGGTCTTCGCTGTTCCCGGATCGATTTTTTCTCCGCAATCCCGAGGAACCAACAAACTCATCAAAGGCGGCGCCAAATTAGCAACCAGCGTCACGGATATCTTGGAAGAGTTGCGCCTGAAAGATAAAGCTATCAAACAAGAAATAAAAAAAATCCTTCCCGCTTCCCAAGAAGAAGAATCAATCTTGAAAATTCTGTCTCATGAACCGATTCACATTGACAAGATCGCCAGACATTCTACACTGGAAACTAATGTAGTCAGTTCCACCCTCACTATTATGGAAATGAAAGGGATGATAAAAAATATCGGAGGGCAGAATTATATCAAATTATAAATTCAAGTTTTCAAGCCTAAGTTTATTTTAATCTTAAATTATTCATCCAAAAAATTATTTAAATTAATCCATCTAAATATCCACTAACATATGCGCTTAATCATTGTCGAGTCGCCCACCAAGGCCAAGACTATTTCGAAATTTTTGGACAAAAAATATTCCGTCCGGTCGAGCTACGGCCATATCCGCGATCTTCCGAAAAGCGAGATGGGAATCGACATCGAAAACGATTTCGAGCCCAGATATATCATCCCGTCCAAAGTGCGTTTGAAAGTTGCGGAGCTTAAGAAACTTTCCGAGAAGTCGGAAGAAGTGATTCTCGCGACTGACGAAGACCGCGAAGGAGAAGCTATCGCCTGGCACTTGAGCCAAGTGCTCGAGAAAAAAGTTGATAAAAAATCCAAACCGCAGACAAAAAGCGATGAACAAATTCCAAAGTTAAAAATCAAAAGCCAAAATTCTTTCAAACGCATCGTTTTTCACGAAATAACCAAAAAAGCCATCGAAAAAGCGCTGGAAAATCCCAGAACGATTGATCTGAATTTGGTTGACGCGCAACAAGCAAGAAGGGTCCTGGATCGGCTGGTCGGCTATGAGCTGTCGCCGTTCCTCTGGAAAAAAATCCGCCCCGGGCTCTCGGCTGGACGCGTCCAATCAGTGGCGCTTCGCCTCGTTGTGGAACGCGAACGAGAAATCCAAAATTTCCAGAAACAGGAATATTGGACAATCAATGTCCGCCTCAAAAAAAATAGCGATATCGCGAGCGAATTTGAAGCCGGATTGACTGAAAGCAACGGTGAAAAAGTGGAACAATCCCTCACACTCAAACTTTTCGCCGGCGATTACAAGACAAAAAAAACCATCATTGAAAATCAAAGGGCGGCTGACAAGATAATATCCGCTCTTGAAAAATCCGACTACCAAGTTTTGGAAGTGGTGGAAAAAGAGACCCAGCGTTTTCCTTCCGCGCCTTTTACTACTTCCACACTTCAGCAAGCCGCCATCGGCAATCTCGGATACTCCGCCAAACAAACGATGGCCATCGCTCAAAAACTCTACGAGCAAGGATACATCACCTATATGCGCACTGATTCCGTGAACTTGTCGCTGGAATCGATGCTCACTGCCGGAAAATATATTGAAAAAAAATTCGGAAAAAATTACGCTCTGGAAAGTCCGCGTTTTTTCAAAACAAAATCCAAAGGCGCTCAAGAAGCCCACGAAGCTATCCGTCCTGCCTATCCCGAAAAAGCGCCTGCAGAAGTCCAAGGTGAATTGGAACTAAGCCAATATAGACT
>Ga0315273_10005687_pt1 | contig 15461 bp, 14 predicted proteins | sample YL17G02_0_MG_FD_205753 | JGI IMG/M metagenome (GOLD analysis project Ga0315273, IMG submission 205753) | Sediment microbial communities from Yellowstone Lake, YNP, Wyoming, USA - YL17G02_0 | ecosystem: Environmental > Aquatic > Freshwater > Lake > Sediment | place: USA: Wyoming | collected...
CCCAGCTGCGACCAGGCGCCTAGACGCGGAATCGCTCCATGGTCTTCTGAAAGTCTTGTACTTGTTGCCGAACCGCGCCGATTGCGGATTCAAGCTGCGAGAAGGAGCCTCGTTGATCACCGGTCGCCGCAGTGATTGCCTCGACAGCCGCCAAAACGCGTTGGGCCTCATCGCCCTGCGTTCCCTGTGCGGCTGGTCGCTCGAAGCACCGGACCGTTTCGCGGCGTTCGACGATGCGGCGGCGTCGGCGGACCCCGAGGTCGGGGCTGCGGCGACTGCAGTGTTGATCAGTCGGGATGGGCGTTACGTCGCCTCGGGCGCCGAACATGGCGTAATCCGGCTGTGGAACACCGAGCGGCCAAACGAGCCGCCGAGAGTGGGGACCCGGGAGGTGTCCTATGGCGCCACGATCCCGTCGTGGAGCGCACTCATGGCGATGGGCGGAGAACAGGTCAGCGACCTGGCGATGAGCGCCGACGCCCGTCGGGTCGCGGCCGCGTCGCTCGACGGCCAGATTCGCATCTGGCATCTGGGGCCCGACCGGGTGACGGACATCTCAACAGGCATGGGCGCCGTTGGGGGGCTGGCGCTCAACCCAGACGGAACGCGGGTTGCCGCAGGCATCGATCGTCTCGTCAAGACGTGGGACACCGAGCGTGGCACTCTGGTCGGTCAATCGTCCGTCCAACCAGAGCGGGTTTCCGCCGTCGCGTTCAGCCCAGATGGCCGCCTCTTGGCCGCCGGGTACCGGAACGGGAGCGCGCAGTTGTGGAACGCCCGCTCCGGCCAGGACGTTGCGACTCTGGACACCGGCGGCGGGAGCGCGGCGGTGTCGCTGGCGTTCGATGCCGCGGGGACCCGCCTGGCGGTTGCCCACCGGGACGGCGTGATTGCTGTCTGGGATCTGAGGTCCTACCGCGTCCTGCTGGAGTTGACCGCCCGCGCCGTATCGAAGGCGGCGTTCAGCTCGGACGGAACCCGCCTGCTGGCCCTCGACACGAAGGGCGCCGTCACCGTGTTCGACAGCCGATCCGCCTACGACTTCGCGGCGGTCGAACTGCACCGGCGCCTGCTGCGGCAGTACGGAATCCTCGCCGACGTCGTCCGCAGACTCCGCACGGACGCGGCACTTTCACCACGGCTCAGGGAGGCCACCGAGCGGATGGCGGAATCCCGCGGCGACCTGGCGGATGAACTGTGGACCGCGGCGAGGCAGCTGGCACAGGTGTCCGAGCGGACCCGCCAGGACTACGAACGGGCGCTTGCGTACGCCGACGCGGCCGTTCGGCTGATGCCGTCGCACCCGCTGTCATTGGAGGCCCAGGGGATGGCGATCTATCGGCTGGGGCGCTACACCGAGTGCCTGGCGGCGCTCAAGCGCGCCGTCGTCCTGCGAGACGGCTACGAGTTGGCGGACCTCGTCTTCCTGCGGATGGCCGTGTTGCGGCTGGGGCAGGCCGAGGAGGCCCACAGGCTCGACAGCGAGTTGGTAGCGTACAGGATGCGATTGCAGCACGAGGATGTACTCGACGCCATCGAGGTCTCGTGGCTGGCGGAGATGAAGGCGGTCGAAGCAGACGTCACGAAGCTGGCGCCAAAGAAGCGTTGAGGAGGGCGAGCTGGCTCTCACCTCCCCGCCGCCAGCCCGCTGAGCCGTGCGTCGATCCAGGCGGCCTGACCGCTGCCGCCCCGACCGCCGCCCTGCGCGCCCGCGCCGCCCTGGCCGGCGCCGCCGACCGGTGGTACAGCAGCGGATGCAGCCTTCAGCACGAGGCGTTTCACGCCCGCGATTGACACCTGCACCGCTTTGGCGCGGTCGCCGCCGGCTCCGAGCGGGCCGCTCGTCCACAGCTCCTTGCCGTCACCCGCCACCGCCAGCGCGATCGTGCCCTGGAAGGCGTCGTCGAGCACGGCCTGCGCGGTGAAGGTCGTGTAGAGGCCCTTGACGTCGTACTCGACCTCCGACCCCGCGCGCGCCGCGATCACGCCTTCGTAGCGCCGGCCATCGCGCGTCACGGACGGCAGCGATCCGCCGCCGCGGCCGCTGAGGCGAAATGTGCCTGCCGGCTGGTGCCGTCCGTGGTTCGGCCCGCGCAGCGCCCGGTCGAGAGTCGTAGAACGGGTGTTCTGTGAACTCCACGCGCTACCGACCCGCAGACACCAGCAGTGGCGCGGGTCGCCAAGCCCCACGCGATTGGTTGGGCTCGGGCGAGAGGGCCTTTATCCGGACTATCGTCAGGGACATCTTCCTGCTGCTGCCGGGCATGGCGACGAAGGTCTTCTGACGTCGCGCCGTGGTCACAGCCACCCGCGCATCCACTCGTACGCCCGGCGCATCATGTCGGGCGGAAGGTTGTGCCCGCCCTCAAAGGTCTCGAACTGCACGCGGTAGCCCGCCTCGCGAAGGACGTCTCGGGCGCGCTCGGAGTGCCGCACCTCGATCTGCTTGTCGTCGGTGCCGTGGGCGATCATGACCCGCAGCCGGCTGCCCGCCTTGATTTGCTCGGCTGTCAGCAGTTCGCCGGGAAACGGCCCGGCGAACGCGATCACTCCGGCGACCCGGGCCGGTCGCGTCAGCGCCGTCATGTAGGCGGCCGAGACGCCTTGCGAGAATCCGAGCAGGATCACCTGCGAGACCGGGCACGTCTTCGAGATCTCCTCGACGGCGGCCATGATGTAGTCGCTGGTCGGCGGGTCGAGGATCGGCCAGAGCTCGCGCGGCGCGCCCAGCATGTACCAACTGAAACGCCCGCCCGGCAGGAACGCCAGATCCTCGCGCGGGTACGCGCCGTCGGGCGCCGCAACGATCATCCCGGGAAACGCGTCCGGCGAGAGCGACTGCATCATCTCGTCGGCGCTGCCGCCGTTGCCGTGCAGGCCGATGACCAGCGGGTACGCCTTCCCGGGAACGCGAGACGCGGGCACGCGGACGCGACAGCGATTCACGCGGGAACCAATCACGCCGATGACGCGGCCCAGGCGCTCGTCCAGGCTTGCCACCTGCTTCTGGTGATCCTTGAAAAGCCGCGTCTCGCGGATCGGTTTCAGATCCTCGTCCGACTCGAGCAGCGAGGGGTTCAGGAACCCGGCTCGAGCCGCGCGGGCGAGCACCTCGACGGCCGCCTCCGCGTTCCCCATGCGGCTGTAGCACCGCGCCAGGTTGATGAGGATCCGTGTGTCGCGGCCGTTCCGGTAGAGGTACGCCAGGTAGTGGCCGGCCGCGGCCTGGTAGTCGCCCTTGCCGTAGGCGCTGGCGCCCTGCTCGAGGCGTTTCCCCAGGTCGTCGTCGAGGAACCGCCAGGCACCCTTCTTGGCGGGATCGAAGTCGGGCGCTGCCCATCGGTCCCCCTGGCCGGAGTGGCCATACGCGGCCAGCGCGGTGGCCGCAATCGCAACGATGGCGCCCATCCGGATCGACCGGACGACGACCGTCCGGTCCGGCTTGCGGAATGGCTGTCTGCGCATGCCAGGCAATTGGCCGCGGCGTGACCAGAAGTGTCCCGGGAGTGGACCGTCAGCGGGCGCCCAACCGGTACACCTTCAGCCCGGTCATGACGCCGAACACCAGGTCGCCACGCCTGGCCAGGTCGTGGAAGTACTCGCCGATCGTGCCGAGCACACGCGGCGAGTCGATGTTGGAAAGGTCGAGGACCGTCGTCACGCCGCGCGAGTGCACGAACAGCGTGGCGGTGTCATCGCCGTAGATGTCGGACATGCGACCCGGCAGCACCTTCCGCAGCACCGGCGTGCGCGGCGCCGAGATGTCGTAGAGGCAGACGCCACGCTCGGTCGCGACAGCGAGGTGGCCATTCACGGACGCGATCAGCCCACCGTGGCCTTCGATCGGGAGTTCGCCAGCCACCCTCGGCGTCGCGGCCTCGGACACGTCGACGATCCGCACGCCACCGCGGTCTCCACGCGACACGTACGCCGTCCGACCGTTCAGCTGGACTCTGCCCGCCATGCCGGCAAACGAAACCGTCCCGGCGAGCACGGGCCTCGTCGCGTCGCTGATGTCGATCACGTCGAGACCGCCGGTGGACAACACGGCGTACGCGTGGCGTCCCTGCACCTGCGCGTCACTGTATCGGGCTGCACCGCGGTGCCGGCCGACGATTCGCGGCGAGGTCCTGTTCGACACGTCCACGACGACCAGGCCGTCGCTGGACGAGCTCACGTAGGCATAGCGACCGGCGACGACGCAGCGCGAGTCACCCAGCGTGTCGATGCTCGACAGCTTGCCGATCTTCCCGGGGTCTGCGATTGTCAGAATGGCAACGCCCGTCGTCGTGCCGATGCATGCGTAGTCGGCATCCAGCACGATCGAGTACGCGAGGACCGACCCGTACCCACCCACCTCGGTCAGGTGTCCCGTCTGCTGCCGCGCCTGCAGGAACCCCGAGCCCGCCAGCACGATCGCCGCGATGCCCACTCCCCTGGCTGCGACGCCCTTCCTGATCATCGAACGACTCCGTTGGCGTGTCGTCGCCGGAGGTCTTCGATGACCGCAGCGTCCACCCAATGGGCTCGAAACTCGCGGTTGATTCTCCGGCTGACGAAGAAGAGGTACTTCCCGTCCGGAGACACCATCGGGCAGATGTCTTCGACGCCGGGAACGTTGATGCCAGGCCCTAGCTCCACCGCCTCCGACCAGACGTCGCCTTTCAGTCGAACGCTGATGAAGAGGTCTTTCGTGGTTCTGCCCGACGGAGAGGGACCCGCCCGCTCGTCACGGGCGAACGCGAGGTAGCTCTCGTCGGGCGCGACGAAAGGAGTCATCTCACTCGCGCTCGTATTGACAGGGGCGGGCAGCTTGACTCCACACTACGGACGGCTTGGACCCGACTGAGGCGACATGTGCCTGCCGGCTGGTGCCGCCCGTGGTTCGGGCCGCGCAGCGCCCGGTCTCGGGTCGTCGAACGGGTGTTCTGTTCACTCCACGCGCCACCGACCCGCAGACACCAGCAGTGGCGGGGGTCGCCAAGCCCCACGCGATTGGTTGGGCCCGGTCGAGAGGGCCTTTATCCGGACTATCGTCAGAAGTGGGCCTTGTCCCGTGATCCTCGCCGTTTGAAGCCCTCGACGATATTCGCCGGCACGGAGACGGCCGCACGTCGCATCTGCGAGGTAAGCCCGAACCGCTCCTCGTCGGGCAGGCAGCGAGTCGCCCGGCAGACCTCGACGACCATCTCGTGCGCTTCCTTCCACGCGTCGAGTTGCTCGAACTTCTCGATCTTCCCGCCATTGCTCGCCACGGGCGCCTCCTCCCGGCGCGGTGCCGGCAAGAAAGGGGGGCGCCGGCCGCCGCCCCCACATTCCATGTCCGACATTCCACATTCAACAGTCCACGTTCAACGCGAGCGCGCGTAGCGCGCGACCCTACTTCAACGTCACCACCTTCGCCACCGTCCCCCCCTTCAGGCTCGCGTACCTGATGGTGATGTCGCCGGAACCCTTCACCAGGTACTGAATCGTGCGGGTGGTCTTGCCGGGGATCCCGTTGCGCACCACGATGCGCTTCAGGTCCTTCTGGTCGATGAGCTGCTGCACCATCGGCTGGAAGGCGAACTTGCCGCGAACGATGCTGGCCGAGATGACTTCGACGCTCTTGCCGTCGAGCGTGAGGATGTCGGGTGGCACGATGTTGTCGCGCGCGGCGGCTGCAAGCACCGTCGGCGTGATCTTCGGGTTGTTCAGGTCCACCCACACTTTGTAGACGCTCTCGCCCAGGCTCTCCACCCTGGTCTCGCCCATCTTCATCATGGGCATCTCGTCGGCCTGGTAGAGGGTGAACGCCATGTTGCGGTGGCACATCTCCTCGGTCATGAAGCGCGGCGGGATGCGGCCGTAGGTCTTCCTCGACCCGCCGATCTCCACCTTGCCGAACTGCGGGTGGTCGAACTCCTTCCACTCGATGTACTCGTCACCGAACTCGAGGTTGTCGTTCCACCACAGGCTCGCCACGCGCGGTGCGATCGGGCTGTTTGGGTCCTTCTGCTGCTCGACCAGGGCCGGGCTGGTGTAGTACTGCCCGCCGTTCCACAGCTCGTTGCTGAACGACAGGATTCCCAGGCCCTCTGCCGTCCAGTCGATGAAGCCGCCATGGACCGTGTAAAGGCCGCTCCAGATGATCAGGTAGCGGTAGAACGGCAGCATCCGCTCGCCGTTCCGGCCCAGCTCGTCGTAGGCCGTCACGTCCTGACGCGGGTACTCGCCGACCGATTCGGCGCCCGGCCCTCGCAGGATCATGCCGCCGCTGTTGTGGTAGCTCTGCACGCCGGCGATGTTCGGGTGCGCCAGCAGGAAGTCGTTGATCGCCTTCGCCTCGGGCAACTGGAAGGGATAGTCCATGGCGCCGCCCTGGATGTAGTTCGGCTGCCAGTCGGCCGCCCAGTTGCGGTTCCCGTCGTAGCTGCCGGGGCCGTCCTCGCCGATGCGGCCGTCGCCGTCCCGGTCGATGCCTTCCTGGCCCAGCATGATGTAGTCACCCTGCCCGGGAGGCGCCGCCTCCAGGGTGCGCGAGTCGGCCTGGCTCTTGCGCATGGTGCCGTTGCCCATCCCGACGTACTTCCGGATCTGCGAGACGACGCCATCGCCGTTCAGGTCCACGGCCCAGTCCTCATCCACCTGGTAGTCGTTGTCGTCGTCCACCGGCATGTGTCCGCTGCGCGCGTTGCCGCCGGGACCGTGCATGAACCAGTCGCGGCCGTCGGGATTGACCGTCGGGAAGAGGTAGAACACGCGCTCGTTCACCAGTTTCGTGATCCGATCGAGCTTCCCGTAGTTCTCCATCAGGTACCAGACGGTGTAGAGGCAGATCTCGCCGCCCTGGATCTCGTTGCCGTGGACGTTGGCCTCGATGTACATCCCGGCCTTGCTCAACTCGGGGCCCGTGTCCGGGTTGTTGATGATCATCAGCGGGATGTCGCGGCCGTCCGCGGTCTTGCCGACCGACTGGTACTTCAGGAACTTCGGCCATGCCTTCTCGAGCGTCTTCATGTCGGCAATGAGTTCGGCGACGTCGTGCCAGCGGTTGAAGTCGAGCTTCACCTTGTAGGTGCGCTCCGAGGTCGGCCCCTGGTTCTCCGGGAGCCACGGTTTCATCACCTGGCCCGGCCGGGCGGCCTGGGCCGGCTTCGCCTGGGTGGCTTTCGCCGGCGCGGGCTTCTCCTGCCCGCGCATGGCGGGCGCGGCATACGTCAGGCCGGCCAGCACGAGGCCGGCGGCCGCAAGCAATCGGAACGATGTCTTCGTCATGGTGTCCTCCGGGATGTTCCGGCGGGGTCCCCGGCGCGTGGTTCGACAAGCTCACCACGCGCCCTGAGCCCGCCGAAGGGCGCGGCAGCCGCGCTGGGGTGCCCTACTTCAGGGTCAGCGTCGCGCTGTCGGTGCCGCTCTTCTGCGACACCACCTTCAGCGTGACGGTGCTCCCGGGTTTGCCCTTCACGATCCATTCGTAGCTCTGCAGGCCGCCCGATCCGGCGAGCGCCGTGATGAAGTTGCGCCGTTCGTTGCCCGCGATGAGGTCCTTGGCCTCGACGCCGATGAGGTCCACCAGCGTGGGCTTCACCGACCGGGCGACCATCCCGCCCTGCGCGAGCGCGGTCGGCAGGTAGCCGGTGTTCACGATGTCGGCCTTGATGCGATACAGCCCCGCGCCGTGGGAGGTCACCTCGGCCTTCGCAATGGCGATCTTCGGGAAGAGCGACGAGAGGTACAGGACGAACTTCGCGTGGCCGGTCACGAGATCCGCAATCCGATCGGCCGGCGGGTTCGTGAGGTCGTACGGCTTGAAGCCGCCGATCTCGACGTCGCCCAGCGTCGGATGCTTGATCGGCGTCCACTTGACGAAGCCGTCGATCTTCTCGGCGTCCATCCACCGGAGCACGCGCTGATCGGCGTAGGCCGGCCCGCCCGCGTCGCCGGCCATCTGCGGCATGCCGCCGCGACCGGCCATCGCGCCCTGCGCGGCCGCGCCGCCGCGGCCGGCACCCTGGCCGCCACCACCGGCGCCGCCACGGCCCTGCGGCACGAACGGTCCGCCGCGGGCGTCCGCGGCTTCCTCCGCCTGCGGGGCCGGCGCCCCGGTGGCGGCGCGAGGCTGCATGCCCCAGCCTGGAGTCGAGAACGAGAGGACGCCGTACTGGTAGTAGCCGTACTCGAAAAACGCGCCGGCCGGCGTGCGCACGGGCGGCGCAACCCGGATGCCGGTCAGTTGCCTGTACTGCTCGCTGACCGTGAGGAAGTAGTCGATGTCGGCCGCGTTGATCGTCGTTGCCGGGCTCTGTCCGCCGGAGCCGCCACGGCCGCCCGCCGCCGCCGGAGTCGCCGCGCCGCGCCCGCCGGGCATGGCGCCTTCCACCATCACGAAGCCGCCGCCGCCGCCCCCGCGGCCGCCGCCGCCGCCACCAGCGTCCTGGAACATGCCGGTGCGCCGCGCGCCCGCCGTGCTGCGGTCGGCGAAGTCCAGCAGCGCCAGCGGGCTGGCCGGCCCGAGATCGCCGCGCCGGCTCGGCGCCGCGATCAGGTTGTCGCTCTCGCCGAAGGCGAGAATCGCCGCGATGTTGCGATGCTTCAGCACGTAGTCCAGCACCGCGCGCGTCTCGGCCTCGCTCACCATGTAGCGGCCCGCATCCGGTTGGAAGTAGGGGTACTGGTGCATGAAGTTGCGGTTGATGTCCACGCCGCCAGGGCCGTCCTCGGCGATGACACCGTCGTTGTCCTTGTCGAGGCCCTCCCAGTAAATCGCATAGCCGCCGCGCTCGCCCCTGGCCGGATCGGCGCGCTTCATCAGCCGCGGATCCGCGGGGTCGATCATGTAGGGGCCCTTCGGGTCCTTCACGCGCATCACCGTGATCTGGCCGTCCTTGTTCAGGTCCTCGGGCCCATCCTCGTCGGCGCGGCCGTCGTTGTCGGCGTCGAACGCGGTGGTGTTGGTCTTGCGGCCCGTCTTCAGCGCGGCGAACATCAGCTCGGCGCCGTCGGGGTTGACGCGCGGGATGATGTAGAAGGCCTGCGTGTCGATGCGCTGCTTGACGGCGGCGTCGGTCGCATAGGTGGCCAGCAGGTAGTCGATGACGCCCAGCGCCAGCTCGCTGCCGATCACGTGGTCGCCCTCGAAGGTGCCGGCCACGAGCAGCGCCGGCCGCTCGTCGACGGGCGTCCCGGCCGGGTTGGCGATCTCGACGGCCCAGAGGTCGCGGCCCTCGCGCGTCTTGCCGATGGACACGATCTTCGCGATATCCTTGTGGGCTGCCACCGAGGCGTTCAGCGCGGCGGTCAGTTCCTGGTAGGTGTGGTACTTTCCACTGTCGGCGGCCCTCGGCGCGCCTGTCGTACAGACGAGCAGCAGGGCGAGCACGACCAGCGCGGCACGGATGCGTGCCGTGCGGGCACGATGGCTTGGCACGGTGGTCCTCCTGTTGGCAGATGACGCACGAGCGTCGAACACGGCAGAGGCTATCACGATCGCCCCGCTCCGCCTACGTCCCGCGCTATGATGTACCCGCCTTGACGCCCAGATTCCTCCTGCTGGCCGTGCTCCTGCTCGCCGTTGCCGGACTCCCGGGACCGGCCGGGGCGCAAGCGCCCGCGACGCGGCCCGGCACCCCCTACCAGATGCTGTTTGCCGGCGGCCGCCGCCCGCTCCAAACCGTGCTGGTGGGGGATCAGGAGATGGTGGGCCTCGATGATCTGGCCGGGGCCCTCTCGCTCTCACTGCGCGACGACCCGCTGGCGGGCGGCATGACGGTCAGCTACAAGGGCAAGACCGTCGCGCTGATGCCCGACCAGACGCTGGCCTCGGTGGGGGGGCGACTCATCTCGATGCCGGCGCCTTTCGTGCGGGAAGGCAAACGGTGGCTGGTGCCCATCGAGTTCATCCCGCGCGCGCTCGCGCTGGTCTACGACACCCGGCTGGAGTTGCGCAAGACGGTCCGCTTCGTGGTCATCGGCGACCTGCGGGTGCCGCGCCTGGTGGTGCGGTTCGAGACCTCCGGCAGCCAGGTGCGCTTCACGTTCGACACCTTCCCGAGAACGGTCGGCGCCGTGACGCAGGAACAGAACCGGCTCCTGATCCGGTTCGAGGCCGACGCGCTCGACACCGCCTTCCCGCCGCTGGTGCCGCAGGGCCTGGTCGAGACCATCCGGCTGGGCGACGCGCCCGGCACCGTGGCGCTGGTCCTCGGTCCGCGGTTCGGGTCCTACAAGGTGTCGGCGCCGCCCACCGATGCGACCTCGGCCCGCCTGGTGGTGGAATTGCAGCCGATGGCCGAGCCGACGCCCCCCGCGCCGCCGCCGCCCACTCCGCAGGAACTGTCGTCCCTGGCCGCCGCGCAGACGGTACGGACCGTCGTCATCGATCCGGGCCACGGGGGGACCGAGGACGGGGCCAGGGGGGCGTCGGGCGCGCTGGAGAAGGACGTCACCCTGAGCGTCGCGCGCAAGCTGAAGTCGGCCATCGAGAACCGGCTGGGGCTGCGCGCGCTGCTCACGCGCGACGGCGACGCGCTGGTCACGCTCGACGAGCGCGCCGCGTTCGCCAACAACAACAAGGCGGACCTGCTCATCAGCCTGCACGCCAACGCGTCGCTCAGGAAAGGGGTGAAGGGCGCCCAGGTCTTCTACCTCAGCCCCGACGGCTACGACGCGCAGCAGGCGACGACCACCGCGGCGACGTTTCCCACCTTTGGCGGAGGGTCGCGCGAGATCGACGTTATCCTGTGGGAAGTGGCACAGCGACAGCACCTGGCGCAATCCGCGGCGTTCGCAGCGCTCGTCGAAGAGGAACTGCGGACGCTCGTCCCGATGAGCGGCCAGCCGGTGCAGCAGGCGCCGTTCCGCGTTCTGGTCGGCGCCAACATGCCCGCGGTGCTCATCGAAATGGGCTTCCTCACCAACGCGGAGCAGGAAGAGACGATGGCCTCGGCGGAATTCCAGAACGCCATCGTGCAGGCCCTCTTGAACGCCGTGGTGCGGTACCGCGACACGGTGGAACGGGGGCGCGTCGCGACGACGCCATCGGCCGTCCGCGCGCCGGGTCGGCCATGACCGTCGCCAGGGCCTTCGGCTGGATGCTGTTCGTGGTGCTGATCGGCGGGCTGGGCGTGCTGCTCGTGCTCGTCGCGCCGCAGTGGTACGCCGCCGAACCGGCCGCGCCCCGCGACGAGACGGCCGGCACCGCCGACGCGACGGCCGCGAAGAAGATCAAGGCGACGCTCTTCTACGTGTCGGAAGACGGCCGGCATCTGGTGCCGGTCGAACGCGAAATCCCGTACGGCGAAGGCCTCGTGGAACAGGCGAAGCGGATCGTCGAAGCCGAGATCACGCTGGCGCCGTCACCGCTCGTGTCGGCCCTTCCCGCCGGCACCCGGCTGCGCGCACTGTACGTCACCGACCGCGGCCAGGCGTACGTGGACCTGAGCGGCGAGGTTGCCACGGCGCACGCCGGCGGGTCGCTGAACGAGTTGCTGACCGTCTACGCCGTCGTGAACGCGCTGACCGCGAACCTGCCCGCGGTCTCCGCGGTGCAGTTGCTCGTGGACGGCCGCGAGGTGGACACGCTGGCCGGCCACGTGGACCTGCGGCGCCCGCTGCCGAAGAGCACGCGCTGGATCGAAGAACCCGGCGGACCCGCGACAAAACAGGGCACCAACGACCCCGACCAACCACCAACGACCAACGACCTGAACCAACGACCAACGACCTGAACCAACGCCCCGCCTTCGCCGCTGCGCGGCTGCGGCGGGCAAGCCAACGACCACCCGGACCACCGAGACCAACGACCATGATGATGCGCTCCGACAACCGCCAGCCCGACGAGCTCCGTCCGACGAAGATCACGCCCAACTCCATGGTGCACGCCGAGGGATCCGTCCTCATCGAGGTCGGCCGGACGCGCGTCCTCTGCTCGGCCAGCGTCGAGGATCGGGTCCCGCCGTTCATGAAGAACAGCGGCAAGGGCTGGGTCACCGCCGAGTACGGCATGCTGCCGCGCGCCACGTCCACGCGGACGACGCGCGAGGCGTCGATCGGCAAGGTGGGCGGACGCACGCACGAGATCCAGCGCCTGATCGGGCGCTCGCTCCGGTCGGTCACCCGGCTCCCCCAGTTGGGCGAGCGTACGATCTGGATCGACTGCGACGTGATCCAGGCGGACGGCGGCACGCGCACGGCGGCCATCACGGGCGCGTTCGTGGCGCTGGTGCTGGCGCTCGAGACCATGCGCGCGAAGGGGCAGATCGCCGCGATCCCCATCGACGACTACGTCGCGGCCACCAGCGTCGGCATCGTGGGCGGCGCGCCGCTGCTCGACCTCGCCTACGACGAGGACTCCAGGGCGGACGTGGACATGAACATCATCAAGACCGGCCGCGGGTTGTTCATCGAGGTGCAGGGCACCGCCGAACACACGCCGTTCGACCGGGCCGCGCTCGACTCCCTGCTGGGACTGGCTGACAAGGGGATCCAGGAACTGATCGCGCTGCAGCGGGAGACTGTGGGAGGGTTGGTGAGAGCCTGAGGCAGCCCGGGGGCTGAAGCCCCCTGGGCTGCAGGGGTTGGGGCCTGCCTTCGCTGCGGCGCCGATCGAGTCAACCCGGCTGGCAGCTGCGGGGTCTCGTGACCGGCGAAACGCCGGTCCCACCAGCTGCGTCCTGCCCCACCTGCCCTACCTGCCCAACCGCCGCATCTGTTACACTCGGCCTCGCCGTGTCGCCGACTCCCCCCTCCACGATCGGGCGCTACCAGATTGTGCGCCGTCTCGGTGCCGGCGGCATGGGCACGGTCTACCTCGCCCGCGATCCCGAGCTCGATCGCCAGGTTGCCATCAAGCTGGTCAAGGACGACCTGACCGACGACCCGGAACTGCGCGCGCGCTTCTCACGCGAGGCCCGCGCGGCGGCGCGGCTCAGCCATCCGAACATCATCACGATCTTCGACATCGGCGAAGACGGGGGCCGCCCGTTCATCGCGATGGAGTACGTCGAGGGCGAGAGCCTGGCCGACATGATCCGCCGGCAGGCGCTGCTGACGCTGGACCAGATCCTCGGCTACATGCAGGCACTCTGCGACGGGCTGGCCCACGCGCATCGCGCGGGGATCGTGCACCGGGACGTGAAGCCGGCCAACGTGCTCGTCGGCCTGGACGGCACGGTGAAGATCGTAGACTTCGGCATCGCGCGGCGCGGCGATTCGCAGCTGACGCGCAACGGGGTGCTGCTGGGCACGCTCAATTACATGGCGCCCGAGCAGGTGCAGGGCCGCGGCGTGGACGCCAGGAGCGACCAGTTCGCGGTCGGCTGCGTGTTCTACGAGGTGCTGACGTTCGGGCGGGCGTTCTCGGGTAGCGTCACCAACGGCCTGATGGGCCGCATCGTCCACGCGGACCCGCCCGCGCTGGCGCAACTGGTGCCCGACCTGCCGCGCGACGTCATCGCCATCGTCGAGACGGCGCTCCAGAAGGACCCGGAACGGCGGTTCCCGGATCTGTCGGTGATGGCGAAGGACGTGGCCGACGCGCGTGCCGCCGCGTCGCTCACCGGGTCGTACCAGGACTGGGTGACGGGCCGCTTCGACACGAGCGACCTGCTGGCGGCCAGGCAGGCGGCCTCGATCGGGCGACCGCTGGCCTCGTCGAACGCCCGTCCGTCGGGCTGGGGCGCGCAGGCGGCCTCGGACGCTCCCTGGTTGGAATCTTCCCCGGACGCAAGGCGCGCGCTGGACGATCGCCGGCGCCAGACCGAGACGACGCGGGTGCGACAGCTCGTCGAACAGGCGCGCCAGCTTCTCGCCGACGGCCGCGACGAGGAGGCGCTCGCGCTGGTGGCGGAACTCGCGGGGTCGAGCGACTCGGAGACCGCGTCGCTCCAGGAGATCCGCGAGAAGGCGGCCGAGGCCCGCCGGCAGCGGCAGGTCGAGGTGTTCACGGACGCGGCGGAACTGGCGGCCAGCCAGGGCGATCCCGCCGCCGCCCGCGCCGCAGGCGCGCGCGGGCTGTCGCCGGTCGTGATCCTGGTCGTCCTCGCCCTGCTCGGCGCCGCAGGCGCAGCGTTGTACTACTTCTTCCCCCGCGGCTGACACGGGGCGGCGTCCCTGCCGGCATACAATCGAGTCATGCGCCTGCTCGTCGCCACCGGCAACGACCACAAGCTGCGCGAGATCCGCGGCATCCTCGCCGGCGTGCCCGTCGACCTCGTCGGCCTCGCGGCCTTCCCGGACGTCGCGGCCCCCGCCGAAACGGGCGACACGTTCGCGGAGAACGCGCGCCAGAAAGCGCGCGACTACGCGGAGGCGTGCGGCCTCGTCGCGGTGGCGGAGGATTCGGGCCTCGAGATCGACGGGCTGGGCGGCGACCCGGGCGTGCACTCGGCGAGGTTCGGTGGCTTCGTGGACGACTACGCGCGCAAGTTCGCGATCATCTACGATCGGTTGCGCGCGCGAGAGGCGATGGGCAGCGCGGCGCGCTTCGTCTGCGCGCTCGCGGTCGCCCGCGGGCGACAGGTGCTGTTCGAAGCGCGCGGCGTCATCGAGGGCCGCATCGCGCCAGCCCCCAGCGGCGATGCCGGCTTCGGGTACGACCCGATCTTCTTCTACCCGCCGTTCGGCAGGACGCTGGCGGACGTGGACGAATCACGGAAGGCGACCGTCAGCCACCGCGGGCAGGCGTTTCGCCAGCTGCGTGAGTTCCTCGAAAGGGGATAGCAGCCCGTGGTGAAAGTCCCGGGGTTGCACCGAGGGCGTCGATGCGCTCGGGGCCCCCGCCGCGGCTGCCGCGGTGGGGACCCCGCTCGGCCGGCAAGGCGCGCCGATCGAGAATATCGGGAACATTCGAGGAAGGCGCAATCCGCCTCCGCCAGGGCTCCGGCGAGACCTTGCCGAAGCCCGGCACCGGGCGACGGCAGGCGCCGCCGGCCGAGATGCCGCGGCGGCCGAATGCAGCCGCGACTTTCACCATGGGCTGATGGGGCCACAACGGTCCGAATGATCCGGTGATGCCCGGCCAGTCCCCCATCCTCACCGAACAGCGGCTGGACGTCTGGCTCGACGTCGCGTGCCTCTTCAAGACACGCGCCGAGGCGCAGAAAGCGTGCAAGGGCGGCAAGGTCGACGTGAATCGCGTGCCGGGCACGCCGCATCGCCAGGTGCGGCCCGGCGACGAAATCCGCATCACGCGCGGCCACGGCAAGCAGGTCGTGGGTGTGGTCGCGCTTGCCGCGCACCACGTGCCGAAGGCGCGGGCGCGCGAGTTGTACCGCGACGTCACGCCGCCACCCACGCCGGAAGAACAGGCGATGCGGCAACTCGAGCGGTTGTCGCGGCCGCTCGGGCCCGCGCGCCGTCCGGACAAGCGCGAGCGCCGCGTCCTGCGCCGATTCAAAGGGCTCTGACGGCCGTCGCGACCGCCCCGGGCGGCGTGGCCGTCGGCAGCCGGATCGCCAGTTCCAGCGGCTGATCGGCATGGA
>Ga0315273_10005688_pt1 | contig 15460 bp, 12 predicted proteins | sample YL17G02_0_MG_FD_205753 | JGI IMG/M metagenome (GOLD analysis project Ga0315273, IMG submission 205753) | Sediment microbial communities from Yellowstone Lake, YNP, Wyoming, USA - YL17G02_0 | ecosystem: Environmental > Aquatic > Freshwater > Lake > Sediment | place: USA: Wyoming | collected...
CGACAGATCATCGTATAGATTTCAGCTGTAACTACCGACAGATCATCGTATACATGCTGTCGGTTAAAAAACTTAAAAAATGGCATTTCTACGAGTAGAAAATCAGTACTTTTCATTTATTCTCCACGATGTACTGTCGGTAATTTTGTACAAAATAGGTACGCCTATGTGCTGTCGGGTCGCACTTTCTCATATAGGGAATTGCTGATGTTCTACACACATTGACATCTCCCAATGCCTCAGGTAGAATACGATGCACTTTGAATAATGGGCCTGTAGCGCAGTTGGGAGCGCGCCTCAATCGCACTGAGGAGGCCAGGGGTTCGAATCCCCTCAGGTCCACCAGATATACGAGTGACGATTTCAGATTGACGATTGTAAGAACGCAATCCAAATCGTAAATCTGAAATCAAAAATCCAAAATTGTCCCGGGCCCATAGCGCAGTTGGGAGCGCGTCTCAATGGCATTGAGAAGGTCGGGGGTTCGAATCCCCCTGGGTCCACTAAATAAAGTAAGTCGGATTGCCAATCCGACTTACAATAAAAAGTTATGGCAGGAGTAGTAGGTTATCCCGTCAGCGAGAAGGGAAAGCGAGGTGGAAGCCCTTCATTGGTATCCAACGGGAATGCCTCACCCCCTAAAGGGGGTAATAAGACCGAACTCGCCTGTCCACTCAAAAGAGGACTTCGCTGGTGAATGCGGGAGAACGCCCGCAAAGTAGTCAGCGACGGGGACGCCCGTTATAGCAACCAAAGTGACGTTAGCAGGTTTGTACGTTGAAACGTTTGAACGTTCCAACTTGAAAACGTAATTCGGGTGGTACCGCGGAGCTTGTGCTGACGGCGAAGCCGTGTCGAAGCATTCCTTCGTCCCTGAGTGGATGAAGGAATTTTTGTTTTTAGACGATGGACAATAGACGGTAGACCGTGTCTTTGGTCAATCGTCCACGGTCTACGGCCAATTACGAAAGGAGGCACATATGAAAATGAAAACATGTTTTAGTTTCAAGGCGGTGTCCTGCCTTCGCGCGCGCCTCCTCGCACGATTGTAAGTCTCTAAAATCGAAAGTCAAAGGTCAGGTTTGAGGCCTGATACCTGATACTGGAAAACCTGATACGTTAATCATGAGGTAAGAATGGCTGCTATAAAGAAGAAATCTGTAACGAAGAAGAAAACCATGCCTGTAAAGAAAACGACTGCACCTGCCCCCTCTAGCAGTGCCGGGAAAGTTGTTGCCAAGAAAAAAATGGCGACCAAACCTGTGGCTTCAAAGGTAAAAGCGACGAAGAAGATTGTCGCGAAGAAACCCACAAAGAAAGCCGCGCCTGCTGTGAAAAAAGTTGTTACAAAGAAAGTCGCACCCAAGGCAAAGGTGGCAAAGCCAGTTAAAACACCGTCCCCAAAGGGGAGGAAGGTTGCTGTCAAGAAAGCCACATCAAAAGCTAAAGCCGCTACCAGAAAGGCAATTGAAGTTGTTAAGAAGATGGCGATCATTGTGCCACCGACACCTTCGCGGAAGGATATTGTCTCCATTAGGCCTGAGCCGGTGAAGGCGATTATCCCCGTGAAAGAAGCTCCTGCAAAAGCAGGGACAGCACGGCAGGATAAATCCTACAATCCGCAGGCGATTGAAAAGAAATGGCAGGCTAAATGGGAAGCGGACAAGTTGTATCGCTCGGTGATCGATAACAGCAAGCCGAAGCATTACGCCTTAACGATGCTACCCTATCCCAGCGGCGACCTGCACATCGGTCACTGGTATGCGATGACGCCTTCGGATGCGCGCGCGCGTTACATGCGCATGAAGGGATTCAATGTGCTGTTTCCGATGGGCTTCGACGCATTCGGCCTGCCCGCGGAGAACGCGGCCATCAAGGAAGGCATCCACCCGATGAAGCGCACGTTCGAGAATATCGAGCACATGCGCGAGCAGATGAAAACGATGGGCACGATGTTCGATTGGGAACGTGAGATGATCTCAGCCGCGCCCGAATACTATAAGTGGACAGAATGGTTCTTCATTCAGTTGTACAAGATGGGGCTGGCCTATCGCAAGATGTCCGCGGTGGACTGGTGCCCGCATTGCAACACGACGCTGGCACGCGAGCAGGTCTGGGGCGATGACCGTCATTGCGAACGATGTGGTACGCCTGTCATCAAGAAGGATTTGGACCAGTGGTTCTTCAAAGCCACCAAGTATGCTGATGAGTTGTTAAATTTCGATGGCATTGATTGGCCGCAAACGGTCAAGACTTTGCAGACGAACTGGATTGATCGTTCGGAGGGGGCGTCTGTAGTATTCAAGACAGAGATCGGCAACCATGATGTTGAGATATTTACGACTCGTCCCGACACATTATGGGGCGCGACATTTATGGTGTTCTCGCCAGAACATCCGTTAGTGAATGAAATAACAACGGAAGAATATAAGGGCGCCGTTGAAGAATACAAAGCACAAGCCGCGCGTCAAACGGAAATTCAACGCGGGGCAGTGGATAAGGAAAAGACAGGTGTGTTCACGGGTGCGTATGCGGTCAACCCAGTCAATCAGGCGCGCATTCCGATTTGGATCGCGGATTATGTGATGCTGTCTTACGGCACGGGCGCGATCATGGCTGTGCCTGCGCATGACGAACGTGATTTTGCTTTTGCCAAAAAGTATGAACTGTCCATAGTTTTTGTGATCCAGCCTGGGGTTATATCTGATGCGGAACAGGGCGAGATGAATGTCGCCTATATAGGATCAGGCATAATGGTTAACTCAGGTCCGTTTAACGGAACGAAGGTCAACACAGAAAAAGGAAAAAAGAATCCTGGCATCGCGAAGGTGTTGGATTGGATCGCGGAGCAGGGCATTGGCAAGGAGTCGGTTAATTATCGTTATCGTGATTGGTTGATCTCGCGCCAACGTTATTGGGGTGCGCCGATCCCGATGGTGCATTGCGATGTGCATGGCTGGAACCCTGTGCCCGATGACCAATTGCCTGTGGTGCTGCCCGAGGATGTGGAGTGGCGGCCAACTGGTGAAAGCCCATTGAAGTTGCACCCGACATGGAAGAACACAACCTGCCCTGTGTGTGGTGAAGCTGCTGTGCGTGAGACGGATACGATGGATACGTTTATGTGTTCGTCCTGGTATCACTTGCGTTATCTGTCGCCGAAATATGATCAGGGACCGTTTGATGAAGCCGAGTATAACTATTGGATGCCCGTTGACACGTACACAGGCGGCATTGAGCATGCGACCATGCACCTGCTGTACACGCGCTTCTTCCACAAGGCGATGCGCGATGCGGGTATCGTTGAAGGCAATGAGCCGATGATGCAGTTGCGCAACCAGGGCATGGTGTTGGGCGAAGACGGCGATAAGATGTCTAAGAGCAAGGGCAATGTGATCGCGCCCGATCTGCTGGTGAATAAATACGGCGCAGACAGTGTGCGCGCCTACATTTTGTTCTTCGCGCGTTGGGAGATGGGCGCGCCATGGGATTCGCAAGGCATTGAAGGAAGTGCAAGATGGGTGCGCCGTGTGTGGACATTATTCACCGACCCTGTTCCTGACAGACCTTTAGGGTCTTCAGAGACCTTAAAAGTCTTAAGGCGAAAGGTTCACCAGACCCTGCGCCGCGTGACGCGTAACTTCGAGAACTTCGAGTTCAACACGATTGTCTCTTCGTTGATGGAATTGATGAACGAGATGTACAAGGCGCGTGAAGCGGGCGCACTCGCAAGCTCGGGAAGCGCTGAGTGGAAGGAAGCACAGGAAATCTATTTGAAGATGATGGCTCCTGTCACGCCGCACATCGCCGAAGAACTATGGACAAAACATCTGGGCAAGCCGTATTCAATCCACCAACAAAGCTGGCCGCAAGTGGACGAAGCCGCAGCGAAGGAAGATGTCATCGAACTGCCTGTGCAGATCAACGGCAAGGTGCGCGACCGCATCAACGTCCCTGCCGAGGCGACGGAAGAGGAAGTGAGGGCCGCGGCGCTGGCAAGTGAGATTGTCAAGAAATATTTAGAAGGCAGGGAGCCGCGCAAGGTGATTGTGGCAAAGGGCAAGTTGGTGAGTGTGGTGGTGTAGGGGATGGAGAATGGATTATGGAGAATGGTGCGGGCATCCTGCCTGCACTGAGCCGCAGGCACACGTGAGCAAAGCGCCGCCCTGACTGGCGAAGCCGTGTCGAAGGGTCGAAGGATCCCCGCCCAAAGCGAATGCCCCTGGAGAGGCGTGAGATTTTCAGGGGCTTTATGTTAGGTTTATAATAGGATGCAAAGAAACACATCAAATTTGGGTTGTGGTTACTTTGTAAGTGATGGCAATTTTCAAGTCTGCAACTGAACTGCTTTTTTAACGCGAATGGCGCGAAATTTGGCGAATTTCGCCAATATTTTCTGAAAATTCGCGTCATTCGCCCATTAGCGAAATTCGCGTTTAGAACTGTCACTTACTTATCAACCACTACCAAAAATCTGTCATCGCACAGTACCCACACTTTGAATTGACCGACTATCGTCCATAAAATAAAAAGACGACCCTCACGAGTCGCCTTAACCTGAAACCTGACATTTACACTCCAAAACTCACCTGGGTCGGCCGCATCAACAACATCGGTACGTGCATCGCCAACTGCGGCAGAGAAGGGTTGCTCACATCCACTTCATAGAGAGACATCCACGCAGCGCGCGCCACCTCAAGGCTGGATCCCAACCCCGTTTGAGAAGAATAGCGGATCTTGCCTTTTAACATAAACGTGCCGAGCAATACACTAACATTGTCCATGGAACGATTCTTTTCATCGGGGGCATAGTCCAATGGTTCGCTGTTGGGCGGAGCCATGTGAAAAATGACCACATCCTGCGTAGGCAGAAAAAAATCAGAATAAGATAAAGACTTCGGTACGCCTCCCCCAAATATCAGCACCTGCGCGTTCAGCAGGTGGATATAATTCGGCGCGCCGTCCGTCCGCAACCACACATTCACTTTTGCATTGTCTTTTGTCACAGCTTCGCCACGTACCAGCATATTGTGCGTATAAGCCAGAACCAGCGTCGCCTTTTCATCAAATGCCAGAGTGTACATTATGAAATCCTCCAGTAATATTATACAACACCCTTCCCCACTCATCCATATTCCCGTTATACTTCATCCACCGACAATGACACAAAACAAACGCTGGCTAATTCCTCCCGTCATCACACCTTCAGCCGAACGAGCACTGGCGGCCGTTACCGCTTCCCCCCTCCTCAAACAGATCCTTTTCAATCGCGGCTATGCGACCCAAGCCGAAGCGCTCGCCTACCTGAGAGCCGAGCCGAACTTCAACACCGATCCATTTCAGATGACAGGCATGCGCGCCGCAGTTGACCGCATCATCCACGCGCTCGAACATCATGAACCGATTGCCATCTATGGCGACTACGATGTGGACGGAGTCACAGCCACCGCGCTTCTCGTGCAAACGCTCAAGGCAATGGATGGCGAAGTTCACGGCTACATCCCGAATCGATTCGACGAAGGTTACGGCCTCAATAACGATGCGCTGGATCATCTCAAAGCGGACGGGATAAAGTTGGTCATCACCGTGGATTGCGGCATCCGCTCCCCCAACGAAGCGCTTCACGCGCGGACCCTCGGCCTGGACCTCGTTATAAGCGACCATCACCAACCTGCCGAAAAAGGCATCCCATCTGCCCTCGCCGTCATCAACCCCAAACAACACGGGGATATATATCCCGATAAAGATTTGGCAGGGGTTGGCATTGCTTATAAAATTGCAGAAGCTCTTTTCATCATTCATCTCTTCGACTTCGCTCAGGACAAGTCTTCAGCCTTCAGCCTTGAAACATTACTTGACCTCGTCGCGTTGGGAACCGTTGCCGACCTCGCCCCGCTTGTGGGCGAGAATCGCGTCTTGGTCCGCAAAGGTTTGAACCAGATCAGGCAAACAACCCGCCAGGGATTATTTTCGTTAGCCGGTGTTGCCGAGATCGAGATTGCAAAGACCACCGCCATGAATATCGGCTTCGCGCTTGGTCCGCGTTTGAACGCGGCAGGCAGGCTTGAATCCGCGCTGGCCTCGCTTGAATTGCTCACCACAACAGACTTCATGCGCGCAGGTCAACTCGCGCAACAACTGGATGTGCAAAACCGTAAGCGGCAGGCATTGACTCGTCAGACTCAGGAGCAGGCCGAAGTCCTGGCAATGAGCGCAGATCCCGAAGCATATCTGCTCTTCGCCGCGCACGAAGATTTCAATCCGGGCGTGGTCGGTCTGGCGGCTTCGCGTCTGTCAGAGACTCATTATCGCCCCGCCATTGTTGCGTCCAAAGGCGCGGACGAGACGCGCGGCTCATGCCGTTCGATCCCGGAATTTCACATCACCGAAGCGTTGGACAAATGCGCGGATATATTGGTACGGCATGGCGGTCATGCCGCCGCGGCTGGATTTACTGTAAAGAATGAAAACCTGGTTGAGCTGGTAGCGCGGCTAAAAGCCATCGCCGCCGAACAACTTGCAGGGCAGGACCTGCGCGCAACACTCACAGCAGATGCCGAGGTACCGCTTACACAAATCCGCCCTGAATTGATCAAGACCTTAAGTCACCTTGAGCCAACGGGTTACGGCAATCCGGGCGTGGCTTTTGTGGCGCGCAATTTGAAAGTCAAAAGCTCGCGCACCGTCGGAGCGGATGCCAAACACTTGAAGCTGACGCTTGAAGACGAGAAAGGCTACGCCCACGACGCCATCGGGTTCAGGCTCGGCGAGTGGCACAAGTCCATGCCCGCCCGCGTGGATATTTTATTTTCCTATGAAGTCAATGAATACAACGGGCGCGTGGGATATCAATTGAATTTGAAGGATTTGAAAGCAGCGGGGACAATGGGTTAAGAGACTATCCCAAAAATAACTACAAGGGCTTGCAGATACAATCTTTCAACGCGAATGTTTTGTAAGATACAAAGGGATATGAGTGTCTATTCAGCATAACAGGTGATAATCCCTTTAGGAGATCATATGACAGAACTCGAAGCATTTCGAGCAGAGAAGGATGTATTCTTTGCCCACCATGATCAAAGTCCATTACTACCGGAGCAACGCGCCGATTTTAAAGGTTTGAATTATTTCCCTGAAAATAAAAGCCTGCAACTTGAAGTGCAAGTGGAAGAGTTCGCCGAGAAGGAACGCATACAGATGCAAACAACGATCGGCGATGCGCAGGTCTACGAGCGTTTCGGACGATTCCATTTTACCGTTGATGGCGTGGATGCAGAACTCACGCTCTATCATGGGCCGCATGGCTTTTTCCTGCCATTCGTGGACTCAGCCGCCGGCAGTGAGACTTATCCTTCAGGCCGTTACCTTGAACCCGAACCGCTGCCCGGCAACCGCTTCCTCGTGGACTTTAACCTGGCCTATAATCCATATTGTGCTTATAACGAAAGGTGGTCATGCCCGATCACGCCGTTTGAGAACCGGCTCAAGGTCCCTGTGCGGGCGGGGGAGAAGGTGTTTAAATAATTCGTCATCGCAAGGAGGATGCTCGCCTACCCCCATGGGAGATTGCTTCGCATAGATCGCTCGCAATGACATCTTAACTAAAAAAGGACAGGGTCTCTGTTTTCAGAGACCCTGTCCTTTTTTAGTTTTTCTCCACTGCGGTTTGAAGAACGTTGAGAAGGGCCTCATACTCTTCACAACATTCATGACAGATCTCAAGATGGTCTTTAATCAGCGGCATCAAGCGCGCTGCATCTTCACCGCGTATATTGGTTTCGGCGTATTGGTCTATCAGGTCGTGGAATTCATCGCAGGCACATTCTTCCTCATGCGTGATTTCAAGAGACTTAACAAGCTGTGCCACGAGCGAATCGGGCAGTTGCATCTCAGGCTCACGACGGAAGAAATTGCGAAATTTTTGTGTAAGCGTGTTTAAGTTCATGGCTATCCAAATTCATTGACGATTAATTATCTATTAATCTTACTTTGACTCAAAAACGGACAGTACATCCTGTGGAGACAGACCCTCCTGCTCCAATCTGCGTTTCAGGCGCAGGCGGGCGTCATGCAAAAGCTTGTACAGCGCGTTGCGATTGGTCTTCATTTTACGCGCGGCATCTTCCATCGGCATATCCTGCAAGCCCAATAGTACAAGAGCTTCGCGTTGTTTTGGGGTCAACTCCTCGTCAATGATGCGGCGGACGCGCGCGATCAAGTCGTTGCGCTCGGCGGATGTCTCCGGGCTGGCCCGATGGTCCGCGAATAGACCGGCAGGCGCGGGGTTATCCTCGTTCTCTTCGAGTTCATCAAGGGACGAATCCCGCCAGCGTTTGCGGCGTAACTCGGTCAGCGCGATACGGATGGCGATCTTATGCACCCAGGTGGTAAACATACTGCGGCCCTCGAAGGTGTCCAATTGATCAAGAACGCGCAGGATGGTCTCTTGTGTTACTTCTTCAACAAGGGGTGGAAAGAGCGGGTTATCTGACGAGAGCCAGCGCGAGAGTGCATAGGGCAGCCCCTTTTCTATCGTGTCGCGCAGGTCAATCAGAGCGGCTTCGCGTGTCAGCCCACTTGAGCGCAGGTCTGATAGCCATGCTTCGTTTGTGCGGGTTGTCATAATGGATGTATTATAAAAGAAAAACAGTTTGAAAGAGGTTTTATTAAGTGTGGGCATTGTTTAATCCGCCTGATATGACGCGGCGTTGGTGCGGATAAAAAAAAGACACTACATAATTATTATCGGCTCAGGCGCGGGCAGACTGAGCGACGCGATACGGGTCTGCTAAACCACCAACTTCGCGACACCTTCCCCAAAATCAAATACAACCCAGCCAAAAAGCGGCGAACAGCACGATATTCCATCCGCTTGTATAATAACCACCAATCGCCAGGCACGGCAGGGTCTTGATTGGCAAAATACCGTATTTGGTGGTTACGCCTATTTTGCGTAAATCCTGAATTTGTCAACCTTCCGAATAAAATCAGCGTATATCCCGTTAAGTATATGAGATCGAACGAAAAGGAACAGCGAGTGGCAATCCCCCACGCGGAAACCGAAGCGGCGCTCATCGTAAAGGCCCAAACCGGTGACCGCAATGCATACGGAGAACTTGTCCGCCATCATCACCCAGGAGTTGTGAACGTGGTCTACCGCATGTGTGGTGACATTCAATTGGCGGAGGATGCGGCCCAGGATGCTTTCATCCAGGCCTGGTTACACTTGCCTTCTTTTCGCCCCGGTACCTCCCTGCGCAACTGGCTGTATCGCATCGCTGTCAACGCCGCGCTCGATGTCATCCGGCGCGAGCCGAAGCAGCCTTTCGCCGATCTCGAAACCCTATCCATGCCAGACCCGCAGGCTGGCCCCGAAGCCGTACTTTTACAAAAAGAGCGTACCCTCGCCGTCCAACAGGCCATCCTGTCGCTGACGGAAGCCAGCCGGGCCGTGCTGGTACTGCGCGAATACGGCGGCCTCTCGTACCAGGAAATCTCTGCCGCTCTCGATATACCGCTGGGCACTGTCATGTCACGCTTGAACTATGCCCGCGACCGTTTGAAGGAATTATTGGCGCCCCAATTTAACAATATGGAGACCGAATATGCCTAAGCATGTCACTGAATGGCTGGGTGCGTACCACGATGGCGAACTAAACAGTGCACGTCTGCGCCAAGTCGAAGGGCATTTGGCTGAATGCGCAGAATGTCAAGCTGAACTGGAGGGGATGCAGGGACTCTCTGCGTTGCTGCGTGAGACTGCTCCCGCTGATGAATTCCTCCCTACGGAGCGTTTCGTCGCCAACCTGACCCTGAACCTGCCTCGCCAACCCGAACAGCCCCAACCCCGCAAAATGCTCGAAATTGGCTGGTGGCTGATTCCCTTTAGCGTACTGGGGATGTGGATCTTTCTCCAAATCACGTTTTCGCTCAGTTCGCTCGCCTTGGCCGCTTCAGATACTGGCCTGCTGGGTAACAATCTATCCTGGCTTCAAGGTAACCCTCTACAAACGGGGTGGTTCGTCACGATTATGAACTTGTTCGGCAGCCAGATCGGCTTCACGGGCCAGTCCATCCTCTCCTTCCTGAACGACTCAGACCTGTTCATCCAAAACCTGACGGGTCAATTCTTCTGGCAAGCGCTTTTAGCAGTGTCCTATCTGGGCTGGCTGGCATCCTGGTGGCTTCGCCGTCGCCCGCCCTCTCAAAACCCGGGAAACTTTTCCCAATCCTGATGTGTAAACCGGTTCAATGCGCGCTGTAACCGTTCGAATGTAAGGCAACAAATCAAAAGGAGTGTGTATCATGTTAGATATCAAAAAAATCCTCAAGCGTTCCTGGCACATCCTGTGGAACTACCGGACTCTGTGGATATTCGGCTTCATCCTGGCTTTGGCGCTGGGCGGCAACAACCTTCGCAGCAATAACCGCTCTTCCGCCAATGACGGAAATAACATCGGGCAACAAAACGGCATACGGCTTGATTGGGATGACCTGCGCGGCGATACCCCCTCGGAAAAATTAAACGACGCTTTGCGGCAAGCTAACGAGGAGATTCAACGACTGCGCGCCAAGTACCCTGTCGAATTCAAGATGGGTATCGCCGCGGCAATCACCCTGTTTGTCGTGATCTTCATCGTCAGCATCATCGTCGCCATCCTGCGTTATGTCGCTGAAACGGCCTCCATTCGCATGGTGGATGAGTACGAGCAGACCGGTGTCAAGGTCGGTTTCCGGCAGGGCTGGAAGTACGGCTGGTCGCGCACTTCCTGGCGGCTGTTCCTGATCAACTTCATCGCCCACATCCCGGCATTGGTGCTAGTCGTAGTGCTCGGCCTGACCGCCTGGTGGATCACCTCTGCTGTTCTGAGCGGTGTGGAAACGGCCATCATCAGCAGCCTGATCGCCGGGATTGGCCTGGTCTTCCTGTTCATCTTCGTCACCGTGATCTTGATGGTGGTGCTCTACGTGCTGCGCGACTTCGCCTGGCGGATGGCCGTCTTGGAAGGGACCGGCGTGATGGAATCGCTGCGCCTGGCGGCCGCCCTAGTGAAACGTAACTGGAAAAACGTGGGCCTGATGTGGCTGGTGATGATTGGCATCAAGATTGTCTGGGCCATCGCCTTCTTCATCCTGATCTTTCCCCTGCTGATTGTTTCCATCCTCACCGCGGTGGGCGGCTTGCTCGTGGCGATCCTGCCCTCCCTGCTAACAGCCGGGGTCGCCAGCCTGCTCTCCGCACCCGATTACTGGCCCTGGATTTTTGCCGCCATCATCGGCTTCCCGCTCTTCGCCGTGGTAGCTTTCTCGCCCGTCCTGCTGGTGAGTGGCTGGGGTCTGATCTACCAATCCAGTGTCTGGACGCTGACTTACCGCGAACTGAAAGCCCTGGAAACGGTTGCTCCCGCTGTCGCTGGATAATCCCAATCAATAAAGAGATCGCGCAGGTTGGCTAAACCACCAACCTGCGCGACACCTTCCACAAAATCATATATAGCCCAGCCAGAAAAGCGGCGAACAGGGCGACATTCCAGCCGCTCGTGTAATAATCACCTATCGCCAGGCGCGACAGGGTCTTGATCGGCGAAACATCCAACAGGGTGCTGATAGCTACCGCAGCCAGCAACATGAGCGAGTAAATGAATTGGGAGCGTTCACGGTCTTTAAGCAGAACCGCTCCCAATGCCGCAGAGGTGGAGGTTATTCCCGCAACGATCACTGCCAGCAGGAGAATCCAGGTTATGTGTTCTATGGCAATCCCATTCAACACCAACAACGTCAGCCAGGCGATGCACTGCAAGACCGACAGGATGACCGTGGCAGCGATTTTTGCACTGATCATGGAGTTGATCGTCAGCGGCGCGGATAAAAGTGTTTGCAGTGTATTGTTCTCCACTTCCTCGGTGAGCGAGTCAACGGTCATACTGCCGGCAACAAAGGCCGGGAAGAACATCAGCATGGGGAGCAGCACCGAATAGACAAATTCGAACGATGTCGCCGGCTTTCCTTTCAGGTCTGTGTAATTCACTTCGATCCCATTTTGCATTCGCAAAAAATTCTCATATTGCTTGAGCGGTTCCTGGATCACCATGCGGATCAACGAACTGACAGCATCGGAATCCGGCAGGTATAACTTAATTTCTGTGATACCGTTTGCATCCTGGGGAGTATCCACAATTGCGTTTATCTGACCCTGATAAAATGCAGACTCTGCATCAGCCAGCGTAGGTAATAGTGTGACCTGTAAACCGCGTTCGCTTAAAAATGGTCTCAGCGGGTGGTCAGATGTACCGATCATCCCTATCCTTATTCCCGCGCCCCCATATTTCATGATCGTATCCGAGTCGTACAAGGACAACATCCCCAACAGCAACGCAGACGAGAAAGAGGCGATGAATAATTGGATCAGGATGGAGATCACAATCGTGCGGTCACGAATGACGGAGCCCAGTTCTTTTTTGACGACAGCCAGGAATGAAATCATCACGATCCTCTCAGCAAATACCAGTTGTAGAAAAAATGCACCACTGTCCCTGCGGCCAACGCCAGTATGTAAGGCAATTTCACTTTCGTCCTCAATAAGGTGACGATGGCCGTAAACGTGAAATGAGCAAAAAGCGGTATGAAAAGGAATACGCCCGCGCTGAATAAGGCGCCGGAAACCCTGGCCTGCGATACCATGCTGATCGAGATCAGGAGCAGGAGCTTCTCACCGATCAGAAATCCCAGCGCTGAGAGAAACGCCAGCACAATGATGTCACGTGTAGATTTCACCACGCCATGCTCTGCCAGCGCCACGATCCCAACGGATTTGACGACTTCCTCCACCAAAGCGGAAGCAACCAGCACAGCGCCGAGCATCATGCGAAACGGCAGGTTGGTCGCAAACGCCAGGAAGACTATCTGGGTCATATACACAGCAGGGATCACCAAAAGGCTCCACACCGGCACAGACAGGTACGGCTTGGAGTGCGCCATCATCAGGTAGATGGCGTCGGTGACCTTGCGCGTGATGGGTTTGTAACCCATCAAAAATTCCTCGTTGAGCATCCTTGTCCCGGCAAACATGGCAAAACCAAAAATCGCCGACATCGGCAGGGATGGGAATAAATATTCCCGCCAGCCGAACGGTTCATTCCGATACATCTTCACCGCCAGCGTCAGCGGGGATATATACGCAAGGTCATTGACATTGGTGAACATCGCCGGGAAGACCAGGTAGGCAGTCGTCAGCGTGGTCACGAGCATGGCAATGAAGGTGGTGTCCTTGAACGTACGGTAGAATAATGGCACCATCAGGTAGATGGCAAAGATGAATAGCGTGGTGGGCGCGAAGATGGCGAGCGCGAGCGGCACATTCCCCTTTGTGATTATGGCGATCAGCACGGTGGTGGTGAGCGCAAAGATGGCATAAGGCAGCATTTTTCCCAGGATGATCTGGAACGGCGTGACCGGAGCGGACAGCAGGATCGTCAGGCGGCGGTTGGCCTTTTCATCCATAAAACTGCTGGTGAAAAAGATGCTGATAAATGTGATGGGCAGGATATAGATCAGGGCGAGGAGTACCTGGGTGAACGGCGCAGGCGGAGGCGTCAGGGATGGGATGATGACCTCCTCAGGTTTTGTCGGAGTCGCCTCGTTCTGCCCCGGAGCTTGGGAGGCGTTGAGATAGTTGATCCCAACCCGCAGCGGAAAAGCCTCCTCCTCCGGGTAGGATGAGCCGATCCGTACCAGTTCCTGTTTTTCCAGGTATTGTTTGAGCGCCTTGATCGCGAAAAGCGATTTGTCGTCATCCCGGTAGGTCACCTGCACACCATCAATCAACACGTCAATGACATGCTGGTCAAGCAGTGCTTTCCCTTCGCTTGGGTCAACTACAACGACAGCAAATCGGCTGTCTTGAATGGGGGGAACATCGTCTGAAACGCCGACGCGGTACAAGCCATTGCCGAGCGAGACCATATCGCGAAGGGCAAATGCCGACAAGCCAAGCACAGCCAGCAACAATAGGACGGCGATCGGACTCGCACCGCTGCTGAATCGTTTGCGCAGGCGGGTCACTTCGCGCCAGGCAATGACAAGGATCTGGTTCATTGGAGTTTATATTCCCAATATTCATTCGATCACGAACCGCTGTAGCGGATTGTCAAATCAACTGTAAAGCGATTGTGAAGTATTGACATTATATTTTGGGATAGAATTGAAATATGATTCAACTTGTGGATGTCATCAAACGTTATAATGATACTACAGTCGTTGACAATCTGAATTTGCAGATCGAGGCTGGCGAAATTGTTGGCATTATAGGTCACAATGGCGCAGGGAAAAGCACTACCCTGAAAATGATCGCGGGGTTGGTCGAACCGACTTCAGGGAATATACGCGTAATGGGACGCGACATCCAAAAAGAGGGCGTCAAGGTCAAACAGCGGATCGGTTTCCTGTCAGAAGAAAGCCCGCTCTATGAAGCCATGACCGCCCAGCAATACCTCTTATTTTTCTCTGAACTCTACCGGATGCCGCGGCAAAAGGCGTTGAAGCGGATTGACCAGCTTCTCGCTTCGCTGGATTTGGCGGAGAAGAATAAACTCACCGGCGACTTTTCCAAGGGGATGAAGCGCAAGACCTCCATCGCGCGCGCGTTGCTTCACGACCCCGACCTGCTGATCCTCGATGAACCCAACTCAGGGCTTGATCCGCTGACCTCGTTCTTCATCATCAATTACCTAAAGACTCTTCGACGCGAGGGGAAAACGATCATCCTCAGCGCGCATAACCTCTTTCACGTGGAAACCATCTGTGACCGAGTGGGAATCATCAAAAACGGGAAGCTGTTGATCTTCGATACGATGGACGCCATCCGCTCCAGGCTGGGCAAGCGCGAGTATCAGGTCATCTTCCATGCAGACCAGAAACTTGATTACGAGCACGTGAACGGCAACTACGTCTTCCGCACCGCGGAAGTGGATGCCATCGCGGGAATGCTGGAAACCGTCTCTGCAAACGGCTGGACGCTGATGGACCTGTCCATGCGGGAATCGGCGCTGGAGGAGATCTACGTAAAATTGATGACGAATGAATGACCCTGGGAGGTCGAACCTGGGGCGAAATGCCTGTGAATATAAAATTGGTGAAGTCATGAGGGGCGAGGTCGCTTTGGCGTTTGGATGGACATCCGCAGTGATTACGGCAGGTTTTGTTATAATCAGGATTGACCCGCTCAAGTAGGTGTACTATGAATCCAAGAGTTGTAGAGGTTCACCCAAATCCAGATTTTACGATAACGCTCACCTTTGCAAACAGCGAAGTGAGACGCTTTGACGTTAAACCATATCTAGCAGCTTGTCGGAGAAGTGTTTTTCGATGTTCAGAATCCGATTTTTACTGCCAAGATCACTGAAAACGCGGAGAAAAAGCTTCAAAACTTGGCGTTTCTGGCGTCTTGGCCGTTTAAAAAATC
>Ga0315273_10005689_pt1 | contig 15459 bp, 12 predicted proteins | sample YL17G02_0_MG_FD_205753 | JGI IMG/M metagenome (GOLD analysis project Ga0315273, IMG submission 205753) | Sediment microbial communities from Yellowstone Lake, YNP, Wyoming, USA - YL17G02_0 | ecosystem: Environmental > Aquatic > Freshwater > Lake > Sediment | place: USA: Wyoming | collected...
GCTGCCGGTCGAGGGGCAGCGGCCCGCCGCCGGTCAGATGGTGCAGGTCGACGTGACCTCGCTCGAGGACGACACGGCCTCCGAGCCCCAGCCTCATTCAATCGTCCTGGGCGAAGGCCAGGCACTGGCGGCCCTTGAGGAACGGATCATGGAGCTCCGGCCAGGCGAGGTGGCCGAGACGGAAATCCGTCTTCCTGACGACCATCCCGACGAGAGCCGCCGCGGCAAGATCCGGAAGCTCAAGGTGGCGCTTCACGAAGTGAAGCGGCAGGAGCTGCCCCTTCTGGATGACGCCTTCGCGCGTGAGGTCGGGGATTTTGAGGACCTGGCCGGCCTGCGCGCCGCGGTGCGCACCGACCTTGAGCACGACGCCGTGCGCGAGGCGGACGCCCGGGTGCGCGACCAGCTGATCCAGCGGCTGGTCGAGGCCAACGGCATCGAGGCGCCGCCGTCGCTGGTCCACCGCGTCATTCACGGGTACCTGCACGCCTACGGGGTGCCGCACGAGCGGGAGCCGGAGTTCGCGGCGCAGTTCCAGCCGGTGGCGGAGGCCCAGGTGCGCCGGGACCTCGTGCTCTCGTCGGTGGCGGACGCGCAGAGCCTCCACGCCACCGAAGCGGACGTGGACGGGCGCATCGCCGTGATGGCCGCCGCCCGCAACGTGCCTGCCGGTCAGGTGTACAGCTCGCTCCAGAAGGCCAATCGGCTCGCGGAACTCGAGCGCGCCATCACCGAGGACAAGGTCTTCGGCTTCTTGCTCCAGCACTCCACCGTGGAAGGGTGAGTCCCGTGTCCCTGTATCCTCCCTACATCATCGAGCGGTCCAGCCGGGGCGAGCGGACGTACGACATTTTCAGCCGCCTGCTGATGGACCGGATCGTCTTTCTTGGCGCGCCGATCAACGACGACGTCGCCAACATCATCATCGCCCAGCTGCTGTTCCTCGAGGCGGACAACCCCGAGAAAGACATCTACCTCTACCTGAACAGCCCGGGCGGAGTGGTCTCCAGCGGCATGGCCATCTACGACACCATGCAGCACCTGCGCGCCCCGGTCAACACGATTTGCATGGGCATGGCCGCGTCCATGGGCTCGTTCCTGCTGGCCGCCGGCGCCAAGGGCAAACGGAGCGCCCTGCCGCACTGCCGGATCATGATTCACCAGCCCTCCGGTGGCACCCAGGGCACGGCGTCGGACATCGAAATCCAGGCCCGGGAAATCCTCTACCTGCGCGCTAAGATGAACCAGCTCTACAGCTTCCACACCGGGCAGCCGATCGAGTCGATCGAGCGGGACATGGACCGGGACCGCTTCATGAGCGCGGAGGAGGCCAGGGAATACGGCCTCATCGACACCGTTTTCGAGCCCCGGAAGGATTGGCTCGCCCCACCCCCCAAGCCTTGACGCCCCCGGGGACCCGGCCCACCTTTCAGGACGGGCTCCCCCCTTTTCAACCGGCGGCCAGCGCATGTCGAACGACAAGCACCTCCGCTGCTCCTTTTGCGGCAAGTCGAAAGACTCGGTCCGGAAGTTCATTTCAGGGCCGTCCGTCTACATTTGCAACGAATGCATCACCCTCTGCAACGAGATCCTCGCGGAGGATGAGGAGCGGGAGGTCGCTGAGAGTATCACCTCCGTTCCGACGCCCGCCGAAATCAAGGAGACCCTCGACCAGTACGTGATCGGCCAGGAGCGCGCCAAGCGCACCCTGTCGGTGGCCGTCTACAATCACTACAAACGGATCAACGCCGCCGCCGCCCGCGACGGCGATGTGGAACTCGAGAAGTCGAACATCCTCCTTCTCGGCCCGACCGGCGTGGGCAAGACGCTTCTGGCCCAGACCCTGGCTCGCATCCTGGACGTCCCCTTCACCATCGCGGATGCCACCACCCTCACCGAGGCGGGGTACGTCGGCGAGGACGTGGAGAACATCCTGGTCCGCCTGTTGCAGGCCGGCGAGTTCAACGTGGCTGAGTGCGAGCGCGGGATCGTGTACATCGACGAAATCGACAAGATCGCGCGCAAGTCGGAAAATCCGAGCATTACACGCGACGTGTCCGGCGAGGGGGTCCAGCAGGCGCTCCTGAAGATCCTCGAGGGCACGGTGGCCTCGGTACCGCCGCAGGGCGGCCGGAAGCACCCGCAGCAGGAATACATCCAGATCAACACCAAGGACATCCTGTTCATCTGCGGCGGAGCCTTCGACGGCCTCGAAAAGATCATCGAGTCCCGCGTGGGCCGCCAGAAGATCGGCTTCACTTCCGGCCCCCGCGCTGAACGGCCGGCCGATGCCACGCACAACCCGTTCACGGACGTGGAGCCGGACGACCTCCTGCGCTTCGGACTCATTCCCGAGCTGGTGGGGCGGCTGCCCGTCACGGTGTCGCTGGAGTCGCTGGATGAGGACGCGCTGGTGCAGATCCTGCTCGAGCCGAAGAACGCGTTGACCAAGCAGTACCGGAAGCTGTTCGAGCTCGAGGACGCGCGCCTGACCTTCGACGCCGATGCCCTTCGGGCCGTGGCGCGGAAGGCGCTCAAGCGGGGCACCGGTGCCCGGGGGCTCCGGGCGATCCTCGAGACCATGATGACCGACATCATGTTCGAGCTGCCGGATCGTGAGGACGTGCGGGAAGTGGTCATCACCGCCGAGTGCGTCACGGACGGCAAGCCGCCGCTCGTCGTGACCGAGCGAGCCAAGCAAAAGAAGGAAGCGTAGGAGGCCGGGGCGTCATGCCTCCCTCCGGCCCCCCGGCCCACCGGCCTCGCAGTCCCGCGGTCCCGCTGGCCAGCCTCCCCATCGAATTCGTCGGGTCCTTTCCCGATCCGCGCGTTCGGCTCGATCCCGCGTTGCCCGAGGTGGCGTTCGTGGGGCGCTCCAACGTAGGCAAGTCGAGCCTGCTCAACGCCCTGGTGGGCAAGAAGGGGCTCGCGCGCGTCAGTGGCACCCCCGGCAAGACCACCCTCTTGAACGTGTTTCGCCTGCCCACCTTCTACCTGGTGGACCTTCCGGGCTACGGGTTTGCACGCGCCAGCAAGTCTGCCCGGGCTGGCTACCGACAACTGCTGGAGGGGTACCTGCGGCTGAGGGACCCGCTGGCAGGCGTAGTCTGGCTGCTCGACATCCGCCGGGAGCTCTCTGCGGAGGACCTGGAAGTTCGGGACCTCCTCGCGTCCTCGGGCCGCCCGGTGTTGGCGGTGTTGACCAAGATTGACAAGCTGGGCCGCGTGGCCATCCGTGAGCGCACGGCGGCGCTGGCCGGCACGCTGGATCTTCCCGACGACCAATTGCAACCCACCAGCGCCGTGACCGGCGAGGGCATTGCCGACCTCGGCGACAGTATCCTCGCGGCCGCAGAGCAAGGGAATCCTCGATGACCCGCATCCTCCGACTGCTCGTTGTGCTGGCGCTTTGCGCCTGCGCGCCCTCGGGCCAAGCCCACTCCCAGGAAGCTCCCGAGATGGGCATGATGCCGCCAATGGGACTGGGCTCGCTCACCCAGGAGCAGATCTCGCTCACCATCGCGAACAGTCAGCTCACGTTGCGGTTCGAGCCGCTGAACGAACGGCTCCTGCGCCTGCTGGCGCCGGACGCCTACCGGGCGCTGTCGGGACTGCTTGCCAGCCGCGAGGCGGCGATTGATTCCGTCAGCCGATCGAGCGGCGCGTCGCAGCCGGGGCTGATGCTGGTCACGGTGTACGGCAACGTGCCCGACGTTCGATTCGACCCCACCCTGGTCGGCGTTACGGTCAATACACGGCGAATCGAAGCCGTCGGCATCATTCCGCTCGACGCGAATTTCAGCCGGCAGCAACTCGCCCGCCAGTCGGTGGGCATGGGGTTGTTCGTGTTTTCGGAGGAACTGCCGGTCTATTCGCCACTGGTGTTCGCCTACGGGACGGTGGCGGCGGAGGGGTGGGCGAATAAGATCCAGACGTTTGACCGGGAGTTGGCGCGCGTCTCGGCCCGGGCGCGTTCCCAGGCCACTCAGCAGGCGCCGGACTCCAGTGGGAAACCGTAGCGCGCCGGGCCCCGGCGGCGCCTAGCGGAGCGGGGTCGAGGTGGCGGAGTCGAGTGCCGGGCGCAGCCCCTCGTTCCAGCGGGGGCGAATGGCGCCGTCCCGGCGGTCCAGGACGAGGACCCCAACCTCAGGGTGGCGACCCGCCCACACCAGAGCGCTGTCGGGGCCGAGGACGAACAGCGCCGTCGAGAGCACATCCGCCCGCATGGGGTCCTGGGCCACAACCGTCAGGCTTCCCCACGCCGGCACCGGCGTGCCGCTGCGCGGATCAAGGATATCGCCAATCGTCTGACCCGCCGCCCGCACAAATCTGGATGACTGGCTGGAGGTGGAGGCCGACCCGTTGGCGAGCCAAAGCGTAAAGACGTCACCCTCGGTGTCCTCCGGGCTCGCGATCGAAACGTGCCACGGCCCTCCCCCGTGCGCCGAGGGGCCCAGGACCAGCACTTGGTCTCCAAACTGCAGGCGCGCGGAATGGACGCCGTGGGCGAGCAGGCTGTCGCGAGCGCCACGCAGGGCGTACCCCTTCACAAATCCCCAAGGCTCGAATGCCGCGGCGCTGGCCAGTCGCTGAGTCAGGCAACGGACCAGGTCGAACGTCATGCCGCCGGCACCGGCGGCGCGCCGCGCAGCCTCCAGTTCGACGACGGACGGCACCCGGCCATCGCCATCGAGGCCCCAGGCCTCGACAAGCGAGCCGATGACCGGATCGAACGCCCCGGGGGTCAACCCGGCAACGAGGTCGACCTCCCGCAGGGTGCGGCAGAGCGCCTCATCGATCGGTGCCGTGGCCCCGACAGGGATGGCGTTGAGCTCGCTGACGCGGCTGTCCGGCCGGCGCGGAGACAGCAGGGCGTCGGCGGCGCCGACGGCGCTGAGCACGGCCTCCGAGGCGCTCACCGCGGCGTGCAGGTCGGGCGCCTCCAGCGTCATCTTCAGCGTGGAGCCCATGGCATCGGCCTCCCGGTCGATCCAGACGGGGCCCCCGCGCGTCCCGCCCGAGCCGCACCCAACCAGCAGCAGACCGAAGAGGGCTCGCACACGTCGCATCATCGAGGACCCCTTTCTGCATCGAGATGGCTCGGGCGGGGAGAGCCGAAGGGACGGGCCCTGGGGCCGTGGCGCCGCGGTGCCCGCCCCGGTAAACTCCGGGCAACCCTGGAGACCCGATGGCATTTCTTCCCCTGCGCTCGCTGAGCCTGCCCGAGCCGGCCAATGGTAGCTACGAGGCCTGGCTGGACGACCTTGACTCCCAGTTGGACGCGACCGGCGCCGAGTGGCCGGCCATCGTCCGCGAGGTGCTCTTGGGCCTGTTTTACCCAGGCATCATGGACTGGGCAGCGGCAGTCGCCGACCCGCGCTGCTCCCACGCCGCCCGGGCCGCCCTGCTCGCGCTCGACCCCCGGAATATTACCCTCGAGCCCGAATATTACGCCGACGTCGATCCGGTCCGGTTTGCCCGCGTCAAGCCATTACTGTGGCTGTGGTACAGCTTTGACCGGGCCCCGCTCGCCGGCCAAAATGTGGCGCTGGGCGTGGCGCTCCGCCGGCGCCTGGCCCCGCGGATCTTTGCCCGGTGTGGCCGCAACTTCAAGTGCTTCCAGCACGTCGAGTTCTCGTTCGGCTACAACATGGAGGTGGGAGACGACGTGGTCATCCATCGACACGTCCTCCTCGACGACCGCGGCGGCCTCACGCTCGGCAACCGGGTCAGCGTCTCCGACTACGCCAACATCTACAGCCACACCCACAGCATCGTGGACCAGCGCGAAGTGACCAACGCGCGGACCATCCTCGAGGATGATGCCCGCATCACCTACCACGCGACGGTGCTGGCTGGCGTGCGCGTGGGTCGGCACGGCATGGTGGGCGCCAGTGCGGTGGCCACCAAGAACGTGCGTCCGTTCCACGTGAACGTCGGCATCCCGGCCAAATCGGTCCGGGTCAAGCCGAACGCCCCGGCCGAGGCGGCGCCCACCGACCTGCTCACGCGCCGCGAGGGCGAGCCGGAGTCCTCCTGAACGGGCTGATCGTCGCCACCCTGGTCGCCGGCGCCCTTGCGCTGGCCTGGTCGTGGCGTGCGCGTCGCCGGCTGTCCGTGGAGGGCGTCACGCTCGCGGCACGGCTGGCGGAGGTCCAGGCCGAGCGCGACGACTTTGCCCGGCGCCTCGACCGGCGGATCAACGAAATCTTCTCCCTGCAGGAACTCAGCTACGTCCTCTCCGAGTCGCTGCAGACGGAACGGATCGTGGAACAGGTCGCGCGCTTCACCGCCCGGTTCCTCGAGGCGGAGGGCACGCTGGTCGTGCTTTCCTCCGAGGATCAACCCGAGCTCCGGGTCGCGGCGGCGGAGGGCACGCTGGCAGCCCTGCGCGGGCGGTCCATCCCATCCGACCAGGGCGGCCTCCTCACCCATGCAGTCGGTCGGGAGCGGATCGAGCTGGCCGATGGGCCGCCGCCGGGTGTCGAGCTCATCGCCGGCGTCCTTGTGGCGAGGGTCGCCGTCGCCCCGCTCCGGGCGCACGGCATGACGCTTGGCGCCCTGGCCGTGGCGGCCCGGAGTGACCGCCCCTTCTCGACCCAGGATCTCTGGCTGATCTCGACGGTCGCCATGCAGGCGGCGGTGGTGTTGACCAACAGTCGGTTCTTCGGGCTGCTGCGCCAGGGCAAGGAAGAGTGGGAAACGACCTTCGATGCCCTCTCCGAGGGCATCGCGCTGGTGGACGGCGCCGGACGGATCACCCGAGTCAACCGGGCCTTGGCCCTGCTGGCCGGGGTGCCGCTCGCCTCCCTGGTGGGACGGGCATTCGTGCCGTCACTCTTCACCGAGTCGGAGGCCGCGGAGGAAGTGATCGCCGGCGCCCGGCTCGGGCAATCCCAGCTCCCGGCGCTGCTCCCATCAACCCGGCTCAACCGCACGCTCCGCCTGGCGGCGGCCCCGCTTCCGGCCCACGAGGGCACCGCTTCGGTGGTGGTGATGGTGGAAGATGTCACGGACCAGCGGGCGCTCGAGGCGCAACTCATTCAGAATGAGAAGATGGCCGCAGTCGGACAACTGGTCTCGGGCGTCGCGCACGAACTGAACAATCCGCTCACGTCGATCGCAGGCCTCTCGGAACTGTTGCTGGAGCAGGAGCGGGTGCCTGAGGACGCTCGGGAGCACCTACGGGTCATTCATGAGCAAGCCGACCGGGCCGGCCGGATCGTGGCGAACCTGCTCACCTTTGCACGGAAGGGGACGCCGGAGCTGGCGGCGATCGACTTGGACGACGTGGCCCAGCGGACCACCTTGCTCATTCAGGCGGAACTCAAGCTGCGCGGCATCGCACTTGAGCGCGCGAGCGGGGATCCCGCCATCGTGCGCGGTGACCGCTACGAGATTCAGCAGGTCCTCCTCAACCTGCTGACGAACGCCGTCCACGCGCTTTCCAGCCTGCCCCCCGGCGTCCCCCGGCGGATCCGGGTGGAAACGGGACGTGAAGGCGAGCGCGCGTTTGTTCGCGTCGCGGACACGGGACTCGGCATCCCGCCGGCCCTGATCAGCCAGATTTTCACGCCCTTCTTCACCACCAAACAGCCGGGCCAGGGCACAGGGCTCGGCTTGTCAATCAGCTACGGCATCGTGGAATCGCACGGGGGCCGGCTCTCGTACGCGCCGGCAGAGGGTGGGGGGTCGGTCTTCACGGTCCTGCTACCCCTGTACGCGACCGGCGCGGCCGGGCGGGCCGCGCCGTCTTGCGTTCTCGTCGCGGATGCTGATCTGTCGGTCCACCGGGTGGTGACCGCACTCCTTGCCCAGGAGGGAGTGGAAGTCCACTCCGCGCGCACCGGGGCGGAGGCTGTCTCGATGACTCGGGAGCGGACGTACGACCTCCTCCTGCTGGACCCCGCGCTCTCGGGCTCCGCGGAGCCGCTGATTCCCGCCATCCTGGCCCTGCAGCCGGGGCTCGCATCCCGCCTCGTGCTGGTGACCAACGATGCCGCCCCGTCGGACCCCGCGCTGGCGGGCGTTCCGCGCCTGACCAAGCCGGTCGTCCCTCGCGACGCACGGGCGGTAATGCGTGCGCTGTTGGGGCGCCGGGACGCCTAGTACCCCGTGATGGACGCCGGAAACCAGGGGATCACGACCACCGCGCCGCGGACGCGCGCGACCGCTTCCGCCTCCGTGGCGGTCGCCCAGTAGTTGCTCCCTGCGGTGAGCGCCGGCGCCACGATGAACCAACGCTGCACCCGCAGAAACACATTCCCTGTCACCTGCGCGTCGCGCGCTGTGGAATCGGCCACGAGACCTTCGTCCAGGCCGTCGAACGTGTTGCCGCGCACCCGCGCGTGCGCCGTCCGCTCCAACACCAGCCCCCGCGCGACCTCGGCGATGACATTGTCGTCAATGACGTAGTCGCGGCTCGCCGGGCCGGCCGAATCCCGAGTGAACAACTTGATGCCCGTCTTTCCGCCCATCACGATGTTGGACAGCAGGCGATTGGCGCTGCCGTGTTCGATGGCGATGCCCACCGACCGGGAGCCGAGGACGATATTGCCCTGGATGGTCGTGCCCGTGGAGTACCCCAGCCAGAATCCGTAGTCTGAGCTGTCGGCGCGGTTCTCCAGGAACACGTTGCCCGGACTGAAGGTGGACTCGAACGCGTTGTGGTAGGCGGAGGAGCCATCGTTCCGGAGCACCATGTTGCCCCGTGAGGGCCGGACGAATTCCGGCTGGCCGCTCAGAAAGAAGCCGTCCCCCGACCACGTCATGTCGTTGTCGGCCACCAGGTTCGAATCGCTCAGTTCGCGGAGCAGGATGCCGGCCGAGTCACATCCCCGCCGATACGCGGGGGACTCGCAGCGCACGTTGTGATCGGCCTGGTTCCGCACGATGACGTTTTGCGGCGACGCCCACAGGTGGATACCCCAGCCGCTGTTTTCCGAGACGTCGTTGTCGGCCACGTAGGTGGCGCGCGCGTCGATGAGACCGATGCCATTCTGCGCGTGCCGCGCCGACACGCCGATGACGGTGGCGCCGTTGGTCCCCTTCAGCAGGACCCCACCCCCGTAGCGCTCCGCCGTATCGGCATGGAAGATGTCGAGCCAGTCCGCCTCGTCGTACTGCTCCGGCGTGGACCGGAGCGCCTGGCTGCGCGATCCCGACACGTCCACCCGGGCGATCCGGTGGCCGCGCCCGCCCTCGATCCGGATGCCGTGGCGGAACCCGCGGATCGTGCCGCCGTAGATCTCGACGTTGTCGAGCCCGCGGCTGACGACCCCAGCCCCGACAAACCGCGATGGCGCGCTGTCCCCGCTCTCCAGGGTGACGCCCGTGAGATTGAGGCGGGTGCCCGACCCGGCGATGACGAGCACACCGATTTCGCCGCGATCGGCGATTCGGTACCGGCCGGGGCAGACGGTCACGTCGCCCTGGATCTGGGTGCCGGCACGGGTCAGCCGAATACACGGGCCGTAGCGGGAAGCTGGGGCGAGGAGCAGGGCGGCGGAGGCGCAGAGGAGGAAGGGTCGGGTCAGCATATGCGGAGAAGGTCCTCCAGTAGGCCCGCGTCGCCGTGGGCGAGCAGGATGAGGATGTCGTCGAGTGCGCGGCGCGACCGGGGCCAGGCCAGCCGGCTCCGGGCCACGTCCGCCGGCAACCACTCCACCGCGTCGTGCTCCTCCGAGATTGACACCGCGGACATGGCGGGCACAAAGGCCACGAAGGCCGGGATCATGGCCACTTCATCGGATCGGTGAAGGTAGAACGCCTCGACCCGGCTCAGGTTGTACATCGCGACCGGCGTGAGGCCGGTCTCCTCCAGAAGTTCGCGCCGCGCCCCGTCCTCCGGCCGCTCGCCCTCCTCGAGGTGCCCATGCACTGCTTCCCAGGCGCCCGGCGAGCGCCCCCTGGCGCCCCGGCGCAGGACCAGAAACTCGAAGCCCGCCGCGATCGGGCGGGCCACGTACAGGTCGATCATGGACACTCGGACGCGTGTCACGGTCGGCGGCGAAGGGCGGGCCGGCTCACCCGGCCCGGCGCCGGCTGAGGACCGCGTCGAGCCGGGCGGAGAGCGCGCGCGCACGGAAGGGCTTGGTGAGAAAATCGTCGGCACCCAACTCAAAGACCCGCACTTCGTTGTCCTCGTCGCCCTTGGCGGTGAGCACGATGACCGGGATGCCCTGGGTCGTGGGCCGTGACCGCAACTGGGCCAGCACCGCGTACCCGTCGAGGCCGGGAAGGTTGAGGTCGAGGACGATGATGTCGGGCGCCACACGGTCCACCTGGTCCAGCGCCTGGATGCCGTCGCGGGCTTCGTGGACGACGTATCCGTCCCGCTCCAGGAGGTCCTTCATGACCCGCCGGAGCTGGTCTTCGTCGTCCACCAGCAGCACCGACACCCCGCGGGTGTGCTCGACGCCCGCGGCCGGGGGGAGGCCCTCATCGAGCAGCTCGAAGGCGGTGGTCAGGTCCACCGGGGGAGCACCCGGCGTGGGGGTCCCGGCGGGCGCCGCCGTCGCCTGGGCAATCGTCGGAAACACGCCGGTCGGGTAGAGCGAGGGGATGCCCAGCGCTCCCGGCCGCGCTCCAGACGCACCGAAGCGACCCTCCATCGGAATGTCGGTGACGCGCAGCAGTTCATCGACCGAGCTGTCGCCCTCGATCACGTGCCGGAGTCCGCTCTCGAAAAGGGACTTCATGCCGTTGTGCCGTGCGGCCGTGGCGATCATGTCCACCGTGGCGCCCTGGCCGATCAGCCGCTCGAGCTCGGGGCTCATCGTCAGGATTTCGACGATGGAGAAGCGGCCCTTGTAGCCGGTCATGGTGCAATCCGGGCACCCCTTGGGCTCATACAGGGTGCGCTCCGCCGGAAAATAGGACCTGACCGGCTCGGGGACCGGGCCCTTCTGCAGCACCCGGCAGGAGAGGCAGAGCCGCCGCATCAGCCGCTGGGCGACCACCCCGCGGAGCGCCGCTCCGATCTTGTACGCCTGCATCCCCATGTCCACCAGTCGCGTCACCGAGTTGGGGGCGTCGTTGGTGTGCAGCGTGGACAGGACGAGGTGGCCGGTCAGCGAGGCCTGGACGGCGATCTGTGCGGTCTCGCCGTCCCGGATCTCGCCGACCAGGACGACGTCGGGGTCCTGCCGGAGAATCGACCGAAGCGCCGTCGAGAAGGTGAGCCCGGCCTTTTCGTTGATCTGCACCTGGACGATGTGCTTGCCGAGGCGGAATTCGACCGGATCCTCGATGGTCACGATGTTCACGCCCTCGCTCTGGATCATGCGCAGCGCGGAGTAGAGCGTGGTCGTCTTGCCGGAGCCGGTCGGCCCGGTCACCAGGATGATCCCCTCCTTGAAGGCGAGCAAGCGCTCGACCTGGGCGCGCTCCTCGGGAAAGAGTCCGAGTGTCTGGAGGGAGAGGATGGTGGACTTCTGGTTCAGGATCCGGATGACGACCTTTTCGCCGTAGGTAGCCGGCAGGGTCGAAACGCGGAGGTCCACCTTGTCGTTGTTGATGGCGATCCGGGCGCGGCCGTCCTGCGGTCGCAGCCGGTCGGCAATGTCCATCCCGGACATGATCTTGATGCGAGAAATGAGCGGAATGCCGGCGGCGCGGGGTACGGTCATCACCTGCCGCAGCACACCATCGATCCGGTAGCGCACTGTGACGCCACCCTCGATCGGCTCAATGTGGATGTCGCTCGCCCGGCTGGTCACCCCGTCGGCGAGCATCATGTCCACCAGCCGGACGATCGGCTTCTGGCTGGCCTCGTCCGCCGAGGCGCCGACGTCTTCCTGGGTGTCCTCGATCTGCTGGACATCGGCGCCGGTGTCCAGTCCGCCGAGCAGCTTCGAGACCAGGTTCTCGCCGCGATACAGCTCCTCCAGGCGCTCCCGGATGCGGGTCGGCGAGGAGAGCAACAGGCGGACTTCCCGCCCGGTCGCGAAGGCGAGCATCTTTTCGGCGTCGATATCGAAGGGATTGGCGGTAGCGGCGTCGAGCGTGGAGTCGGTGATCCGGAGCGGCAGGACGTTGTGCTTGCGCGCCACCCCCTCGGGCACCGACTCCCGGACCTTCATCTCCATCATGGTGAGGTCGGCCAGCGGCAGCCGGAACCGCGTAGAAATGGCGGCCAGCACCTGGTCGTCCGTCAAGATCCGGCGCTGGACGAGCTGCTCCCACAGGGACGTGGGTGTGGCCTCGGCCGCCTCGCGGATGGCCGTCATGGCCTCCTTGGGCACCACGGTTTCCAAGGTGGGAACCAGCCACTCGTCAAGAAACTGCATCCGGGCGGTCTACCTCATCGGGCGTGAACCAGAAATAAAGGGCGCTCGGGGGGCAATGGGTAGGGGCTGAGCCCTACAGGATGTTCCACCATTCCCTGGAAATGTCCAACGTGACCTCGAACAGGCCGTCTCGGAGGCCCACACCCCCTTCCAGGCGGATCAGCCCCATGAACCACTCCGTGGCCAGGCCTGCCGTGGGCCGCACCCCCGCGCTCGCCGCCCACGGCGTTCCGGCCACCGCCCGCTCGCTCCATCCCGCTCCCACGAAGGGCGCCAGCACGAAGGTGCGCCCGGTGCTCGCAAAGGTACCGAGCGGGATGGCTGGCGCGGGAAGGTCGATGCGCCACTCGGCCTGGCCCACGGCCAGGCTCCGCCCACCGAAGGCGCGGAACGGATACCCGATGAGGGTTCCCCGGCCCCCCATGACGAAGCTCCGGTAGGCGGGCGTGCCCTCGCTGCCGACCCCGGCATACGCCAGCACGCGGAGCCCGCCCGCCCCCAGGGGGGCCTGCCAGCGGAGCGTGGCCGCCCCTCGCACGTACTCGGTGGGGCCTGTGCCGCCTTCCAGCCGGAGCTCCCCGCTCAGGTCGTGCCGGACCGCGACCCCGGTGGCCTGCCTGGTGAGCGTGAGCGTCGCCTGGGTGTACTGCCCGGCCCCGAGCGCCGGATTGGCGCGGTAGATACCCCGCGCGGGCGTGGCCTCCACCTGCATGTCGTGGGAGGTGGCGAGGCCGGCCGCCAGAGACAGGATCGTCCGGTCGGCGATCGGGCGACGGAGCCCGGCCTCCGCCCAGTCGACCAGAGCGTAGTCGCCGTAGTCCTGCCCGACCTCCTGCGAGGTGATGGAGTTCACTACCGGCGCGGTAATGAGGAAATCACTCACATCCTGGACGCGGCGCCCGGCTCCGATGGTCAGCGTGGTCGTCCCCAGGCCGAGGTCGGCCACCAGGCGTCCGACCAAGCGACCGTCACTAGTCCCGTAGGCCGCGTAGGGCCGGAGCGCCAGCCGCCGCTCGGCCGCCTGCACCGTCAGCCCGAAGCCAAGGGTCAGCCCTTGTACCCGGTTCACGAGGGCGAGGTCGCTGAGCGAGTTGCTGGCGATCCGCGTCCCGTGGAGACCGCTCAAGGCGCGATTGCCCGCGATGCGTTCGACCTGGGCGCGGAGGGCCGTCATGTCCTGCCGGTTGACCGGTCCGGCCACGCCGGCCACCGCCTCGTCGAGCGGCTGGGCCCAGGGGGTCGCGTCCGGGGCCGGCTCCCTGAGCCCTCCAATGGGTGGCCCGGTGAACACCGCCGGCGGCAGCTCGGGATTCAGCGTGTAGTCCCCGACTTCCCAGCGCCCCCGGATGATGCCTCGGGCCGGAAAGTCGAGCCAGGTGGTCCGGCGGCGGATCTCGATCTCCTGCCGTTCGGGCAGCCAGTATCGGCCCTCGTAGAGCGCGTTCTCGAGTACGATGCTGATGTCTTCCAACTGGGGATCCAGGTAGGCCGACGGCGTGAAGCTGAAGCGGAATTGGACGACCTCCGCGGTGGCCACGTCGAGGTACAGGGTTCCGATGACCAGCGGCCGGGTAAACGACTTGGGCCGCACCGCGACCTCGTACACCTGGACGGTACGCGTGTTGGCTGCCAGCGCGAGGGAGTCCTGCAGCGCGAAATCGTACGCCGCGAGTCCCTCAGGCGAAAGCGGGTGGAGGACGTCGCGGACTTCGTCCCCCTCCCCGATCCGGATGCGGTTCCCGTAGTTGTTGGTGACCACGCCGAGGTGATCGCGGTGGTAGTTGATGTCAGTCGGAAGCCAGGTGCCGTCACGCCACCCGAGAATCGTCTGCTTGCTGAGTCCCGGGGCCCGCCAATACACTTCCAGCTGGAGTTCGTCCGCCTTCACGAGGCGGGGGGGCTCGGTCAGACCCGAGCCGACCTGCGCCAGGAAGAAGACGAAACCGTGAGCACGCGCCTGATAGGAGCGCAGGCTCGAGTCGGCCTGGGCCAATTGGCGCTGGGCGGCGCCGCGCGCGACCAGCGCGAGCACCTCCGGCGCATTCCATGCCTGCGCGGCGAGCGGTGAGGCGACGATCGGAGCCACGATGGCGAGAACCGAGAGGCGGAGGCGCATCTGCTGAGAATATCCCGGGGCCGGAGACATCGAGCAAGCGGCGCCCTGCTGGCGCGCGTGCTCCTGCTGGGGGTGTGGGTGGGCGGATGCCGCGGCGCGGCGCCCGGCGTCGAAGGCCCTGCCCCGGGGCCAGCGCCGCGGGCATTCTCCGCCGACCAAGCGTTCACGTTGGAAGTCTCGGGCGCCCAGGCCCCCGACACCGTGGTCACCTTTCCCGCCGCGCGCGCTCGGGCGATCGTGCTGCGGCACGGCCCCCCGGACAACACCGTGTTCGCCGAGGTGGATGTCCCGGCCAACGCGCTGGTCGCGCCCGGCGGCCGGGACAGTGTCACCCTCTCGATCCGCCCGGTGCCGGGGATCTACGGCATCATCCTGCAGAGCGAAGCCGCCCTCGCCGCCCCCATCGTCCTCACGTTCAAGTACCCGGTGCACTTCGCGGCGCCCGCGGACAGCCGGGCCCGGTATGCCACCGATGTGCTCTTCGAGCAGGCCCTGGTCGTGGCGCTGGCCGAGGGCGACGGAACCCGGTTTCAGACCCTGCGGTCGACCCGCCCCGCCAGTGACAACTTACAGGCGGTCGTTGCGTCGCTGGGGCGCTACCAGCTGGTGGCGCCGCGTTGAGCCGGGAGACCGCCCGCGCCGCCTCCTGACGCGCTAGATTCGGGACCATCATGCCCCTCTACTCCCTCATCAGCTTCGGTGGCGACCAGCGCTTCGAGCTCCCGGCCGGCCGCACACTCCTCGTCGGACGCGCCGTGGAATGCGACGTGCCGGTGTTCGATCCGACCGTGTCGCGGCACCACGCGGAGCTCACCGCCGAGGAAGATGGCGACGGGGTCCGCGTCCGCGACCTCGGCAGTTCGAACGGAACCTCGATCAACGGGGTACGAATCACCGAGGGGTTTCTGGCCGCCAACGATGCGATCGCCTTCGGCAAGATGTCGTACTACCTCCGGGCGCTGGAGGTCACCGCCGAGCATCGGGTCCAGGCGGCGCCGCCGACGGCGGGCCCGAAGGGGGGGACGATCATCCGCCAGTTGGCGGTCCAGATCG
>Ga0315273_10005692_pt1 | contig 15458 bp, 12 predicted proteins | sample YL17G02_0_MG_FD_205753 | JGI IMG/M metagenome (GOLD analysis project Ga0315273, IMG submission 205753) | Sediment microbial communities from Yellowstone Lake, YNP, Wyoming, USA - YL17G02_0 | ecosystem: Environmental > Aquatic > Freshwater > Lake > Sediment | place: USA: Wyoming | collected...
CAACCGTCCACCGCCGTCCATCAGTCGAAGCGCGCCGGCCACCGCCTCGTTGATCTTCCGCGACCCCAGGCTGCCGCCGAGCACCACCACGGTCCGCAGCGCCGGATCGAACCCCAACGCGCGCGCACCCTCCTCCCGGGTCATCTCCGCCAGACCCGGCCGGACCGGCAGCCCGGTGACCACCACCCGCGCCGGCGCCTTGACCCGCTCCTTGAAGAACTCCTCCTGCTCGGGCCAGGCGACCGCCATCACGTTCACCATCTTCGCCACGAGCTTGTTCGTGAGGCCTGGCGTCTGATTCCCCTCGAGCGCGATTGACGGGATGTGCATCAGCTTCGCTGCGAACAGCACCGGCCCCGAGGCATAGCCGCCACAGCCAACCACCACCTGCGGTCTGAACTCGCGCAGAATGCCCAGGCTTTGGATAAGCGGGATGCCAAGCAGCAGCTCGGCTGCCGAGCGCGCCCGTCGCGCCACTGCCCCCAGCCCGCGGCCCGCCAGCCCATGGACGGAGATCGCGCGGAACCGAATCCCCGCTGCCGGCACGACCTGCGCCTCCATCCGATCACCCCCGATGAAGAGCAGACGCGCCTCCGGCCTCATTCGCTTCAGCTCGGCCGCCACCGACAGAGCCGGATACACGTGGCCGCCGGTACCGCCGGCGGCCAGCACCACGCGAAGTGTCGTTGTGTCCGAGCGGGTCATCTCCGCCTGCTCACGAGCTGAACAGATCCCTCACCCATGCTACCACTCGCCCGAGGATGGACAGCGCCTGCACCGTCTTCCGCGGTTCGGCCCGCTGCATCTCGGCCTCCTTGTGGGCGTAAAAGACCAGGCCCACCCCCGTCGCCAGGGCCGGCGTCTCGAGCAGCTCCACCGGCCCCGACGCCACGCGCGGCCGTCCCAGTCTCGCCCTACAGCCGAGCACCTTCTCGGCCGCGTGCACCAGCCCGGGCAGCAGGCTCCCCCCTCCTGTCAGCACCACTCCCCCGGGCGGCGGCCACCCCGCGTCCAGCCTGCTCATCTCGTGCGCCACCAGGCTGAGCGTCTCGTTCACCCGCGCCTCCACCACCTCGAGCGCGAACCGCCGGCTGATGGTCCTGTCCTGCTCCCCGGGGACTGGCACTTCATCCTCCTCGGGCACCGATGCCGGATCACAGCCCCCGTACGTCAGCTTCACCTGCTCTGCCTGCGGATGTGGGATGCCGAGCGCGACCGCGAGGTCGTGCGTCACATTGTTGCCACCCACCGGCACCGCGCCCGTGAACGCAATGCTCCCCTCCAGGAACAGCGCGAGGTCGGTCGTGCCGCCGCCGATGTCAACCAGCAGCGTGCCCAGCTCCTCTTCCTCCGGCGTGAGCACGGCGTCCGCCGCCGCCAGCGGCTCCGCTACCAGCTCTGCCACCTCGATCCCCGCGTGCTCGACCGCCTTCACCACGTTCGCCACCAGGTTGCGCGAGGCGGTCACCACGTGCGTCTCCACCGCCAGCCGGTTCGCCATCAGCCCAGTTGGGTTCCGCACCCGCGGTTCGTCGTCAACCTGGAAGCCGCGGGAGATGGCGTGGATCATCTGCCGGTCCGGCGACAGCGACACCGCATTCACCGCCGCGCCCATCACCTTCTCCACGTCATCCCAGGTGATCTCCCTCCGGGCGCGCGCGATCTGGATCTCGCCTCGTGCGTTCACGCAGGAGATGTGCTGCCCCGTGATCCCCACCCAGGCCGGCCCGAGTTCCACGCCCGCCATCCGCTGCGCCTTCATCACCGCCTCTCGCACGGCACGCGCGGTCTCGGCCACATCCACCACCGTCCCTCGCCTCAGGCCGGCGCACGGCACACACGCAGCCGACAGCAGCGTCACGCCCGCGCCGCGGCCGCCCAGGACCGCGGCCACCTTCGTGGTGCCGATGTCCAACCCGAGCAGGGTCTCATGCCCGGCCAATGTCCACCTCCTGACGCAACCGCCCGTGGATCGTCGTAGGGGCGCGCAGCCGTGCGCCCATCTCGTGTGCAGGATGCTGCCGTCGGCTCAATGAGACGGGCTCGCGTGCCGTGCGCGATGAGCTGCCAGGCGAGCCCGGACGAACAAGCCGCGAATCCGACCCAGGTTTGTGAATATCCGGATGCCCAGCGCCACCACCACCGCCAGGTACAGGTCAACGCCCAGCTTGTCGCCGATATAGGAGAGCAGCATCGCCAGCCCCATGTTGACGAAGAAGCCGCTCAGGAACACCGCCTCGTCGAACTGCCCCTCCATCCGCGCGCGCACCGCCCCGATCAGCGCGTCGAAGCCGGCCAGGATTGCGATCGCCGCGTAGTCCGCCCACGCAGACGGAATCGAGAACCGGTAGACGAGGAGAAAGCCGAGGACAAGCGCCACGATTGGCAGGAAGATCACGGCGTCTCCTCCGTCACCGGCTTCGCATACTTGAACCTCGGCGCGATTGCAATCGCCGGCACTAGCAGTTCATCCTTCGGGGTCAACTTCACCTGGAACTTCGCCCACCGCAGCCGATCCAGCGTTCCTTCCGGGATCTTCAGAGCGGAGACCAGGTTCTCCTTATCACCAATCGCGCGGAAGACGAACGGGCTGGGGATGGTCGTGTTGTTCACCTGGATCAGCGGCCCCGAACACCGGATCGCGCTCCCCGCCACCAGCCGCTGGTCATTCAACGATACCGCCTCCGCCCCCGCAGTCCATAGCTCATTGGCGAGCATGATCAGATCGTAGTCGTGGATCAGGTAGATCTCCGGGCTACCCATCTCTGAACCGTTCCGCCGCATTATCGTGCTGTCGCCGAGTTCTAGCTCCACTCCCGGCCCCTTCACTTGCAGCAGGCCGAGCGCGACTCGGCTGGTCTGCAGCTCCTGGTACACCCGCTGCGTGACCCCCTTGTCGCTCATCGCCTCGTTCTCGTACTTCCCCACCTGCGCGCGCAGCCGCTCGATCTCCTTCGCCTGCGCCTCGAGTTGCGCCTGGCTGTTCGTCAGCATGCCCACCAGCGCGCTGCTCTGCCGGCCGACCTTAGTCGCGCCTCGCAGCCTCTGTGTGTGAACCTGGATGCCAAGCAGCGCGCCCAGCACCAGGCACACGCCCGCCACGGGCAGCGTCCAGGTTTTCCCTGCCTCCCAAAACGCCCGCATCTCTCTCCATCACCTCGTTCCCACGCCCACCTGTCCCCCCTGCTGCAGCGCTGATATCCGCCCGCCATCGGCGGATGTCCGATCCACCTGCGCCAACCCACGTGATCGCCGCTTCGGTACCCCAGTGCCGAAGCAGACCCCGGCGGGGGGACTACTCCTGCGTGCGCGTCACGACCTATGCGTCCGCTCCCGCCAGTAAGCCGTGCGCGGATTGCTCAAGTCTACATATTCTACCCGATTAGCGCCCAGCTGATCGAGAGCCGACGAGAGCAGCTTGATCTTCACGTCGAGCTGCTCGGTGTCGCCGAAGCCCACCCGCGCGCCCGATTCCAGCGTCGCCTCGATCGAGTCATCTCGCGCCAGCTCCAGGCGCGCGACCCGCAGCCGCGGGTCCGGCCCGAGCGCCCTCAGGACGCCCAGCAGCGTGGCCACCTGGGCTTTGCCCTCCGCGCCGGCGATACTCTCGTGCGTCAGCTTCGTCCCCATCAGCTCCGGCAGTCCCCAGCCCCACTCGTCCGGCAGCGAGAACACCACGCCGTCCGGGTCCACCAACATCGCCTGGTCAGCTCGCCGGACCACCGCCACCGCCTCTCGCCGCTCCACCGTCACCACTAGCCGGTTCGGGAACCCGCGAGCGACCCTCGCCTGCCGCACCGCGGGCACCTTTCTGGCGGCCTCCGCTAGCTTCGTCACCGGCGCGCGGAAAAAGTTGGTGTTCCTCGGCAGCGCCACCTTGGGCGCCACCATCCGCGTCACCCGCGGGTCTCCTCGCAGCACGATCTCGCGCACCGCGAATCGCGGGGACTTGAACGGGATGAGAGCGATCTCCAGCGCGAGTAGGGCTGCGCCAGCGGCTACAAAGAGCTGCAGCCGCCTCGACTCGCCTGGTCCGCGCTCCTCCTGCGAGTCCAGCGCGCCCAGCTTCGGCCTATATGCCGCGCCTTGAGCCATCGCCTGTGCGTTCCTCCAGCGCCAGGGCAATCAGCTTGTCGACAAGCTGCGGGAAGCTGATCCCGGCCGCCTCTGCCGCCCGCGGCAGCAGACTGGTCTCCGTCAGCCCGGGAATCGTCTGCAGCTCCAGCACGTACACATCGTCCTCACCAACGATCATGTCCACCCGCGACATGCCCCGGCAGCCAAGCGCGCTGTGCGCCGCGAGCGTCAGCTCCCGCGCTCGCGCGGCCTGCACGTCGGTGATGCGCGCAGGTATAATCTCATCCGTCGCCCCCGGCGTGTACTTCGCGTCGTAGTCGTAGAACTCGAACTTCTCGTTCGGCACGATCTCGACCAGTGGCAGCACCTGCACATCGTCGTTCCCGACCACCGGACCGGTGATCTCGGTGCCGGCGATGAACCTCTCGGCGAGCGCCTCACCGCCGTACTTGAATGCCAGGTCCAGCGCCGGCTCGACCTGCTCGGCGCCCTTCACGATCGTCACTCCGAGGGACGAACCTTCAGCGGACGGCTTGATCACGCAAGGCAGGCCGATCTCATCGAGCACAGCCTTCGCCGCGTTCGCCCGCTGGCGTGCTCGCAGTGGGATCCACCTCGGGGTCGGTATGCCTTCCCGCTCGAACAGTTTCTTCGCTACGATCTTGTTCAGCGCCATCGCGCTCGCCAGCACGCCCGATCCGACGTACGGGATGCCGAACAGGTCCAGCATGCCCTGGACCGTGCCGTTCTCCCCCGCGCCGCCGTGCAGCGCGATGAAAACCACGTCCGGCTTCCTGGGCGCGTGCTCCAGGCCCCGCTCGACCGGCGCCGCCAGCGCCGCCGAACGCTCGGCAGAGGCCGCCTCGCCGCCCGCTTCACGAGCCGTCGCACCGCGCTCGAGGAGCGCCCCCGGCTGGTAGCCCATGGGCGCCATCAGCGCGCCCGCCAACTCATCCGCCCTGCCGTTGGTGATCTGCGCGAGGTCAACGGCCACCGCGTCGTACTTCGCCGGGTCGAGCGCCGCCATCACCTTCGCCCCGCTTTTCAGGCAGATCTCGCGCTCCGCCGAACTCCCACCTGTGAGCACAACCACTCGCATCCGCGCCATGCCTGCCACTACTCCCCGATCATCTCGATCTCAAGCTCAAGATCAATGCCATATCTGCGCGAGGCAAGCGCATGAGCGCGCTCGATCAGCTCCCGCATCTCGGCCGCCGTCGCGCGCCCGCGGTTGATCAGGAAGTTCGCGTGCTTCGTGGACACCTGCGCGTCCCCCATTCGCATCCCCTTCGCGCCGGCCCGGTGAAGCACCTTTCCGGCCGCCGCTCCCCGCGGGTTCTTGAACGCGCTCCCCGCCGACCATGCCGTCAGCGGCTGCCTGCTCGCCCGCTTCTGCCGCAGCCGCTCGATCTTCGCCCGGATCTCCTCCACCGGCGCAGGGCGCAGCCTCAGCCGCGCCGACAGCACCGCCACCTTCGCCGCTCGGATGCCGCTGTGCCGGTACTTGTACGCAAGCTGAGTCTCGTCCCACTCCCGGACCTCGCCCGATTCCTCCAGCATGGTCGCCGATGCCACCAGGTCTCCGATGCAGCCCGTATCGGTGCCTGCGTTCATCGCCAGCGCGCCGCCGAGGGTCCCCGGGATGCCGACCGTGGATTCGAGACCGCTCAGGCCCGCCTCCGCCGAATCCCGCACCAGCTTCGCCAGCCTCGCGCCCCCGCCCGCGACCAGGCCGTCGTCCAGCCACTCGATGTCGCTGAAGCTCGGCGCCAGGCGGACGACGATGCCGCGAACCCCGCGGTCGCCCACCAGGAGATTGCTCCCATTGCCGATCACCATCACGGGCAGGCCGTGCTCCCGCGCGAACCGGGTCACCTCCGCAAGCTGCTCGAGGTTCAGCGGCTGGACGTAGATGTCGGCGGGCCCCCCGATCCTGAACGTCGTGTGGCTCGCCATCGGCTCATAGGCCCTGACGCTCGCTCCCGGGATCCGGCGGGCGAGCTCGGCGGCCACGCCTTCCATCTGGTGGTCCTCTATGACGATGGCCGGTGCTGTGATCAAGGTCTGTTTCCTGTGGTCACTTGGTAGCCACCGGCGGAGCGGCCGACGGTGTCCTGGCCCCGAGCCGGACGGCGAGATCGCGTGCCGCATCCCCGATGTCGCCTGCCCCCATGGCCAGCACCACGTCCCCCGGACGCGTCAGCTTCGGCAGCGTCTCAACCACGTCGTGCTTCGCCATCTCGAACACGGCGTCCTTTCCCTTGCGTCGCCGCAGCGGCTCGCCGATCAGGCTCGACGTGACTCCCGGCAAGGGGTCCTCGCGCGCCGGGTAGATGCCAACCAACACGATCACATCGGCCGCTTCCAGCGCCCTCGCGAATCCGTCGGCGAAGTCCCGCGTGCGCGAGTACAGGTGCGGCTGGAACACCGCTACCAGTCGCCGGCCTGGATAGGCTGCCCGCGCCGCCGCGATCGTCGCCTCGATCTCGGTGGGGTGGTGAGCATAGTCATCTACGATGGTGATCCCGTTGGCGTCCCCAAGCACCTCGAACCGCCGCCCCACGCCCGCGAATCCCGCCAGCGCGGCCTGGCAGGCCTCCACCGGGGCCCCAGCCTTCAGCGCCGCCGCGGTCGCGCCCAACGCGTTCACCAGGTTGTGAATGCCCGGCACAGGGACGCGCAGATCGCCCTTGTCAGCGCCGTCAACCAGCAGCCTGCATCTGCTGGAGGAGCCGGTCACGTGAGCCTCCGCTCCCCGCACCCGTGCTCCCGCCGCCAGTCCATACGTGACGGTCCCGCGGCCGCTACCCTCGCCCAGCGTCGTCAGTTCCTCTCTGTCCGCGCACAGCACCGCCCATCCACCCGGGGTGATGTTGCCCAGAAACCTCCCGAAGCTCTCCCGCAGGTGCGCCTCGGTCTTGTGATGGTCCAGGTGATCGGGCTCGATGTTCGTGATCACTGCGATCTCGGGTGCGAGGTCGAGGTAGGACTCGTACGCCTCACACGCCTCTACCACCATCCACTCGCCGACGCCAACCCGCGCGTTGCCCCCGAATGCCTCGTACTCACCGCCCAGCACCACCGTTGGCGACATCCCGGCCTCCATCAGGATGAGCCCGACCATCGCCGTCACCGTCGTCTTGCCGTGTGTGCCCGAGACCGCAATCCCCCGCCGATCAGCCATCAGCTCTGCCAGCAACCCCGAGCGTCGGGTCACGAGCAATCCCAGTTCCCGCGCCCGCCGAAGCTCCGGGTTGTCCTCGTGAATGGCATCGGAGATCACCACGCGCCCCGCGCCCTCCACGCGCGACGCTTCGTGCCCGATCGTGACTATCGCCCCCAGGTCCGACAGTCCGCGGGCCAACGGCGACGCCTGCACATCGGACCCCGAGACCGACACGCCGCGCGCCAGCAGCACCTTCGCCAGCGCGCTCATGCCGATCCCCCCGATGCCAATCATGTGCACCCGACCGCTCATCTTCTCTCCGTACTTCGCACACGCCCCGGGGTGGGGCAGGAGCCTGTCTCCTGCTCGCCTCTTCGCCGCTCGGGCGGCCTGCCGCCGAATCGCCTTCGACCTACCCCGTTCGTCAGGAGCTTACTCCTGACTATGTATGGTGCTTCGCGCGTTCCGATCCCGAGACCACTCTGTTCATAGGGGCGACCCCTGCGGTCGCCCATCGCCGGCTTCAACCCGGCAACTGCGACCCCGCCTCTGCCTCCCTACACCTTCTCGACACGTTCATCAGCAGCCCAACGCCCATCATCGAGATCAGCAGCGAGGACCCGCCATAGCTCACGAACGGCAGCGTCACTCCCGTCGCCGGGATCGAGCCGGTCGTCACCGCGATGTTCAGCACCGCCTGCACGCCGATCACCATCGTCACGCCCGCCGCCACCAGCCCCGAGAACCGGTCCGGCGCGCCCCCCGCCACCCTCATACCTCGCCAGACCAGTATCGCGAACATGGCCAGCACGCCCCAGGTCGCGATCATCCCAAGCTCCTCGCCGATCACCGCCAGGATCGAGTCGGTCGCCGCCGCCGGCAGGTAGAAGTACTTCTCGACGCTCCCACAGTACCCGCAGCCGGTGAGCCCTCCCGACCCCAGCGCAATCAGCGACCGCGCCTTCTGGTAGCCGCCCGCCAGGTCCACGTCCTTGATCCCGAACGCCCCATCTGTCCCGAGTAGCGACGCGAGGAACGAGAGGATCCGCTCGAGCTGGTACGGGTGCTTCCAGATCATGTAGCTGGCCGGGATGAGCGACATCCCCGCTACCGCTGCCAGGTGTCGCATCCGGGCTCCTGCGATGTGGAAGTACACCATCGTCGCCATCGCCGTCACCGCCGCGGTTCCCATGTCCGGCTCGACGGCGACCAGCCCCACCACCACGAGCATCACCGCGAACGGCGGCGCGGCCTTCCGCCAGTCGCCGAGCCCCTGCGGGAAGTGACAGAAATACCGCGCGGTCACGATCACCAGCACGAGCTTCGCCAACTCGCTGGGCTGGAAGCTGAACGGCGTGTGTGGGATGAAGATCCAGGAATGCGCCCCGTTCCGAGCCGGGAAGAAGAAGACTGCGACGAGCAGCGCCAGGGTCGCCAGGAGCAGGGCCCACGCCTTCTCCTCCAGCCACTCCATCTTCACCCGGAACGCCGCCGCCAGCCCGAGCAGCCCGAACAGGACGAAGAGAATCTCCATGCCAAGCTTCAGCAGAATGCTTTCCCCCTGCGAGGCGACTGACGGGATGCTCGCGCTGTAGACCATCGCCACCCCCAGGCCCACCAGCGTCAGCGCCGGCACCAGCAGCCACAGGTCAACCGGGCTTGGCTCCTCCCTCTCCAGCTTCGCTTGCGCCAGCCGCACCGCGCGAATCGCCGCCATGGCTACTTCCTCTCCTTCGATGCCAGTTCCAGGACCAGTTGCTTGAACGTGTCGCCTCGCTCAGCCATGTTCGCGAACATGTCGAAGCTCGCGCACGCCGGCGACATCAGCACCACCTCGCCGGGGCGCGCCTTTTGGGACGCCAGCCGCACGGCCTCCGGGAGGTCCCTGGCTCGCACCACGTCCTCCGCCCCGGCCGCGCGGGCCGCCGCCTCTATCAGCTCCGCCGCCTCGCCGATCGCGATCAGCGAGGCGCCTCGCCGCGCGACCGCCTCGCCCAACCGGCTGAAATCGCTTACCTTGGGCCGGCCCCCCGCTATCAGCGCCACCCGCCCCTCGAATGCCTCCAGTCCCGCGGCCGCCGAGTCGGGAGTTGTCGCCTGCGAGTCGTTCACGTACAGCACCCCACCCACCGTCGCCACTTCCTCCAACCTGTGCTCGACTCCCCTGAAGCGCGCCAGCGTCTCTGCCGCCTTCTCCAGCCCCGTGCCGGCCGCCCGCGCGGCCAGCAGCGCGGCCAGCGCATTGCCCTGGTTGTGCCTCCCGCGCAGGCGCAGCGCGCTCACTTCGCATACGTTTCCTCCTGCCACGCGCAGCCACCCCTCTACAATGTCGCCGTATCCCTCCGTTGGGCAGGGGCTTGCCCCTGCCACCGTGTAGCCCCACACTTGCGCCCGCGTCCTCTCCCGCATCTCCCACGCCCCAGCATCATCGCGGTTGATAACAGCGGTATCATCGGCCTCCTGGTTCGCGAAGACCTTTGCCTTCGCCTCCTGGTACGCGCGCAGATCCTCATGCCGGTCCAGGTGATCCGGCGACACATTCAGCAGAACCGAGACCTTCGGCCTAAACCGCTCCGACGCCTCGAGCTGGAAGCTGCTCACCTCCGCCACCAGCACGTCATCGCGACCGGCCGCGTCGGCTAGCTCGATCAACGGCCGCCCGATGTTGCCTCCGACGATCGCGCGCCTGCCTTCGTCCGTGAGCAGCTCGCCGATCAGCGTCGTCGTCGTGGTTTTCCCTTTCGTCCCCGTCACCGCGATGATCGGGCACGGCGCGAGCCAGTACGCCACCTCGATCTCACTCACGACCTTCGCCCCGTGCTCCCGAGCGCGGAGTAGGGGAGGGATCGTCAGCGGCACCCCCGGGCTGGGCACCACCAACTCCGCATGCTCGATGCCGCGGTATGCGCTCTCTCCTGTCAGCACCGCAATCGGCAGGCCTGACAGCGCGCCGATCTCCTCCGCCAGCGCCTCCGCCGGCTTCACATCTGACACCGTCACCTCGGCCCCGCGCCGGCACAGCACCTGCGCCACCGCGCGCCCGGTGCCCCAGGAGCCCAGACCGATCACATGCACCCGCTTCCCGGAAAGCTGCCCGAACATGGTTCTCCTGTAAGAGTAGCTTCGGTGTTTCGGGATTTCCAATCCCGAAACCCGGACCAGTGGCTCAGGGATCTCGCCCGTGCTCACTACTCACCGCACCCTCACCACCTCCCATACACCAACACCGTCACCATCGCTCCTGCCGCGGCCACCCCCCAGAACGCCCACACTACGCGCTGCTCCGACCACCCTGACAGCTCGAAGTGATGGTGTATCGGGCTCATCTTGAAGATGCGCTTGCCAGTTGTCTTGAATGAGATCACTTGGGCAACCACGGAGGCCGCCTCTATATACGGGACCAGACAGAACCCCAGCAGAGCCATGACAGGCATCGCCACCTGCGGCCCCGGCGGCGTCAGCATCGCGGCCATCACCGCCAGCATGCCGCCCAACGCGAGCGACCCCACATCCCCCATGAACACCCGCGCCGGATGGCGGTTGTACCAAAGGAACCCCAGGCACGCTCCCGCGAGCGCCGCCGCGACGATGCTCACTTCATGATGCCCGTGCGCCAATCCGAGCGTGACGAATCCGAGCGCGGCGATCGTGCACAGGCCCGTCGCTAATCCGTCCAGACCATCGGCCAGGTTGACCGCATTCGATGTCCACACGGTCAGCGGAACCCAGAATGGCATCCAGTAGAGCCAGTAGAGCGAGTACGTATGCAAATAGGGCTTGTCAAGATCCATGCCCTGCTCGGCTCTCACTCGCGCCAGCGCGTACGCGGTGAGCACGGCGACGACGATCTGCATCGCCAGCTTCTCCCGCGCCTTCAGCCCCAGAGAGCGGCCCCGCTTGATCTTCAGCCAGTCATCCGCGAAGCCGATCAGCCAGAAGGCGAGTGTGGCTGCCATCAGCACTGCGATCCCCATGGGGATGTGACCAGCGAATCTGTGAACGCCAAGCAGCGCCGCCGCCACCGCCGCCGGCACGAACAGCACCCCGCCCATCGTCGGCGTGCCTTCCTTCTCCAGGTGCCGCTGCGGCCCGTCGTCTCGCACCCGCTGCCCTGCGCCAACGCGCTTCAGCAGTCGGATCACCGCGCCGCCGGGGAGGAGCACGAGCAGGAAAGAGAGCAGCGCGATCAGCACGAGTGGGCTAGCCATGACCGCCGCTTTTGCCCGTCAGCGACCTCACGATCTCCTCCATCTTCATCGCTCGCGAGCCCTTCACCAACACCACGTCGCCGGCCTTCATGCGCGCCGCAATCGCGGCCGCGGCCTCCGCGTTGCTCTCCGCCTCAACCACATCTCGCCCCACCATCCCCGGCCGCGCGCCCTCGGCGATAGCGCGCCCCAGCGCGCCCACTGTCACCAGCCCGGCTATCCCGAGGCCGGCCGCGAGTTCCCCCACCTCTCGGTGCCAGTTCGCGGACAGCTCCCCGAGCTCCTTCATGTCGCCCAGCACCGCCCACTTCCGCTCGCCTGGCAGGTCCATCAACAGCTCCAGCGCCACTCGCATCGAGTCCGGCGCCGCGTTGTAGCTGTCGTTGATAACCGTGTAGCCTGCTGGCGCGGCGGTGATCTGCCCCCGCATGTCTGCGGCCTCGAACGCTCCCAGCCCGGCCTCCACCCACTTCGCCTTCGCCCCCGCCGACATCGCCGCCGCGGCCGCAGCCGCAGCGTTCAGCGCGTGGTGCCGGCCCGCCGCTTGCAGTCGGATCTGCTGCTCTCCCCACCATCCCCGCAGCCGGAACTGCACCCGAGCATCGGCCCCGATGGTCACGTCCGAGACCTGAACCTGGGCCGCCTTCGTGCCGAACGAGACAACCTTCGCTCTGCTTCGGCGCCTCAGGAATTCGAAGAACTCATCGTCGGCGTTCAGCACCGCGGTTCCGTCGTCCGCCAGCGCGGCAAGCAGCTCCGCCTTCGTCTCAGCAATCGCCTCGCGGCTCCCGAGCAGCTCCATGTGAGATAGGCCGACATTGGTTATCACACCCACCTGCGGCTTCGCCATCGCGGCGAGATACGCGATCTGTCCCCGCCCCCGCATTGCCAGTTCCACCACCGCGGCGCGGTGCGCCTCGTCCAGGTCCAGCAGCGCCAGCGGCACCCCCACCTCGTTGTTGAAGTTCCCCGGTGTCCGCGCCGTCGGCCCGCCTTGCGACAGAATCGCCGCAATCATCTCCTTCGTCGTCGTCTTCCCCGTGCTGCCCGTCACCGCCACCACCTGCACCGGAAGCGCCGCCCGGTGCGCCGCCGCGATCGCCCCCAACGCCTTCAGCGTCTCGTCCACCAGGATCAACGGTCCCGTCGCGGCGAGCCCCACCGACACCACCGCCGCGCCCGCGCCGCACGAGAACGCCTCATCAACGAACCTGTGGCCATCGAACTGCTCCCCCTTGAGCGCCACGAACAGCGACCCCGCGCTGAGCGTGCGCGTGTCGGTCGAGACTCCGTGGAAGGCGGCGGGAGCGACGCCGCGCAGCACCCGGCCGCCGGTCGCCCGCAGGATCATCTCCAGCGCCAGTTCAGGCGGCATGCTTCCCCTCTATCTCGCGGAGCGCCGCTTCCGCGACCTCGCGATCGTCGAAGTGAATGGTGCGGCCGCCCGCGAATATCTGGTAGTCCTCGTGCCCCTTCCCGGCGATCAGGACGAGGTCGTCCTCTGTCGCCGACTCGATCGCCTTCCGGATCGCGGCCGCCCGGTCCGGCTCCACCGCGCATCGCGGCAACGCGTCCGCTGGGATCCCTCGCACGATCTCCTCGATGATCGCTTCCGGCTTCTCATCCCGCGGGTTGTCGGATGTCACCACGCACCGGTCCGCCAGGCGGCCCGCGATCTCGCCCATCACCGGACGCTTGGTTCGGTCCCGGTTCCCCCCGCACCCGAACACCACGATCACCCGTCCCGACGTCAGCTCTCGCACCGCCTTCAGCGCCTGGGTCAGCCCGTCCGGCGAGTGCGCGTAATCCACCAGCACCGTCCGCGCAGACGACGGCACGCGCTCGAGCCGGCCTCGCACCGGGTCCATCTGGCTTAGCCCTTCCTGCGCTGCTTCCACCGGGATGCCAAGCCCGACCGCAGCCGCCAGCGCGCCCAGCGCGTTGTAGACGTTGAACATCCCGAGCAGCCGCATCTCGATCGGCGCGCGACCCGCAGGCAGCGCCGCCACGAACCGCGTTCCCGCCGAGCCCAGCTCGATCTCCTCTGCCCGGCAGTCGGCCTGCGCCTCCACCGCGTACGTCAACGTGCTCCCAGATGCCGCCCGCGCGATCTCCCGCCCCGCCTCGTCATCCGCGTTGATCGCGTTCGCCCGCTCGCGGTTCCCCGGCATATACTGCGCATCGGTGAAGAGCCGCTGCTTCGCCGCCAGGTAGCCCTTCATATCCGCGTGAAAATCCAGATGCTCCGGCGTCAGGTTGGTGAACACCGCGGCCGCGAACCGGCATCCGTCCGCCCGGTGCAGCGATAGCGCGTGTGACGAGACCTCCATCGCCGCATGCGTCGCTCCCGAGTCAACGCACTCTGCCAGCAGCCCCTGCAAGTCCACCGCGAACGGCGTGGTGTGCTTCGCCTTCCTGGGCCGGCCGCCGATGCGATACTCGATGGTCCCGATCAGCCCGCTTTCATGCCCGGCCGCGTGGAAGATCGCGTCCAGCATCTGCGCCGTCGTGGTCTTCCCATTGGTGCCGGTGACCCCCGCCAGCGTCAGCCGCGTCGAGGGATCATCGAAGAACTCGACTGCCATCGGCGCCATCGCCGCCATCGTGTCGGGGACGGTGATCAGAGCGCCGTTTCGCAGCCACTCGGGTAGGGGAGGAGCCGGCAATTCGCGGCCGTCTTGGGCGATCAGAGCGGTCGCGCCTTGCTCCACCGCCTGCGGGATATAGAGGTGCCCATCGGTGTTGGCGCCGGGAACGCAGAAGAACGCGTCGCCCGGCTTCACGAGTCGAGAGTCATAAGCAAGCCCGGTCACAGTGGCGTTCGCATTGCCTGTGGTCCGGGCGCCTGCTACTGACCTTACCAGTGCCGCAACCGACTTCGCTCGAGTCCGGTCGGACCGCCCTCCCACTGCAATCCACGTCCTTTCCGTCTTCCGAGCGCGGCGGCCGCCCCGCCGTCCACGCTCGCACGCACCATATCAGTATACTATCACATTTCGGATTCAGTCCGCCCCGCCGACAGGGCCCTGCCCAGCCATCCTCGCGGAGGCAATCCGGGTGTCCGGCGACAACTCGTCGGGCGGAACGTGCAGGTAGGCGAGCGCCTTCTCGCAGATCTCGCTGAACGCCGGCGCCGCCACCACGCCCCCGTAGTGGCTGCCCTTCGGCTCGTCAATCGCCACCAGGATCGCCAGCCTCGGGTTGTCCACCGGCGCGAACCCCACGAACGAGCCGATGTACTTGCCGCTCTTGTAGCCGCTTACTGGGGTCGGCTTCTGCGCGGTTCCGGTCTTGCCGGCCACTCGCCGGTGCGGGACCTGCGCCTTCTTGCCCGTGCCCTCCACGACCACTCTCTCGAGATCCGCCTTCAGCCGGTCGCACGTCCGCTCCGACAGCACCTGCTTCGGCGGATCGGTCTGCGGCATCTCCACCTTGCCGCCCGGGTCCATGATCAACTTCACCAGGTGTGGGTGGACCAGCTTGCCGCCGTTCGCGACCGCGGAGTAGGCGGTCAGCAGTTGCAGCGCTGTGACGCTCACTCCCTGGCCGAAGCCGACGTTCGCCACCTGAATCTGGGACCACGTCTGCGGCCTCGAAAGCATCCCGCCCGACTCGCCCGCCAACTCGATCCCGGTCCTCTTGCCAAACCCCAACCGGCTGGCCCATTTGTAGAGCCGGTCGGCTCCCAGGGCCATCCCCACTGTCCCCATGCCGACATTGCAGGACTTGATGATCATGTGGTCGAGGTCCAGTGTGCCGTGCGCGCGGGCGCCGTCGTGCAGGGCGCAGCTGATTTTCCTGTTGCCGACCGCCCGGCTCCCCGTGCACGTGTAGGTCTCGCCGTTGCTGAGGACGCCCTCTTCCAGCGCCGCGCACGCCGTGATCACCTTGAACGTGGACCCGGGCTCATACGGGCTGACCACCGCGTGGCTGACGAAGCTCTTCGGGTCGTACTCGTTGAACTCATTCGGGTCGAAGCCGGGCTGTGACGCCAGCGCCAGTATCTC
>Ga0315273_10005693_pt1 | contig 15455 bp, 11 predicted proteins | sample YL17G02_0_MG_FD_205753 | JGI IMG/M metagenome (GOLD analysis project Ga0315273, IMG submission 205753) | Sediment microbial communities from Yellowstone Lake, YNP, Wyoming, USA - YL17G02_0 | ecosystem: Environmental > Aquatic > Freshwater > Lake > Sediment | place: USA: Wyoming | collected...
GCCCCTACGGAGTGTACTTCGCGCATACCCAAGGCTGATTATGGCCGCTGCGGCCGAGTTGTCAACAGCACAACAACACATGCCCGACGCGCCGGCCTTCGACCTTGTCAAGTTGCGCGCGTAGGGGGCCGGTCGTTGTCGCCCGATCGGGGACCAGTCCTCACGTCGTGAGCCTGCCAAACTCCCGGGTCTGTTCGGGGTTGTGAAAGACCCCATTGGTGATGCCTTGTGGGTGACGCTCTAACCAGACGAGTTGATGAAGAACGCCCCGGATTGTCGATCGTGGAACGCATGCGGCCCTGCTGGCGCAGCACGGGCACTACGCGCGGCTTTACCGGGCGCAGGCACCGCACTATCAGGAGCGGTAGCGGTGCGCGATTCCTTACGCGTCGACTCCGGCTACTTCAGCACCTGAAACAAGTTGCTGTAGTCGTCGGTCCACAGCCGAATCTTGGTGGTGTAACCCTCGAGCGGGTCGGCTTTCTCTCGGATGGCTGGAGTTGCGAACAATGTCTCGTCACGGGCGAGCACGATCCACTCGGAGGGGCTTGACGCGTCCTGACCCGCCAGCGCTGGCACGCGAATCGACGCCATCTTCAGCCCGTATTCTCGTGCGACCTGCCAGAGCACGGGCGTCAGGTCCAGGGACTGGTTCGAGATGTTCGCGGCGATAGCGCCGCCTGGAGCAAGGTGCTCCAAGTACACCGCGAACGCTTCGCGCGTCATCAGATGCGCGGGAATGGCGTCGCTGCTGAACGTGTCAAGCGCCAGCACATCAAAGCGCTGTCGCTCGCCGGCCGCCAGTTCGCGCTCCAAAGAGATGCGCGCGTCTCCAAGCACGACACGCACGTCAGCGGCCGAGTCCTTCAGGAAGGAGAAGTACCCGCCCTGCCCGTTGGCCAAGCGCAATACAAGAGGGTTGATTTCGTAGAAGCGATTGACGTCGCCAGTCCTCCCGTAAGCCGCCAGCGTTCCAATGCCAAGACCCAGTACCCCCACCCTCATGCCCTGGCCGTAGCGGGGGTGGTTCACGAGGACAAGTCCGATTCCGCTCCCACGCCAGTAGTAGGTAGTGGGCGTATCGCGCATCGCGGGATCGCGAAACTGGGTTCCGTGCACGGTGACGCCATGCACCAAGGTGTACAAACGATGCTCTCTGTCCCGGCCGACGCGCAACACGCCGTAGAAATTGCGCTCGCGCAGCACGTCGTCGGTTGAATGGACGAGAATCGCGTATCCCGGGAGCACAACCGTCACGACCGCCACGGCCAGCCCTACCACCACGACGTCGTGGTCACTGCGCCAACGCCGGGGCAACTCTGTGGTCGGGCGCACGAATGTCAGCACCGCCAGCAGCAGCCACACGAATGCCCACCCGATGTAAAGCTCCCAGTATCCGCTGAAGACCGCCGGAGCGACGAGGTTCACGAAGACACCGCCAATCGCCCCGCCCACCGACACCATCACGTAGAAGCGAGTCAGGTATGACGGGTCGGGGCGGAGACGGTATAGTTCGCCATGCGCCACCATGCACGCGACGAACAGGCTGATTGCGAAGCAGGCAATCTGCCAGAGCATGCTGGTCCCGGGATGCAGGGTCACATAGATACAGGCCACCGACACCACCGCGAGCAGTGAACTGAACAGAGGCCGGTGGCAGCGTTTCTCTCCCGAGAACGCCAGCACGAAGGTGAGCAGGTAGATCGCCAGCGGCAGGATCCACAGGAACGGGACGACAGCCACTTCCTGCGTGATGTGGCTCGTCACCGCCAGCAGCAGCACGGAAGCCACGGCGCTCAGCGCCATCCACAGACCCTGGATCAGGCGAGACGGGACAACGACGGGCGGCGCGGCCTGGCTGGCAGCGGTCCCCGGAGCTGCCTCGGCCGCCTGGCGACGACTGCGGATGGAAGCGCACCCGGTGAGCGCGACGAACAGCAGGTAGCCGACCGACCACGCCCAGCCCTGTTGGCGCAATGTGAACAGGGGCTCGATCAACACCGGGTAGGTCACGAGCGCCAGGAGCGAGCCGACGTTCGAGAGCGCATACAGCCAGTATGGCGAACGCCCCGGAAATGCCCGCGCCGACCACGCCTGCATTATTGGGCTATTTGTCGCCAGCGCGAAGTACGGCAGACCGACGGCCACTGTCAGGATGGCGACGATCCGTGCAATCGGCCACTCGGCGCCCGCAGGTTTCCATGCGACACTTGGAGTCACTGGAGACGGCCAGGCGAGGCCAAGTCCCACGACCAGCGCGAGCGACCCCACCAGTACCAGCAGGCGCAGGCCGCCCTGCTTCCGGGCATGAACCCGCCCAATCAGCCAGTAGGCGTAGGCGTATCCCCCAGTCAGCGCCACCTGGAAGAACAGCATCACGGATGACCAGACCGTCGGCGTGCCGCCAAACCAACGCAGGACCGTCCGCGCGATCATCGGTTGAATCTGGAACACCAGAAAGGCGGACAAGAAGACACTGAGGACGTAGAGCAGCATCGGGGCCCCGGTCACGCTAGGCGCTTCGTCACGCCGGCATCCTACAACAGGCGAAGCGCCTTGCCCCAGCGCTTGATGCTTTCTCTGACGGACGTGGGGTCTGTCATGTCCGGGGAAGCATCACGCGGCAGATAAAAGTCTCCTTGTCGGGAGACACTTGTCGATTCCGCGACAGCGTACGATGGCAAACTTGGTCCTGCCCTTCTCCACGTCGCCAATGAGACTACCTCTTTAATGACTGTGGATAAGGCACTTATCGTCCTTCGTTCATCGGGGTACCGAAGCGCGCAGCGTCGCTGGCCGCGGTACCGGTTCGGGCGTCACGCCTGCGCTCAGTGGCGGGGATTTTGCTTACGACCTTCCCTGGGGAGTTCGGTCGAATCCAGATGTGGGCTGGTGTGGAGCGGTCGGCCGTGTCCGGTATAGAATGGCGCAGGCACAGATCGCTCTGCATGTTCGTCGCGGTTTCGGGCCCTCCACTCGGCGCTCGCATTCGCCAGAAGCGAACGGAAGGTGGGCAGCTATGAAGAGGCTGAAACTCCAGGCCGGAAGCAACTTGGTTGAGTTCGCTATCGTATTGCCCCTGTTGCTGACCCTCGTGTTCGGGATCGTCGATTTCAGCCTGGCGCTCTTCGACAAGGCCGTCATTACGAACGCCGCCAGAGAGGGCGCAAGGGCCGGAGTGGTCTTTAGAGCCCCGCAGCCGACCGATGACCAGATTGCAGTAACTAAGGCAACGGACTACTGCAGCACCTACTTGATCACGTTCTCGGCGTCCAGCCTTTCGATCCCCCCTCCTACCTGGTCTGACATAGACGGCAACGGGCTCCGCAACAGCGGCGATACGCTTACGGTCGTGGTCAATTATCCTTACAGATTCCTGATACCTGGTCTGGGCAGCCTGAACCTCAGGGCGACGAGCGTGATGCGATTCGAATAGGGTTTGTGCTGTCGGCGTCGTCGGTCCTGCGACAGCGGTGATTGCCGGTTTCGGAATGAAGAGGTGCCCGCCGGTACCACTTCCGTGAGGGCCAGACGAATGTGAGAGTGGAGCAGCAATGCCATGAAGAGAACATCTCTGCTTCGTCTGTTCGGCAATTACGACGGCTCGACGGTCATCTTCGTCGCCGTTACGATGCTGCTGCTGCTCGCGTTTGCCGCACTCGCGGTCGACGTGGGGCACCTCTATGTTGTGCGGGGTGAACTGCAAAACGCGGCTGACTCCGGTGCGCTGGCGGGGGCCCAGGTCTTGTACGACGACCCGACCACTGACACAGATATTCCTGGCGCTCAAGTGTATGGGGGGGCGGATGCGTTCGCCCGAACTTTCGTCGTCCAGCACTCCAGTGAGAACGCCCCGGTGTTGGTCGAGAGCAGCGAGCGCGGCCACTGGAGGTTCGGCACTCCCGGCGTATTCACTCCCAACAACTCGCTCCTCCCCTATGACTTTTGGAACAGGACCACTGCGCAGTTGAATGAAGACACGAACTTCATCAATGCCGTCAGGGTAATCACGAGGAGAAAACGGGACATAAACAACGAGCTTCCCGCAGACTTCTTCGGAAGGATTCTCGGCGACCAGCGAGCTGAGGTCATGGCTGTCGCTGTCGGTTATATCGGGTTCGCAGGGACGCTGGGACCGCACGCCGTGGACCAGCCCATCGCGATCTGCAGGCAGGCCATCACCGTCAACGACGTCTACTCGTGCGGCGTCGGTCGTATGCTCAACAGCGGCCAGAACGCGGGGCACCAGACGGCAGGGTGGACGAACTTCGCCCAGCCGTGCAGCACGGCCAGCGCAGATGACCTGGGAGATCTTATCTGCCACACGGGGAATCCTGTCGCTCTCAATATCAGTCAGACGGTGGGAACGACTAATGGCACGCAAACGGGCCCGTCCTATGACGGCATTCGGGATTGCTGGCAGAGCACGCCAGGCCTGGACCCCAATGGTGATACCTGGCCGGAGCAGCCCTGGTCTATCACGTTGGCGGTCATCGATTGTGGGTCTGATGTCACCGTGGGGAATTGCTCCACTCTCGTGGGCGCCGTCGAACTCAATGTGCTCTGGATCACCCGGAACGACAAGAACCAGATGAATGAGGTGCCCAGGAAGATGGCTGATTGGCCTCCGCTCACAGGACCAGGGTCAGAGTTGCGGGGCCCCACGGGCCTCTGCGCGGGAACGGGGCTGCAGTGCTGGGATTCGTTCGTGGCGCATTTTCATCTACAGGACGTCCTCAATGGATCCCCGGCGATTTATGAAGATAAGACCATCTACTTCCTGCCGGATTGCACGCCGCACGAGCCGACGGGGGCTACGGGTGGGGAGAACTTCGGGATTCTCGCGAAGATCCCGGTGCTCGTGAAATAGAGAGAGTGTCGGGCGCCGCCCAGACCATTCTACTGTCATTGCACATGGGCTCGTTACACGCCTGACGGGCTCTTGAGCCACACGCGTGGTGTGGTCGTGCCTTTGTGTTGTTCCAGTCAATCCCCAGACTCTCCCGTCGAGTGGTGCGTCGAGGCCAGGCCGTGACAACACCGGTCGAGCTAGAATGCCAGCGGGCTTGGCACAGGTGTCTCAGGGAACTGGCGTGACTGGCATGATGGGCGATCAAGACTTGGACGGGGATAGTTTCTCCGCCAACCGCGTACTCCTTCCCCCAGCCACCGCATCCGGTCGCGCGGGTTCCGGCCCGCTCCACGTTCTCCTGTCGTGGCTGAGTCGATTCGATGCCGGCCGATTCGTTGCGGCTGAACTCATGGTGCTCGTTGCGGCCACGGCCTGCTTTGCGCGAGTCCAGAGCGATACCTATTGGCATCTGGCTGCCGGCCGCGCGATGTCACAGAGCGGCCGCGTGATGTTGACCGACGAGTTCTCGCACACGATCTATGGCGCGCCATGGGCCAACTACGAATGGCTGAGCCAGGTGGTCTTCTACCGGGTCTACAGCGACGGCGGCATGCCGCTGCTCACGGCCATGTGCGCGCTGCTGCTCTTTGGAAGCTGCGTGCTGACCTGGAAGCTCATCCGCGGATCGATCGAAGATCGCGTGCTCCTCCTGGCGCTCACGCTTCCCTTGCTGGCACCAGGATGGTCGCTGAGGCCGCAAGCGTTCACGGTGTTTCTCATGGTTGCGGTGATTCACCTCGTCTTGCGAGAGCGCTTTTGGGTCCTTCCTCCCCTGTTCTTCCTGTGGGCCAACCTGCATGCAGCAGTGGCGTTGGGGCTGGTTGTTCTTGTCGCCGACTTGATTGCTACGGTGGTGTCCAAACGCAGTTGCACCCACCGTGTGTGGTTCGGGGTGCTTTCATTCGGGGCCACTCTGCTGACACCTCTTGGACTCTCCCTGTGGCCCGAGGTATGGCGTTCGGTGAACCGGTCGCAGGTCAACAGGATCAGCGAGTGGATGCCGCCGGTCTTCGCTCCCCGGCACGCGCTCTTCTGGCTGATGGCCTCGGCCCTCCTATGGCTGGCCGCCACGCGCTGGCGACGCCTGGAGCGGCGAGAGGATCGAACCGTGGTGGTGATGTCGGTCCTCATGCTCATGCTCGCCGTGCGTGCCTCGCGGAACATCGTGCCGTTCGGCCTCGTCGTCGCACCTGCGATCAGCCGCCTGTTGTGGGGCCATGATGTGCACCGCCGCCAGACGCCGGCCGCAAGGAGCCAACTGGGAGCAATTCTCCGGGCCTCGTTTTTTACGGTGTCGTTGGTCGCGGCGGGCCTCGTCGCGCGCCGCCAATGGACCATGGCCCCACCACCTGCAAACTGGGCTCCAGTGTCGCGTGAGGCCGCCTCAGCCATCCGCCAATGTCCGGGACCCATCTACAACCACTACGACGTCGGCGGGTTCATCATCTGGTTCGTTCCAGAGCAGAAGGTGTTTCTCGACAGCCGACAAGATCCGTATCCGGCCCAGCTCATTCGAGCGCAGCGTGAGGCCGTCGGTTCGGCAGCTTTTCGCGAGCTTCTTGATCGGTACCACATTCGTTGCGCCGTGCTCGTACCCGGCTCTCCGGAGGTGCTCGCGCTTCGAGGCATTGGGTGGACAGAGGCCTACCGCGACAGGCAGTGGGCCGTCATGACGCCATCAACTGAAAGCTTCCGCCACTAGCCTTGGGCTCTTGCGCGAAGGAGCCCCCGGCGAACGCCAGGACGATCAGTGCAAGCGCGGCGAGCAGCGGGTCCGGAAGATCCTCGGGCTTCATCATCGAGTCCGCTCACCGCTCGGGCGCAAAGTAGCCTTTGCGGCTGCTGATGCGGATGCCGGCTGAGCGCGTGCGGATCTCAACGCTGCGCCACTTGCCGTCCCGTGTGGAGTTGGTGGACGTGTACCCGACGATGTAGCGGTGCCGGAGGTTCTCCGTGACACGCTCGAACTGGGCGGAGAGCTCCGACACGTCCTCAGGGAAGTAGACCTGGCCACCGGAAAAGGTCGCGAGCAGGCGGAGGCGCTCGGGGTCGATCCTGGTGCCCAGTCCCACGGGGAACATCGTCACGTCCACATCCTGCAGCAGGCGCAGCACGTCGTCCCATTTCTTGATGCTGCCGGGGGCTGTCCCCGGGTTGTCCTCGTCGCGACCGTCGCTCAGGATCACCACGGCGCGCCTGCCCGCGCGGCCCTTGAGCATGAGCAGCGAGTCGCACAGCGCGTCGTAAAGAGCCGTTCCGCCCTCGGCCCTGTACTCCGCCAGCGTCTGGATCGTGTTCTGGCGGTTCGTCGTAATGGCGTGCGCCACGTTCGACTTGTCGGCGAAGGTGATCATGCCGAGACTGTCCTCTGGCCGCAATGTCTCGATGAAAGCCGCGGCGGCCGCCACCACGTTCTCGCTGCTCCTCTTCATGCTGCCGCTCGAGTCGAGCGCCAGCACCATCGACACCGGCGCGGTGGCCTCCTGGAAGGTCTCGATCTTCTGCTCGACGCCATCCTCGAAGACGACCAGGTCGTCCCTGGTGACATCGAGGTACTGGTTCTCCACGTCCATCGCCGTGAACTCGAGGACCGGGCGGACTGGCGGCGGATGTGGGGCGAAGTAGCCCGTGCGCGCCTTGACCAGCAAGTCCTCCGCGTGCGTCCGCAACGAGATGGCGCGCCAGGTGCCGTCGCGCCGCTGGTTGCTGGGTGTATATGTCACCAGGTAGCGCAACTGCGCGTCGTTGGCGAGGACGTCGTAGACGGTGGGCAACTCGCTGGGGCGGGACGGAAAGAACGCCCGGCCACCGGTGTCGCTGGCAATCGTCTTCAGCTCGTCGTGGCCCTTCATCGAGATGCCAGCCACGCCGCCAATGCCGACGGTGTACACCGTGACGCCGGCTTCCTTCAAGGCCGCCACGGCCGCGCCGAGCGACGATTGGCTGTGCTCGTCATAGCCATCTGTTATCAGTACCACGACCCTGCGGCCCTCGACGCCGGCGAACCGGCCCGACACCTCGATCAGGGCGTCGCGCATCGCGGTGCCGCCCCGGGCAGTGATCGAGGCGATCGCCTCGGCGATGGTCTGGTGATCGCTGGTCGGGCCCGTGATCGCGCTCAGCCGGCGGTCGAACGGGGCCACCAGGACGTGGTCTTTCGGGCGCAGGTACGCCGCAAGACGGCCGGCCGCGGCCCGGACGAAGTCGATGTTGCGCGACATGCTCTGGCTGCTGTCCACGACCAGGGCAAATGTGGTGGGAATGGTCTCCTGCCCCACCATGTCGGGATTCTGGCGAACACCGTCCTCTTCGAGGATGAACTCCGGCGCGGTCAGGCCTCGGATCATTCGACCCTGTGAATCGTACACGCCGGCTTCGACGAGCACGCTGGTGACCTCGGCGAGCTCGGTGATCACGTACGGCTCGAGGGTGATGCTGTCGCGGCCGGACTCGCCCTCGTTGTCTTCGGCCTCAACGACGATTTCGCGTCGCTGGAAGGGGTTCTCGTCAGTCCACTCGACGGCGTAGGGCGGGCCGGACGTCACGGTTCCCAGCAGGGTGCCGTCAACGGAGAAGCGGACCGCCGCCACGGACCTTCCGGACGCCGGCCGGACCTGCCCGACGATGCGCACCGTGCCCGGCTGGCCCATGCGGCCGAGCGGTGACGTGATCTTGACGGAGAGCGAGGAGGACTGTGAAACGGGTCCCTGGGTCAACCCGGTGGCGCCGACAAGCGTTGGTGCTGAGGGCAGGAGTGCGACCGCTGTCAGCAGGACCGCGAGCGTGCACGAGAGACAGCCCCGTGACAACACGCGTTCCCGCCGCCGGCGACCGACTCCATCGTGTTCCAAATGAGCTCCCTCATTCGCCGGCTCCGCCCGTAAGGCCCTGTCAATGATTCGTCCCTACAGTGTATGTGTTCGGACCGGCCATAAGAGCCTGTAAGAAAACAAATGCCGATACCTTTGTGTTTTCTAACAGGCTCTAACCGGCGCCGCCAGACGTGGACATGTCAGGCATACTTCACCGGTGTCTCCCGCTCGTCCAGGAAGTAGCTGTCGCACGCGGCCATGAGCAACTCAGCCGTAAGTTGCCGGCCGTGCCCCTTGTACTCGGCGAGCGCCAGCGCCTGTTCGATCAACGCACCTGGCTGGCAACCCCTCAGCTGGATCCGGCGCGGCCGGAAGTATTCCACCAGCAGTTGCTCGACAAACCCGCGATCGAACGGCAGGCCGGCGTGCGCGCAGTAGTTCTTGAAGATCTGGAGGAAATCCACGTGGGTCGGGCTCTCGGCGAAAACCTTGTACTGGATGCGCCGGAGGAACGCCTCGTCTACAAGTTCGGCCGGTTTGAGGTTGGTGGCGAATACCACCAGCACGGCAAACGGCATCTCGAACTTCAGACCCGTCTGGAGTGTGAGGTAGTCGATTCTGCTCTCGAGGGGTACGATCCAGCGGTTCAGCAAGTCGCGCGGCGAGCAGTGCTGGCGGCCGAAGTCGTCGATGACGAGGACGCCGCCGTTGGCAATGGCCTGGACCGGGGCCCGGTAGAAACCCTCAAAGGGGCTGTAGTTCAGCTCCAGCGAGTCGAGGGTCAGTTCGCCGCCCACCACGATCGACGGTCGTCGGCAGCGTATCCAGCGCGCGTCGGGAATGTAGCCGCGGTCCAGTGGCGACTCGTTGCCGGTCGCGGGCAACGGCTCCAGCGCCTCGTGGTTCACGGGATCGTAGAAGCGGATGATGGCGCCCTCGACGACCAGCGCGTGCGGGATTGCGATCTCACCGTGCAGCAGGTTACGGACGGACTGCGAGATGACTGTCTTGCCGTTGCCCGGAGGGCCATACACGAACAGCGATCGCCCGGCCCCTACGGCCGGTCCCAGTTGGTCGAGCACACGGTCGCTCAGCACCAGAGAGCTGAATGCCTCCCGCACACCGTCGGGCGTCACGTCGTTCACGACGGCGCTCCGGAACTCGTCCAGGTACTTGCGGTACTGTTCCAACGGCACGGGTGCAACGCCCACGTAGTGGTTGTGCTCGAGGAACAGGGCGGCGCGCTCGCGCCCGGCGTCGGTGATCCGGTACTTGTAGGCCGCGCCGCCGATCGTCGAACCGGCGACGATTTCCACGTGGTGCTGCCACTTCAGTTCGTCGAGGCTCGGTTCGATCACGGCGAAGTGCAGGCCCAGGCGAGTCGCCAAGTCCAGTCCGGACAGCGTCCCCGAGAGGTGCAGGGTCTTCAGCACGGTCTGCGTGACCAGATCGATGTTCAGTCCAGCCTCGTCGAGGGTGCGCGGGGCGGCAGGCACGGGAACGATGGCCGTGTCAGCGACGCTCATTGGCTCCCTCACTTCGGAGCGCGTCTGCCGCGAACTGGCGCGCCTGGCGGGCTCGGCCGCGGGCCAGGATGAGCGCGGGCTGCAGGAGCGCAGCCCTGTCGAAGGCGTCCGCGGCGGCGGCGTACCGCCGCTGCGCAAGGTAGACGATTCCGAGGTTGTACTGGGCCGCCGCCTCGCCACTCACCGCGCCGAATGTCTCGGCGGCACCGGCGAGATCGCCGGCAACGGCCTTGGCGAGCGCCAGGTTGTTCCGGGCAGGGGTCATGCCTGGGTCGAGTGCGAGGGCTCTCCCGCACGCGATGGATGCGGCGTCCGCGTTCGCCTCCATCAGCCAGGAGTAGCAGAGGTTGTTCTGCGCGTACGCCGCGCCGCCATCACACTCCAGCGCCCGCACGAATTGCACACGCGCGTCGCGGCCCCGGCCGAGAAACTGGAGGATCGTACCGAGGGTGTTGTGCACGGCAGGCGAGCGGGGCGAGGCCCACACGGCGCGGTACGCGTCGCCCAGGCCGATGTGGGAGAAGCCCCAGTCGCGCCAGATCCGGGCGAGACCGTCCCACGCGGCGCCGTCATTCGGATCGAGACGCGCGGCAGTCGCGAAATGTTCGTAGGCCATGTCGAGAATGCCCGCGCGAACGTAGGCCTGTGCCAGTCCTACCTCGCTCGCGTGCGTCGGCGTGGTGGAGTGGCGAGCGATGGCCGCAGCAAGATCCTGCGACCATCGTTCCGCCACCAGCGCGTCGGTCGCACGGGGCCGGACACGCCGGGACAGCTCGCGCACCTGTTGCACGTACGACGCGAGCGACGCCTCGCCGGACGGTGGGTCCGTCCTGACCGTCGCGCCTGCAGTCGCGACGGCGGGGCCTGTCGGCCACGTGCGCGCGGGCGCGTGCGCAGCTGCGCACCCCGACCCCGCCGCCAGCACCGCTGCGAGCAGATAGAGAAGCGTCAGTCTCATGGTTGAGACGCCTTCCGGAAGAGCAGCGTGCTACTTCTTGTCGGCTTCTGCCCGCAGCCGGGCTCGACGCCGAGCGATGTAGACGATCAAAAGGACACCTGCGACGACTAACAAGACCCAAGTCAACATCTGTCACTACTCCTTCCGCCGGACCGGCCGGCTTTTCGTCATCCCGTGAGTCCTATTTCGGAAAACTGCGCGCGAACGCCAATACCGCCGGGCCAAGCATTACCGTGTACAACGCGGGAAACAAGCAGAACACGAGGGGAAACACGAGCTTGACGCCCACCTTCGCGGCCATCTCCTCAGCTGCCTGCCGCCGTTTCGTTCGCATCTCATCCGCCATCGTTCGCAGCGCCTGCGCAACGCTGGTTCCGAAGCGGTCGGTCTGGACGAGCATCGCCACGAGGGCACGGACATCTTCCACCTTCGTCCGCTGGGCCAGGTTCTTGAAGGCCTCGAGACGCGGCTTCCCGGCGCGTGTCTCCGTGGTGAGCACGCGCAGTTCCTCCGCGAGCGCCGGGTACGCGATTGAGAGATCCTCCCCGGCCTTCACGATGGCCTGATCCAGACTGCTGCCGGCCTCCAGGCACACAATCAGCAAGTCGAGCACGTCAGGCAGCCCGTTTCGAATCTGTTTGCGACGGCCCGCCATCTTGAAATCCAGATAGAGGCCTGGCAGGAAGTAGCCGACTGCGCCGGCGAAGGCCGCCGCCATCCAGCCCGTGCGGTTTCCAAACCCGAACCACCAGAGGGCGATCAGCGCAAACAGCACGGGCAGAACCATCTCGGCGCCCGCGAAGCCCACGGCGATGATTGGCGCATTGTATCCCGCGTTCGCGAGGCGCCGTTCAAGCCGGGACATGTCCTTCACGGATTTCGGGAGCAGCCTGGACCAGCGAGCGAGAGTCGGATCGCGACCGGAGGTCAGGGCCCCCGTCAGCACGACATTGGCCGTGGCCTGTGCCGGCACGAGCGCCTCGAGGCGGCGTCGGGTCTGTGACGGCCGGGACAGGGTCAGGAGCGTCGCGAGGCCGGCGATCAGGGCGACGGACACGAAGACCGCGCCAAGCCCAACCACGAGTTCAACGGGCAACGAGGCCATTGGCGATTAGGCGCGCGGAGCGCCCCTCAGTAGTCGATGTTGACGATCTTCCGGATAATCAGCGCGCCGACGACCTGAAGAACGGTGGCCCCCACGATCATCTGGACCCCAACGGGATCCGCCAGCATGGGGTCGAAGTGGCCCGGGTTGACGATCATCAGAAGGACGGCTAGAGAAGGAGGCAACGCCACCAGGATCCACCCCGTAATCCGGCCGTGGGCGCTCTTGGTCCGCACCTGCCGCATGACCATGAAGCGGTCTCGAATGACCTTCGCTAAATTGTCGAGCACCTCGGTGAGATTGCCCCCGGTCTCTCGCTGCGTCAGGATCGCCGTCACGAAGAACTTCGCCGCCAGAAGCGGCACTCTCTCGCCGAACTGCCGCAGCGCATCGTTGAGCGGCATGCCGAAGTTCTGCTGGTCGTGAAGCAGCTTGAACTCGGCGGCTATCGGCGTCGGAAGCTCATCTGCCACCATGCCGAGCGCCGTGGTGAAGGTGTGGCCGGCCCGCATGGCACGCGTCATGAGGTCGAGCGCCTCGGGAAACAGTTCCTCAAATCTGCGCACCCGCCGTGCACGCTTGAACCGCAGGTAAACCGCCGGCGCGACGGCCAGGCACGCACCAAGGACAACCCCCAGCCAGAGCGCGCCAGCCCACGTTAAGCCGATCACCACGCCCAGCATGAAGAGGCAACCCGACGACAGCAGCACCACGCCGACGGTCGTGCCGACACCCGATTGCTCGATCATCCGCTCGATCGGGCGCACGATCCCGGCGCGGGACGCGAGCATCTGGTTGAACGCCGGCATGTTGCTCAGGCGCTGGACCTGGCGCTGCACACTGGCTGCGACACGCGCGGACCCCCTTGCCTGCCCAAGGCGTTTGCGGAGTGCTCTCTCGGTGGCCCGCTCCGGGCGAGCAATGAACGCCCAGTACGTGCCGAGCACGATCCCGAGGACGAGCACGAATGTCAGGGCTGGAATCAACACGGCACGTCTCCGAGGTCAGCTGATGATCTTCACGTGCTCGAACATGTCCGCCGGCAGCTCGTGCCCGGCCGTTATCAACCGCTCGCTCATCTTCGGCCGGATGCCGGTGGCGCGGAACCGCCCGCACACTTTCCCCTGCCGGTTGATGCCCGTACGCTCGAAGGTAAAGATGTCCTGCATCGAGATCACGTCGCCCTCCATGCCGGTGAGCTCGGTGATGGATGTCACCTTGCGCGTGCCGTCGGCCATGCGCCCCATGTGCACCACGAGGTTGATCGCTGAGGCAATCTGCTGGCGGATCGCCCGCTCGGGGATGTTCAGATTGGCCATGGCCACCATGGTGTCGAGTCGATACAAGGCGTCTCTGGCGCTGTTAGCGTGAACGGTGGTGAGGCTTCCGTCGTGACCGGTGTTCATCGCCTGCAGCATGTCGAGGGCTTCGTCGCCGCGCACCTCGCCGACGATGATGCGGTCGGGGCGCATCCGGAGGGCGTTGATCACCAACTGCCGCTGCTTGACGGTGCCCTTGCCCTCGATGTTTGGCGGCCGCGTCTCAAGCCGTACCACGTGGCGCTGCCGCAGGGTCAGCTCCGCCGCGTCCTCCACCGTGACGATTCGTTCCTTGTCCGAGATGAACCCGGAGAGCACGTTGAGGAGCGTCGTCTTCCCCGCGCCCGTGCCGCCAGAGACGATCATGTTGGTGCGGCAGTTGACGGCGGCGTGGACGAAGTCGAGCATCGGCTGGGACAGGGAGTCGCGCTCCACCAGATCCTGCGGACCCAGCCGATCGGTGCGGAATCGCCTGATCGACAGCACCGGGCCATCCAGCGCGAGGGGCGGGATGATCGCGTTCACGCGGGAGCCGTCCGCGAGCCTGGCGTCCACCATCGGGCTCGATTCGTCGATGCGGCGGCCCACCGAGCTGACAATCCGTTCGATGATCCGCATCAGGTGCTGGTCGTCCTTGAACACCACGTCGACGGGTTCGAGCAGGCCGTGGCGCTCGACGTACACCTGGTCGAAGCGATTCACGAGGATGTCCGAGACCTCCGGGTCCGCGAGCAGTTCCTCGAGCGGGCCCAAGCCGAACAGTTCATTGAGGACGTCGCCGATAAGCGATTGCCGCTCGTAGAGGCTGAGCGGGATCTGGTCGCTCTCGGCGTCCAGCATCCCCATGATCACGCCGCGGATCTCGGGCTCGGCCTCGTCACGGCTGACACGGGTGAGGCGTTCCAGGTTCAGGCGGTTCAGCAGCCCCTGGTGTACCCGGCTCTTCAGCTCCTGATACTGCGGATGGCGGGTATCGACGCGTGCTGCTGCGGGAGGGACGGGTGTCATGCTGTGCCTCCGTCGGCGCTCACGAACGGCCCGTCAGCCGGCCGAAGATACTCCTGGTGTTCTTCAGCGGTTGGGAATCGTCCGGCACTTCCGCCAACTCGCGCGCGAGAATCTTGAGCGCTCCCGCGAGGCGCGTCTGGTTGCTCATCGCGATCGGGCGTCCCGTATTAAGCGCCTCGAGAGCGACACGGTAGTCGGACGGCAACAGGTGCCGGATTTTCGAGCCGACGACGCGCTCGATGTCTTGCTGGCCGATTCCCGCATTCGGGTCGTACCTGCTGACGGCAAGCACGACACGGTCTTTGCCGTACCGCTTGTTTAGCGTGTCGGCCATCCGGCTTGCGCCTCGCACGGTCGCGAGTTCCTGGTTCGCAAGCACCAGGATCTTCTTTACAGGGTCCAGGCCGTCAAGCACGGTCGGGTCGGTCCGGCACAAGTCGAGCACCACGTAGCGGTAGTGGCGGGCGGCAGCATCGATGAGCGCCCGCACCCGGCCGGCGTCCACCAGCAACCCCAGGGCCCGATCAGGTGACGCCAACAGTTCCGGGCCCGCTTTGGTCTTGATGCAGAGGCTCTTGAGGAACGCCGCGTCGAGTCTGTGCGTGTTCTCTAGGGCATCGGCGACGGAGAACCTCGGCTCGGCGCCAAGGTAGATGGCGGCGTCGCCATAGGCCAGGTGGAGGTCCACCAGCAACACACTGCCCGCTCGCAGGTGCGAAAGCTCCGTCGCCACGTTGACGGCCGCCGTGGTCGCGCCCACGCCGCCCTTGGCCCCGAGGAACGCGAACACGTCGCCAACCGGGCCGGAGTCCCGG
>Ga0315273_10005695_pt1 | contig 15451 bp, 17 predicted proteins | sample YL17G02_0_MG_FD_205753 | JGI IMG/M metagenome (GOLD analysis project Ga0315273, IMG submission 205753) | Sediment microbial communities from Yellowstone Lake, YNP, Wyoming, USA - YL17G02_0 | ecosystem: Environmental > Aquatic > Freshwater > Lake > Sediment | place: USA: Wyoming | collected...
ACTCTCCGGTGACAATTCCCTTGGCGCCTACTTCTTTGGCCAAGGCCTCGGCCAGGCAGTACATCCTGCGCTTGCAGATGAGGCATGTGTAGTTCTCCAGGCCTTCCCTCCTCATGACATCCTTGGCTTTCTTCAAATAATCGTCTCTGACAACCCTTAGCCTCAGATCAGGCTGGTAGGCCCGCAGGGCATTGACTACTGCCCCGGCCCTTTTCAGGGCGCTCTCGCTGGAGAAGGAATCAAGGTCCACGTAAAGAGGAACTATCTTGCAGCCTCGCTTCATCATCATCCAGGCGGCCACTGGAGAATCTATGCCTCCGGAAAAAAGAGCAACCAGCTTGCCTTCCACTCCCAAAGGCAGACCCCCCGCGCCCTGTGCCACGTCCCGATAGAGGTAGCAGTCCTTATCCCTTATCTCCACATAGACTGTGGCCTCAGGATCTTTCAGATCCACTCTTAGGCCGGGATACCTCTCCAGGATCTCGTCGGCCAGCTCTACAGTCTTCTCCTGCGAGCTGAAGGGATGCATTCCCACCCTGCGCAGCCTCAAAGCGAATGTTTTGGCCTGATCAAGGCCGGTTCTGGCGCAGTAGTCCAGAAGAAATGAGTCGAGATCCTGCAGGGAACAGAACTCACATTCGGAGAAGGAGACGATTCCAAAGATCCTCTTCAGCCTCTCATGATCCACATGTCCATCCAGCCATATCCTGCCCCAGCCTTTTCTAACTCTGCATCCTGGCAGGGCCTTCTGGAGGTTGGCCACAAGGACGTCCTCCCAGCGCCTGCGCACAGGAGGAGATTTGAGGGCTATCTCCGAGTACCTGAGGAGATACATCTATCCAGGGCTCCCGCAATCCTTGCATCCTGGATCCCTCTCTACGTCGATGGTCTCGAGAGTTGGCCTGATGCCGTCCCAGATCAGGAGCTTTCCTGCCAGAAGGTCGCCCAATCCCGTAATGTACTTTATCGCTTCTGTGGCCTGGATGAGGCCGATGATGCCGGGAGTGACGCCCACAACCGGGAAAGTCTCTGGAGGCGGAGCCTCCGGGAAGATGCACCTCAAGCATGCCGTCCTTCCCGGAAGGACTGTCGTGGCCTGCCCATGAAATCCGTGGATAGCGCCGTGAATGAAAGGTATCTTCCTGTCCAGAGCAGCCTTATTCAGCAGGTATCTGGAAGAAAAGTTATCCATGGCATCGATGATCAGGTCCGCATCTCCGACCAGACCGAAGACGTTCTCCTCGTCCAGGATCTCAGTAGCAGCCTCCACAATGATGTCAGAGTTCATCTTCTGTAGCTTCTCCAGAGCGGATAGGGCTTTCCTGGAGCCCACGTCCCTCTCCCAGTGGAGGATCTGGCGGTTGAGGTTGCTCAGCTCCACCACATCTTTATCCACCAGGACTATCTTCCCGATGCCTGCTGCAGCCAGGTAGATGGAGATGGGGGAGCCCAGGCCTCCAGCGCCTGCGATGAAGACCTTGGCTCTCTTGAGCTTCTCCTGGCCTGTAGCGCCGAAGAGCCTTATCTGCCGGTCGTATCTATCGAGGTCTCTAACGCTCATCATTTTTCAAATCATCTCCAAAGGTTTCCAATCTCATCCAGAGGTCGCCAATCTAATTCTGTCAAGAGCGAGACTTGCGCCTCTCGCATCGCCCGGGCGGTAAGCGGATGCTCTATTAACAATTGTTATGGTATAAAAATCTTGTTGGTATGGCTCGACGAATATTATTATGAATTTTATTACTATGAATAACGCCGGAAGTTCTCGGATGCGATAGAAGGCACTTGAACCCTCGAGAAGACTTATATACTTAGATCCCCACATAACAATTGTGATTCAATCGGCCAAAGGAACTGCTGTTTAGGATCAGGTAAAGATGAAATCCCCATGCGAGATAGTAGTCTGGGACCTATTGCCAGGCATAAGAGCAGCAATTGCAGAGGAGCTTGTCAAACGCGGCACACCTCAGAAGGAGATCTCAGAGCTCCTGGGGATTACGCCGCCTGCCGTTTCTCAATATGTCTCCAAGAAGAGGGGCTACAGCATCAAGTTTGCTGATGATATCAGATGCTCCATATCCGAATTGGCTGACGATCTGCTGGAGAAGAGAGTCGACAATCCTGTGGAGAAGATCTGCCAGATCTGCCGAAGGGTGCGAGAGGTGGAGACGGCCGGCAGCTCTGAAAGGTGTGAATTCGAGTAAGACGGCTTGACATAGATCTCCTTCTGGAAAGCCTGTCAATTTGCCCTTTTCCTGGACCGGCTTTCGGGAAAGGAAAGTGGTTAAGCCATTGATCTTCTTAAACTTCCCTTTCTTACCTTTTCCACAGATCTTGAAAGCTGGCCGGCGCCGCTGCCGCAGCCTGGCTCCGACCACCCTTCGTTAGCGTCGCCTTCACCTTCTCCATCTCCCTGGCCCTGAGCCTCTCGATCTCCTCCTCAGATTCGATGGCCATGACGAAGGTGCCGTGGCAGGGTTTAACATAGGTGAAGACCAGCTCCTTCCCCTTTACGCCCATGGCTATGGGAGGAACTCCGATGATATAGTAATCCTTGAAGATCTTGTAGCCCGGGTCCACGTAGTAGACCTCGTCCGATGTTTTCTCGATGTACTCCCGGGCTTCTCTGAAGGATGTGCGTTCCAGGTATAGCTTGTACTTCATCTGCTCGACGCAGCTCATGAAACCACCCTGTCGATCTTATTTTTAAGGGGCATCGGATTGTGGACGGCCTTGGCCACGATCTTCTCGCTCGGGAAATCCACTGTATCGGCTAGCTCCTCTGCATTTTTTCCAAAGATAACTGCATGCATCTTGGCATGGGATATGGCGCTGACTGTAGCTGCATAGGTCACGCCGGCATCGCTGTGCATGAAGGCAAAGCAATGATCGAAGTCGATCTTCTTCTCCACTATATCTGCAATACACCGGTCTATGTCGATGGTTCTTGTAACATAGTGCTCTTCGGGATCGGAGATCTTCAGGAGCTTGAGGGCTGCATCGGTGCCTGCAACGGTCACATCATGGCCCGACTTAGCCAGCTTGTTGGATAGATACAGCACTATGCTCATCTGAACGGGTACCTCAGGGCAGCCCATCATGAGCAATGCGCTCTCATTTTCAGCCATTTTAGCATTACACCTCAGATTCTTTTGATTCTGATACCAATGCTCCCAGTCGCAATTGTGAAGACGCTTTAACAATTGTTATCTATATCAATCTTATGGTGAAGGCAGCTTTGCACCTAAACTCCGTTCTGCACCTAAAGTAGGAGACTTGCACCTAAAGTCTAATATAGGGAATCGCCCTATAAGTTGTGACACGCGAAGAAGGAGAGCATATGGATAACCCCGCCGAGACTTGTGAAACGCCTCAAATTAGATTCATCTCAAAAAAGTCAGACGATTACAAATTAGAGTTCATCAATGGCGCAATTAGCAGCTTAACACCTCGCGGCGAGATCGTATGTGATTTCCATCTTGAGTCCAGAGAGTGACCTATTGAGCAGGAAGCTGCAATTGCTGAAGATGGGACAGCCGCGTTGTCCCCTTTCAAAGATACGGGAATCTTCACGAGGGACGTTAAATTTGGAATTGTCCTTAATGTTCAGTTTGCGAAAGATCTCGTTGAATTGCTTAATACAAAGATAAAAGAATGTGAAGCAGTCATTGCAGAAAGAGCTAAACGGGGCGAGCACAAATGATGCTGGCCGCTCTGGGAAATGACTTCATAAGGCAAAGTGTCCCCGCGAACACAAAGGGTGAAATGATCTCCTTAAAAAACGTGGGGTGGACTCCATTAGATAATCGGATTCGACTTGGATATCCATCAGCCCCATCCGAAGGAGATGTTTATCTTCAACGAGATAAATCGACAGGAACGGGAATTAAAGTGAGAGTGGCACATCCAACTGGTCATCAGTACCATTCAGAAATTGATAGGATCAAAGCCCTATACATGATTCGAGACCCTGATCACGTTGAGTCGTTCCTAAGCAAAAACAAGACTCTGATAAGGGTGGTATTTTCTATATATACAAAGATAAGAAAAGAATTTCCTTCGGAGGATATAACTTTAGAGGCGGTCTCAGATTCACCGCTTTCAAACGAAAAAGATATAGTGATTTCTGTATCAACGTATCTTCCAGTCGACGAAGCAATTGAGCGCTTGGACAAAGTCGAAGATATCCCATGGGATAAGGATTCAAGAGATCCTTATGTTGATATATGTGTGAAGCTCGAATACCAGTAGCATTTTGTTGGAAACATTTTTTGGAATTGGCAGAAGATTTGGCCAATAACAAAGAAGAGGAGGCCAAACTTCGGGCAGCCATTAGCAGGGCTTATTATGCGGCCTTTTGCAACGCTAGGAATTATATGCTTGACAATGATCATAATAATTTTCCTCCTGAGATGAAAGACCATCACAAATATTTAGTTCAATATTTCAAAGGCGAATTGGAAGAAAGCAAAGTGGACGATTTAGATGAAACGCGGAAAATAATAGGAAAAGACCTTAATAGCATGCGTCATGATAGGAGAAAAGTAGATTATGAAAATTACGTGAGCGATTTAGAAAAAATGGATAAAACAGTGACTGATGTTCTTAAGAGAGCGAGACGCGTGATTCTAAAAATAGAGCGTGGTGGTTTTTAGCTGATATTAGTCACTAAGAAGTCTACCAATCATTTTCTCTCAATAATCAATTTTCCGCTCTCTATGGCTTTGCATGTAAAGTCCATCTTGCAAATTTAGTCTGAGATCTGCAAATTTAGTCCCTCCCAAAGGGGACTATTTTTGCAAAGCTGGTGAAGGCATATGGCAGTTGAAAGCATATGGCAGGTTAATCAAGAGAGAAGACAGGCTGCCTCAATATGAGGCGAGCATACCCGGCAAGCCAAACCCTTTTCCTGCAGATCAGGCAGTCTACCTTCTTGAGTTGAACGATGCTTTGCGGATCGCATCATTGGCGATGAGCTTATCGCAGTCGATTGGCTTTCCTCAAATGTCATCTAGGCGGACAGGGTCTTTCGCTGCGGTTTTCAAGTTCAACAACCCATTATCGGTAGACTACCTGAAATAGAATAAAGGCTCAAATGAAAAGCATGTCAGGGAGGATGCTGGAAAGGCAGCTATTGCTGGCAATTGTGCTGGGAATAATTCTGTCGCTGGCTATTGCCCAGGTCTGCACCGGAGCAGAGGCTGCCAAATGTGCTGAGATCGAGAATGAGATTCAGGGGGCCCGGATCAGCGATATTCAAGGAGCCTCGCACCAATCTCCACTGATCTGCCATAGGGTCAAAGATGTTCCGGGCATTGTGACCTCCCTGCGCGGGAACGGCTTTTTCATGCAGGACCCGGAGCCTGATGATAGTTCCAGCACCAGCGAAGGCATATTCGTCTTCACCGGAAGCATCCCAATGGTGAGAGAGGGCGACTTTGTGCTGGTTGATGGGATCGTCCAGGAGTACTGGTACGCTGAGGACGATCTGAGCACAACTGAGATCGCAGCAGATGAAAATCCGGCGGCTTGTTGCGGCATGGCCGCGAAAATTGCTCCCACAATCATCGGAATCAGAGGCCGGATGCCTCCCGACAGGATCATCGAAGATGATGCCGCTGGAAGAATCAATAATCAGAGCTACAGCCTCTTTGAGCCCCAATCAGATGGGCTTGACTTCTATGAGAGCCTCGAAGGGATGCTGGTTCAGGTCGACGATCCGGCGATAGTGGGGCGGATCAAGGCCTCTAATTCACTGGTCGTGGTGGGTGACAACGGCACGGGAGCTTCCATCATGAGCAACCGGGGCGGGATCGTGGTCCGCGAAGGAGATCTCAATCCGGAGCGAATCTTGATCAGCTTTGGATCGAGGAGTCCAGACGCAAATGTTGGCGATTTGCTGCAAGGGCCCATTGTCGGCATCCTGACCTATAGAGATGCCAGCTACAGGATCGAAACCAGCGGTGCCCCAAGGGTCGTGCGCCGTCCTTATGCTAGAGAGGTCGCAAGGCCATCGCAGCCGGATGAGCTGACGATTGCCACCTTCAACGTGGAGAACCTGTTCCCAGGGAGCGGCAAGCTCGCCCGTCTGGCAACGCAAGTTGTGAATAACCTCCAGTCTCCTGACATCCTGGCTCTCCAGGAGATACAGGATAACAATGGCGAGAGAGAAGATGCCGTCGTCGATGCCGACTGGACCTTTGAGGCTCTGAAAAATAGCATTGCAGGCGCCGGCGGCCCGGAATATCAGTTCTTCGACATCGATCCCCGGAGAGGAGTGGATGGGGGGCCGGCGAATGGAAGCGCAAACATCCGCATAGGGTTCCTTTACCGGACCGATAGGGGATTGAGCTTTCCGGCAATCAAAGGAGGAGATGCCGCCACGCCTGTAGATATGATAAGCAGAACGGACGGAGCTCATCTCTCCTTCAATCCAGGCCGCATAGATCCCATGAACCTTTCCTTTGAGAACAGCCGGAAACCGTTAGCTGCCGAGTTTATGTTCAGAGGCCATAAGATATTTGTGATCGCCAACCATTTCAGCTCCAAGATGGGTGACGATCCCCTCTCCGGCAACAACCAGCCGCCAAGCGCAAGATCCGAAGTGCAGCGTCACTCTCAGGCCTTGGTAGTACGCGACTTTGTAAGCGAAATTCTGAAGACAGAACCGGATGCCAATGTAGTGGTTCTCGGAGATCTCAACGATCTTCCCTTCTCAAGGACACTCGTGCTGCTTGAGGGCGATTTGCTGTATAATGTCCTCGACAGGCTGCCGCCCAATGACCTTTATACCATCAACTTCGAAGGAAATTCTGAGGCCTTCGATCATATTTTGATCAGCAAGAGCCTGGAAGCTGCCATCAGAGATGCAGACATCGTTCATGTCAACTCGGGCCTGGCAGATCAGGCAAGCGATCACGATCCGGTGCTGATCCGGATCTCTTTTTCTTGAATGGAAGACGGCTCTGTGAGCAAAAAGGACGGAAGAATACCGCTGCCGGCCTTGCAGTATGATTCCCATGACTGTTGCAGCCTGCAATGATTCTAGAAGGCTGTTGCCTTTTCTTTAGTTAAGAGTCTCCTCTATGGTGTCTCCTCAAAGCCAAAACTAGATATTTCTGGCTGACAATGCTAGCAAGGGGTGAAGAATGACTTGGAAAGACGACCGAGGTGCTATTGTTCGGGATATCATGCTGGACTTTGCCCGTCTGACAGGACTGGGAGCCGCAGATCCCCATCCCCGGCGCTATCTATGGACGGATGCCTTCGCTGTGTGCAACTACCTCGAGCTCTTCTGCCTGTGCAAGGACGAGGCCTATAAGGAGTTGGCCCTGCTCCTGGTCGACCAGGTACATCACATCCTCGGCCGGCACCGTGATGACGACCCGAGATGCGGCTGGATCAGCGGCCTCGCTGAGCAGGAGGGCGAGCAGCACCCGACCATAAGGGGCCTGCGGATAGGAAAGCAGCTGAACGAGCGGAAAGCCTACGAGCCGCCAGATGGGCGTCTGGAATGGCACCAGGACGGACAGTACTACCATTACCTGACCAAGTGGATGCATGCCCTCAACTGTGCAGGGCAGGTGGCCGGAGATCCGGCCTACATCAGATGGGGATTAGAGCTGGCACAAGCTGCGCATGCCGGGTTCACTTACACGCCAGCTTTCGGCGGCGGGAAGCGGATGTATTGGAAGATGAGCATCGATCTAACCTATCCCCTGGTGGCATCGATGGGCCAGCACGATCCACTGGATGGCTTTGTCACCTACTGTGAGCTTCAGGAGGCAGCGACCAGGGATTTCGGAGAATCGTTGCTCTCGGACCTCAAATCCGAGATTGCCGACATGGCCGAGATCTGCCAGGGCCTTTTTCTGGCCACAGATGATCCCCTGGGCATTGGCGGCCTGCTCTTCGATGCCTCGAGAATTGCACAGCTGATGATGCTAGGGTGGATCAAGAGCTTGAACCTTCTGGAAACCGTCGTGGATTCGGCTCTAGTCGGAATGGAGGCTTTTGCGAAAAGCAGAACCCTCGAGCATCCCGCCAGGTTTCGGCTGGCATTCCGCGAGCTAGGGCTGTCTATCGGGCTCTCGGCGGTCGAAAACCTGGCCAAATGCTTAGAGGAGAACCGAAGCTTGTTCAGCCGGAGAAGCACACTGCAGGGACAAATTGTTAAGCTCAAGGAGTATGTGCCGCTAAGGGAAGAGATCGAGCAGTTCTGGATGGATGAGGGGAATAGACAAAGCAGCACATGGATTGAGCACCAGGAGATCAACATGGTGATGCTGGCCACCAGCCTGGCACCAGGCAGATTTCTGATGATCTGAGGCTCTTGGACGTGAACCTTTGAATCCATTACGCCATCCTTTTTCCCACTCGCTGCCGCCGGGGGGTTGTCCTCGGGCGCTAGAAGCTTACAACTTTTTACGGTTATGCTTCTTCTTGTGTCGCCCCGGCGCCTATAGCTCCCGCTCCAGGTCGCATGGGAGGGGGGTAGCCCCTCATTTTGACGCTCCAACCAAAAGTATTATAAAGATATCCTGCAGTATTCAAGTAAAATACAATAATATTCGAGGATTACACTAATGTGCCAAGGACCAGATCTGCCGGAGCGATTGAGGAACATTCAAAAGTACATCCAGGCATTGCACTGCCCTACGAGATGGGAGATCATTGACGCCATAGGCTCGGGAGAGAAGAGCACAAAGGAGATCTACGAAGAGATTGGGCTGGGCGAAGCGGGAATTACTTTCGCCGGCCTATACTATCATCTTTCTGCCCTCAAGCGTGCCGGAATCATAGAATTGGCATCTTATAGGGAAGTAAAAGGCGGCACGCCTGAGAAGGTATGGAGATTGAAGACAACTAGAATAGTAATCGATCTGTTGGAAGAGACGAGGTGAAATAAAATGTGTTGCGGAGAAGAAATGCACGGGCACCACGTCGGACGTATCGGCCATGAGGCTCATCACCGAGGCATGGCTCAGGGTATGTGCTGCTGTGGCTGTGGAGGACGGAGATTCCTGAGCAGGAAAGAAAAAGTAGAGATGCTCGAAGAGTACAGAGAGTCTCTGAAGAGCGAGCTCGAGGGAGTGGAAGAGGAACTGAGAGAGCTCAAGAGAGAATCGTAGCAACAAATCCAGCTGTTTGGGCCTAGATGACGGGCGGCATGAATGCTATTGAAGTTGAAGATATAATCAAGCGATTCCGCAACTTCATTGCCACAGATTAATATAGCATTCAAGAGGGAGGCGGGCGAATTATTCGGTCTTCTAGGTCCAAATGAGCCGGCAGACTCATTTCTCCAAATCGCTGCTATTTTCTGGTTTTGGCTGAATGGTTGTCTATTTGTGATAGCGATCATGGTACTTTTTCGCTAACCATAGAAAACCCAGCAAACCGATCACAAGTAATTTTATTTTTATAATCTTTTTCATAAGCTTCAGCATATCTATTTCACCCGATCTGTATAGGTCTCAAAACTATAAAACCATGCGCTTTTTGCAGCATCTGAGTTCTTATCGGGAGAACTGCCACCTGTGCTTAGCCCTGGCCTCCTCCCAGCTCGCTGTCATGCCAGGCTCGACAGATATGCTTATCCTCGGCAGCGTCCATATTGTTGCGGAGCTTGTCGGCTGCTGACCAGAGAGTGGCCTCGAAGACAAGGGTAGCGCCGTTCCTGCCATCTTTTTTCCCACTCGGTTCGCCCGCTATGATGTGCTCAAGCGTGGTGTGGCATGTATCACGGAAGCTGCTATCCAGTTCAGCATCTATTGGAACCACTTTATTTCCTCATGGATTCAATCTTAAGATGCTGTAATTCAAATAAGCTGCAAAGCTAACCCAGATTATGTAAGGCACTAGCAGTAGGGAGGCCTTTCTTGAAATAGGCCGGAAATTGATGATGGTCAGCAGTATCAGAAACCAGAGAAGAACTATCACCACGAATGCTGCTGAGGGAGATTGCATGCCGAAGAATGCCGCGGACCACAGGATGTTAGCTCCGAGCTGAGCGGCAAAGATATAGACGACCGTTTTCACCTCTTTTTGGCCCAGGCCCGCACGCCACACCAGAAACAAAGACAATCCCATGAGAGTGAAGAGCAGAAGCCAGACTGCCGCAATAACCCAGCCTGGCGGCGTATACCAGGGCTTTATGAGAGTGGGATACCAGGTGGACACAGAGCTGCGGGTGAAGATTGAGCCCAGTATACCTGCGCCCTGGCAAGCGATTATGCTCAAAATTGCCTTTTGGATATCACCTTTGCCTTTATTTTCCATCTCCTCCTCCCTTTGTCTTTCCGCTCGGACCGGCTCGCTTAATTCCAATGCTCAAGCAAAGATCAATTTTCATATTTAATTAAATAACAATTTATTATTCAAAAAATAAATAGATTCAGGAGATCAGCACCTCCTCGAGAGGCCTTCTGGGTGTATGCATAGCTGGCTCCGCAAATCCCATGCGAATAAGTATCTGGGGATATTTAACCTTCAATATCTGTGCCATCTCCTGCCTCAGCTCTGGGATAGCAACGGGCTGGCTGAAGAGATCGAACCTGACATCCAGCCTGGTGGCGGTCAGAAAGAGGGTCTCGAATAGGATCCCGGCCTTGATCCAGGTCAATTTGTCTTCAATATCGGTAGACAATACGCCCACTGCGGGCGAGCCTTTCATGTAGGAGGTCTCAATCCTGGCCCGGGAAGAAGACATATCAAAGGTACCAAAGATGAAAGAGCCGAAGAAAGACTCGAAATCCGAATAGCCAAAGGAGTAGCCCGGCAGGCCGTCCTTGGCATCGGAGGTGTTCGGCCTTATCCAGGAGGCCAGATCTTTTCGGAAAGCCTTATTTCCCAGCTGGATCTTATGAGCCCTGGCCAGAAGATCTGCCATCTGGGACTTGCCTTGTTCGCTTGTCATGATATCCAGCTTGAAATCCTCCCCTTTAATGCAATTCTTCATTTCTTGAATCTTATCTTCCTCAATAGGCCTGTCCTCGTATCTCTTTCTGTTGGTATGGCGTCTGGTAATCTCTGTAAATAGGTCAGGGAACCTGGGAAAAGCAGCCTTCCTGGAGAACTTAACCGCGGCGGTCCTATCCCCTGAGAGGCCATCAGGCAGGCATTTTAGGTCGTATCCAAAGCCGAAATGCTCCGCGGCAATGAGGATGTTGGCCAGGAGACATCCATGGCTGATGAAAAGGGTCCTGTTAGTGGGATCTACGCTGGGAAGAGACCTTGAGAGGTCGGTGAATATAGAGACTTCACCATCTCGGAGGGCAAGCTTCCAGGGCTGGGTGTTGGGGCCTGATGGGGCCAGGACGCCGTATCTCAGTATGAACTTGAGCTGATCCATTGCCGTGCCCGCCACAGGGAAGTCGGATTCCCTGATATCCCACGCCGCTAACTTGTCGCTCATCAATCACCATCCTCCTCTTAGCTAACAACTAGGAATAGTCTATCGCAATACATTTATTTAACTTATTCTTTCGCATTGTGGCGGTAAGCTTGCTCTCAGAAAAGAGGCTTAATCCCGAAGGAGTAAGGGATGGTCTTTCCTGCAGCATTGAAGTATCCTGGTGAGGGCTTAATTTAATAAAGGCTTGATGAGAAAGGGAGAAATGAGAGTCTGGACGGTTTTATCCGCCCAAGAACTGTGCTAAGTTGCTCTTTCTTCATCGGATGGCCTAAAATTGACTTTATCTGGTTGAAGGAGAGGGCGTCTTACCTATACTTGGATTGCATGCCAGATCCAATGAATCCCAGCTGACAAGACAATGGTCTCTGCGGCGAGAATTCAGAAGCTATAGATGCACATAGTTTTATAGTTTTAAAACCTACATACAGATCAGGTGAAACAGGCATGATTAAGTTTATAAAAAAGATTATCAAAATAAAGCTATTCGTGATTGGTCTGCTGGCCCTCCTATGGTTAGCGAAGAAGTACCGTAATCGCTATCATAGATAGAAAATCATTGAAAAAGCAGGCAGTAGACTTGCTCCCTTCAGAGTGGGACGTCCCGTGAATCGAAGGTGTTCGCTGAAGCAGGAAGCCCTATCTTTTTGGGCAATGAAGAAGCTACAGCGGTCGGACTTCCCAGACCTACTTAAGCCTCTTTGGTTATCTTTTTTACAGATGCCCGCAGACTCTCGTCCATGGACTACTTATCCAGCGGCTTTTCTAAAGTTAATGGCTCTCAGGACCCGGGCATCTTTATTTCGTGCCTGCAGACTCTATGTTCTTTACCATATTTCGAGAACTACAAGAAGAAAAGCTTCGAGCTCCTGAATCTGAGAAACAGCTCAAGAATACTTGAGATAGGCTGCGGCATGGGACAAGATGCAATAGCCATAGCCCGAATGATTGGTGAAGGAGGGAATGTTATTGCCATAGACTCCAGCAGGAAGATGATAGAATCTGCAAGCAAAGATCCCATGAAGATTGATTCTATCCAGTTTTGCCTTTCAGACGCCTGTAACCTTCCCTTCAGCGATGGCTCCTTTGACGGAGCAAGAGCTGATCGGGTCTTGCAGCATATATCCGATCCGAGAAAAGCTTTTGCAGAGATGGTTCGAACAGTCCGGAGTAAGGGCAGATTGGTTGTTTACGAACCAGATTGGGGAACTTTCATTATCAGCCCAGGTCAAAAGGAGATCTGCCGCATCATGACACAGCTCTTCGGGGATACCTTCCCGAGCGGCTGGATCGGCCGACAGCTCCCCGGTTACTTCCGAGAGGAGGGCCTTGAAAAGATACAAGTCAAGGCGAAGACTTTCTCAACTGACGACCTCAATCTCGCTATTCAAGTCTTTGATCTGATCAATAATGCCCAAAGGGCACAGAGAAGGGGCTATGTCTCGGAGAGAAAGGCTGAGATCTGGCTTGAAGACCTGAGGGAAGCCAATAGACAGGGCCGCTTTTTCTGTTCATACACAGGATTTCTTGTATCCGGGGAAAAAGCTGTGGAATCCAATACATCCGCCTGAGCAACTCCTTCCACGGTCAATCCGAGAGCTAGTGCCGCTGTGCTGCTTTAAGACTGCCCACCTGCCCTGAGCTTAAGCCTGAGTCTTGCGGATGCTCCTATACCGGAGACGGCAGGGCCCGCTCCATTCTCTATGCAGTAGGCTGCAAGCCAGTGATGTGAAGGCGATGGATGATTGAAGCCAGAATCGTAAGAATGGTTTCGCTCCGCTGACAATCCGATTCAATGGGCGATGGATGTCAAAATTTGATAGAGTATGATAAAGAGGAACTACTAACTTGACATTGTCACACAAATCTTTCCGAATCACCTAAGATAGACTGATATAAATACTTCTATTAATATCTCCTCGTCCAATCATAGGGAGGAGAGGGGATGAATTTCAATTTGCAGAAGAAGGACCTTTATCTAGCGGCAGCAATATTAAATTGGATTCACATGCAATATGCTCTGCACTTCAGCAGCAAGACACGCGATGTTATCGGGCAATCACGTCAGTATATACAAGGAATTCTGCTCGGTAAAGGCCGTGGCAACATCTGTAGCTATGCAAGAAGCGTACCTGACTGCAATAATCAAACATTGCATCACTTTATCTCAAAGTCGCCATGGGATGAACGGGCGGTTATAGATCATATCCAGGGGGATATAACTAAACTTATCGGCGATGCAGTCGACGGCTCGATTCACATCGACGAATCAGGATTTCCCAAACAAGGAGAAAACTCCGTTGGTGCAAAGCGGCAGTATTGCGGTCGTCTCGGGAAAGTGGAGAACTGCCAAGTGGGCGTATTCCTGGGCTATTCAAGTGGATCAAACCGAACCTTGATCGATGGCCGGCTCTATCTTCCTAAAGATTGGGCAGAGGATCGTGTCCGTCGCAGGAAATGCGATGTTCCTGATGAAGTGATTTTCAAAACTAAGGCCGAGATTGCTTTGGAGATGGTGCTACATGCCAGGGAAAACGGTGTCATCTTTAGTTGGGTTGGCATGGACTCATTTTACGGCGAGCAGACCTGGCTCCGAAATAGGCTTGATGCTGAGGGATTGATCTTCATAGCCGACATTCCTTCTAATACTCGTGTTTGGTTGAGCCTGCCAAAGACCGGGATACCAGCGCGAAAAAGCGATCGTGGCCGGATTCCAACAAAAGAAAGAGTGCTTGAGGAGGACCAGGCTCCGATTGGGGTCTCTGCGCTTAAGGAGATGATAGATCCACAGCTATGGAATCACTTTTTCATTAGAGATACTGAACGCAAGGAGCTATGGTCCAATGTTGCCTGTATTCGCGTTTATCCCATGGATGATGGCCTTCCTGGGAAAGAGCTATGGCTTATTATCAGGAGAGACGATGATGAGAGTACCACGAAATATCAGCTGTCAAATGCGCCTTTAGATACTAATTTTCAGCGACTGGCTAAAATGTCCTGTAGCAGGTATTGGATCGAACGAGCATTTGAAGATGCCAAAGGGATTGCAGGGCTCGCAGATTATGAAGTCCGATCCTGGATAGGATGGCATCATCATGTCGCCATGTCGATGCTAGCGATGCTCGCACTCCTGATGCTAAATCTCCAAATGGGGAAGAAGACTGATCTATTGACGGTTCAGGATGTCAAAGAGATCCTCGAAGTGATATTGCCAAAGAAGAAGGTTGACGAGAACGAGATCATTAAGATCATCAAAGAGAAACACAAGGCGAGAGAGTCTGCAAGAAGGTCTCATCATCGTAACGTCCAACGATCATCTGAGCATAGGGATAAATCAACTACCATCAACGAAGAATCCATAATATGACAATGTCAAGTTAGGCTTTGATCATCCAGAGCGGAGCACAGCCCTTTCCTCATAGTTGAATTTTCTCCCGGAATAGGTCTAAGCTAAAAACCATTCCTCGCGGCTGATTCTCCCTTCTCGAAGGATCTCAGAAAGAAGGTTTACGCCTATTTCGCGCTTATGAGGATTCGGTATACGCACAAAGCTGTCTCCTCTAACCATGTAATCGTGATCTGAGCCGGGATACGGACCTTCGAATCCTATCTTCTTCAATCGCTTTATCAGGTCCGCACGAGAGACTGGGGTAAGCCTACTCAATAACTCTCACCGGCTCCGTGGATGCTGTTATCACATGGCCGCCTATGGGAGGGATAGATCGACCCAGCCTCAGCCTCAGGGCTATCCACCCTTCAATGACTGAAATGAGCTCCTTTCTAGCCTCTTCAATGGTCTTGCCTGTAGCCCACGCGCCGGGGAGCTCGGGAACTGATACAAAGATGGGATCTTCATCCTCTATAGTCTTGTATTCTGCTCGCTCCAGAGCCGCCTCGATATATTCCGCAAACATGACGAGAGCTAATTTCGGATTGATGCAATTTATAGTCTTTTGCAAAACTTAATATAATGGGTCATTTATTATCCTACTATGAAGGGGGAGAGGATCGAACTGGCGAAGCCAAAAGAGATAAGAT
>Ga0315273_10005696_pt1 | contig 15449 bp, 14 predicted proteins | sample YL17G02_0_MG_FD_205753 | JGI IMG/M metagenome (GOLD analysis project Ga0315273, IMG submission 205753) | Sediment microbial communities from Yellowstone Lake, YNP, Wyoming, USA - YL17G02_0 | ecosystem: Environmental > Aquatic > Freshwater > Lake > Sediment | place: USA: Wyoming | collected...
CAATATCTTCCGGGGATACTGGAAACATCCGGAGGATACCAAACTGGCCCTCCGGGATGGCTGGTTATATACCGGAGACATCGCCCGGATGGATGAGGACGGTTATGTTTACATATTAGACCGCAAGAAAGAGATGATCAAATACCGGGGATATCAGATTGCCCCAGCCGAGCTGGAGGCCATTCTTATGGAGCACCCGGCCGTGCAGGATTGTGCGGTCGTCGGGATGCCCGATCAGGCTTCCGGGGAGATTCCGAAAGCCTTCATCGTTCTCCGCGAGGGAATGACCGCAGGGCCCGCCGAGTTAACGGCTTTCGTCGCCGACCGGGTAGCCCCCTACAAAAAAATTCGCGCTGTGACCTTCATCCCCGAGATCCCCAAGAATTTCTCGGGGAAGATTTTGCGGCGAGTACTAAAAGGAGGGTAGGCAACCCTCGGCGAACCTTCGGACCAAAAATTCATCTTCTAAAATTTTTCCTTTCTCATTCCCCCCCAGTTTTTGTCCTATTTGTTCTGGATTATAGTATTTCGACTATCCTTCATTTCAAATCTAAAGAATTAATTTCAAACCCCAATAAAATCAACCCCAAAAATTCCACTTGACACCATTTTATCGCTATTGTATATATGATATTCAACAAATAATTATAAGGATATTTTTAAAATTTTTTTAAAATACTACTTTAATTACGATAGATTATGCCCCATAAGGGTTGATATGATGAATTCTTTTGCCGTTGCATTGCATCCGGTTGATATCGTGGGCCAATACCTGGATATTGACGAAGACCTTTTGGAAAAAGAAAAACAACCCATCGTCGGGCCTTAAAGCGATATCCTCGCGCCGGATGCATATACCAATCCCCAGGTGATTTCCTGGCTAATGGACACCCGCAGCATGCTCAGTCGAGAGAAGAAGAAGGCTCCGAACGACCCAAAAGAATCATGACCAGGGCCTTCGCTGAGATCTTGGCCGTCGCCCAAGAGAAGAATGTGCCCATGTGTACTTTAGCCCGCATTTTTGGGGTGGGGCGCGGGGCCAGAGCCACCCAACTTCGAGGAATTTATCCGTAGTGGATTGGACCGCGAAAACGATGACCTATATTAAAAACAAGCTCCATAATAAGATCTTTAAGACCCTCCGGGACCGCATTATACACATGGAGTACCCCGCTGGTATGAACCTCTCGGAGAAGGACTTGTGCGAAGAGTTCAAGGTCAGCCGCACCCCTCTAAGAGAGGCGATCCGGAGACTTGAAGATATGGGCTTGGCGAGCGTAATACCCCGTTACGGGACTTTTGTGACACCTATCAATATCAACGAGATCCGTTGTGCTTTTGAAGTTAAGATCAGGCTGGAAGGGTTAGCTGGTGAGATTGCGGCCAAACGCATCACGGCCGATAAACTCGAAGAACTAAATGCGGTCATCAGGGACGCAGATACCCTTTTGAAGAAAGAGAAACAGCGAAATCTCATCGAGATCGATACCCGTTTTCATGAGGTCATTTATCAGGCCGTGCAAAACCCAATCCTGGCAGAGTTATTGGAGAACCTTCATAGCCGATGCGCGCGCCTGTGGAGCTCGACTTTAAGCGAGATTATTCCAACCTCTGAAATAATTGCTCAACTGAAGGAAGTATATGGCGCGCTGAAAAAGAGAGACGAAAGGAAGGCTGGTCAACTCATGGAAAACCACGTCCAATACTTTATCGACAAGATCAAAACGCAACTCCTGTAAAGGCTCGAGATTACAATCTTTGATTAGGAGGAATTTATGTATGTGATCAACGTTAAAGACAAAGAAGATATAAAAATAGAAACGTTTCCATACAAAGGAAAGCCCTTGAAGGTAAAAGACGTATGGATTCGGTGGCTATCTCAAGCTGGTCCAAAAGATTCACCAGAGTATGGCCTAAGATTCTTCACGATCGGCCCGGGTGGATACATCCCCATTCATAATCACCTATATTATCAAACTATGTATATTTTAAACGGAGGAAAATATCATGCGTCCAAGTGACCTTGTCTTTATCCGAACGATGGAGCCACATAGTATGAAAAACTTGAGCGATACCGAAACTACGACTTTTTTATGCTGTATTGCAAATGTTTATGAAGAAGAAAATATATGATATCTGAATTTTCTTACAGCCATCTTCAACCAATTTTTGGTGGGAGGGAAAATAGATGAAACTTGCCAACCGCATGGATCTTTTCGACGCCTATCTCGGCACGGAGATGAACATTCGCCTTACTAAAATGAGAGGTACGGGGCGGGATGTTATCAACCTGGGACTGGGGGATCCTGACGTCGTGCCGCCGGAGACACAGAGGAAAGTTCTGGCTGAGGCCTGCCTTGATGCCGCCAACCATCACTATCCAAGCTTCTATTCGGCGATTCCACTAAAAGAGGCCATCGCTGGCTGGTACAAGCGTCACTATGGGGTAGTGTGTGATCCAGAGACCGAGGTGCTGCCACTTTTGGGCTCGGCGGATGGTCTCTTTCACATCCACACCTGCCTGCTTGACATAGGCGACGTGGCCCTGGTGCCCGATCCGTGCTACCCGGCTTACGTGGCCGGGGTGAAGATCGCTGGCGGGGTTATTGAGTCGATACCCCTATTGAAAGAAAACGGATTTTTGCCAGATCTGGACGCGATTGATCCTCAGGTGGCCCACCGGGCTAAGATGATCTGGGTCAACTATCCCAACAATCCCACTTCAGCCATCGCTCCCGCAGAATTTTATCAGAAATTGATCGATTGGGCCCAGCGGTACGGTGTGGCCGTCGTTTCGGACAATCCCTATTCCGAGATCTGCTTCGATGATTATTGTGCGCCCTCTTTTCTCCAGTTCGATGGGGCCAAGGAGGTCGGAGTCGAACTCAATTCGCTCTCCAAAGCCTATAATTCCTGTGGCTGGCGGACGGGCATGATCCTTGGCAATAAGGAAATCATTGGGGGGCTGACCAAGATAAAGTCTCATTCCGACAGAGGAATATTCTACCCCCTCCAGGTTGCAGCCACGGCCGCCCTGAATGGTCCGACCGATTTCATGATTGACCGGAACAAGATGTATCAGGAGCGCCGGGACGTAGTGGTCAGGGGACTCTCGGAAGCTGGCATAGAACTGGGGAACCCCAAGGCCACATTTTATGTCTGGGCTTGTGTACCCAAGGGTTTTGGCAGCTCCAAAGAGTTCTGCTTCAAGGTCCTGGATGAGATCGCTGTCTGGATGATCCCGGGCTCGATGTACGGGAAGCACGGCGAGGGCTTCTTCCGAATTGCACTCACCCAGCCAGCTGAACGCCTCACAGAAGCCATGGACCGATTGAAGAACTTTTTGTCTTAGGAGAGGCGAAGTAGACTCGGATCAATTATTCATTTCGAGTGTCTTTTCTGGACACGGATTTATTTAGAAAACGCTGTTTTGCAAGGCTCAAAAACCAGCCGATAGGTAGATCTGTCAATGGGTATCTCGATTGATATTTTAGCAATTCAAGCAACCCATGGAGTCGTCTATGGGATGCTCCTCTTTATGGTGGCATCCGGTTTCACCCTCGTCTGGGGGATGATGGGGGTGCTGAATCTGGCCCATACGGCCTTCTACATGTTGGGCGCATACTTGGCATATCTGATAACGGTTCAGTTAGGCAACTTCTGGATAAGTCTGCTTATCACCCCCATTGTAATTGGTTTCCTGGGCATGGTGATTGAACGCTTCCTCCTTCGCGATCTCCGCAAGAGGCGAGGCGTCCATGGGGCGGAAATGTTGGTGACATTCGGACTCTTTTACATAATTGCCGAAATCATTTTTTGGATTTGGGGAACTGTGCCACTTACGGTGCCACCTCCCATATTTTTATCGGGAAACATCCCTTTCCTGGGAAAGACATATCCCGTATACCGCCTGTTTATCCTTGGGTGTTCAGCTGTCATTCTCTTTGGCTTGGCCTTAGTGCTCATACGAACCCGTATAGGAATTCTCATCCGTGCTGCTGTCTCGGACGGCGAAATGGTGGATGCCCTTGGAACCAATGTTCCAATCCTTTTTAGGTGGGTCTTCGGAGTAGGCGCTGCTTTGGCGGGCATGGCAGGGGTGATTGCGGCGCCCTTTTTCAGCGCCTACCCCAACATGGGTATGGAGGCAATGCTAGATTGCTTTGTGGTTGTTGTAGTCGGAGGATTTGGAAGTCTATTCGGGGCTTTAGTCGCCGCGTTAATGATCGGGGAACTTCAATCTTTCGGAGTCCTCTGGATTCCCAGGTTGGCTTTGGTCTTCCAATTCCTGCTGTTGGCCGTCGTGCTGATCATTCGCCCGGCTGGTCTGTTCGGAGAAAAAGAGTGATCAACAATCAAACCTTACAAGTTGGATGGAAAGTCCTCGCCGCTGTCCTTCTCCTTATTCTTCCGATCTTCGTCCCCAAAATTGGCATTCATCTTTTGATCGAAATCCTTGCCTTCTCCCTCTTCGGCATAAGCCTGAACCTCATGTTAAGAGGCGTCGGGTTGGTATCTTTTGGACACGCGGCTTTCTTCGGTGTCGGGGCCTATGCGGTGGCTCTGATCTGCAATCACATTCCCGGTATGCCGCTTCTCATCATCCTGCTATTCGCTGCATTGGCTGGACTTCTGGCCGCTTTGGGCATCGGTTTTTTTTGCGTCCGAACCCCCCCTCACTATTTTCCCCTCCTTACCCTTGCCTTCCAGATGTTCCTCCTAGCTGTGGCCTTGAAATGGCGCTCCTTGACAGGCGGTGACGACGGAATGGGGATTGTTAGACCCGACTTATACCTACCCGGTCTCGGAAGCATATCGCTGATGAATATCACGAATCTCTATTATCTCACCCTGATCCTTGTCGGACTGACAATCAGTGGCTGCTATTTCCTTTTAAGAACCCCTCTGGGAAACACCTTTAATTGCATGAGGGAGAACGCCTCGCGGACCTCCTTCCTTGGATACGACCTTTTTCTCACCAAATTGACAGCCTTCTCTATCTCCGGATTGCTGGCTGCGTTTGCAGGTGGGCTCTATGCTCTTTTCCAGGAATTTGTGTCCACTTCCTGCATGGATCTCCATATGTCTTTTAATATTTTAATGATGATCATTATAGGAGGCGTGGGAAAATTCTTGGGTCCCGTCTTGGGAGTTGCCTTTTTAATTTTATTTCAGAATTGGTTATCCGGTTTGACCACACACTGGCCCCTTTTTTTGGGGGTCGCTTTCATCGTCGTGGTCCTATACTTGGAGGAAGGCCTGGTTGGCATTTTGGGCAAAGTCACCAAGAAGGATAGATGACGTCGATACTGAGATTAAAGGGTGTAAGTAAGCACTTTTCTGGGCTCCAGGTCTTGTCCGGAGTCGATTTGGAGATTCGTGCCGGTGAGCGCCATGTGATTATCGGCCCGAACGGTGCTGGCAAATCGACGCTCTTCAACCTGATTACCGGTTTATACAAGCCTAGCGCAGGAAAAATATTTTTTTGGGATAAGGATATAACAGGATGGCCGGTCTACAAAATTGTTCGCCTGGGCTGTTCCCGCTCCTTCCAGATTACCCAGGTATTTCCCTTGATGACGGTCTTTGAGAATGTTCGAAACGCCATCATTTCCAAGCTCAACTGCCGGTTCAATTGGACCACCTTGTTGAATCGGTCAAAGGAGATCCAAAAGGAAAGTGACCGGATCGTCGAGTTGCTCCGTTTGACCGATGTCCGTGATGTTCCCGCTTCTGAGGTAAGCTATGGGGCGCAGCGGCAACTGGAGGTGGCCCTGGTTCTCGCCCGGGACCCTGAGTTGATTATGCTGGATGAGCCCACGGCTGGTCTCGATGCCGAGGATACTCGAGGCTTTGTACAGCTTGTCAGAGAAGTAACCCAAGGTAAGACTCTGGTCATAGTGGAACATGATATGGAAGTTGTTTTTGACCTAGCCGATCGAATCACCGTGCTCGATTATGGCAAGGTTTTGGCCACAGGAACCGTCAATGAAATCCGGGCGAACGAAGAAGTAAAGAGGGCCTACCTTGGGAGGAAATAATTTGTTCCTCGACGTTAATAAGATCCATACCTACTATGGGAAAAGCCATATCTTATCTGACGTTTTTATACAGGTAGAACGTGGGAAAACCGCGGCCTTATTGGGGAGAAATGGGGTCGGCAAGTCCACGACTTTGAAATCGATCATCGGGATTACGCCTCCCCGAAAAGGCTCTATTCGATTCAAAGAAATAGAAATTACCGGGATGAAACCCCACATGATCTGTCGGCTGGGGATTGGCTATGTGCCACAGGAGCGCCGGATTTTTCCCAATCTGACGGTCCGACAAAATCTTCTCACGGGTTTGAAACCAGACCAAAAGGTCGATAATCCCTGGTCGATCGAGAGGATATACAACCATTTCCCAAAGCTCAAGGAAAGGGATAACCAAAAGGGTAGGCATCTCTCGGGTGGAGAGCAGCAGATGCTGACGATTGCCCGGACCCTCATGGGGAACCCTGAGGTTATTCTGATTGACGAGCCTACGGAGGGTTTGGCCCCTCTACTGATCGAGGTGTTGGTTGAAATGATGCGGGACATGAAAGAAAATGGTTCCGCGATTCTTCTGGTTGAGCAGAACCTGGATATCGCCCTCGAATTGGCCGAGCGGGTCTATGTGCTGTCGAAGGGAAGTATCGCCTTTCAAGGCACTCGGGAAGAGTTTTTGGGTGACGAAGAGGTCCGGAAGAAGTATCTAGAGGTATGAGACGGTACCGGCTTACCCCGAAGAACTCCAAGGAAAGGGGATGGTGAATGAGGAATTCATAAAGATCAGCGGCAATATGAAGTTGGCTCAACAAAAGCAGGCATTTTCTCGCTTGGGAACAATTCCAAAACCAATATACAGAAAGGGGGAATATCATGACCAAGACCTTCGTCAATCGCCTAAAGATCGGAGCGGGATGCTTACTTTTGCCGTTCTTACTACTGCTGGGAATCCCTTTTACGGTCTCCGGCGGAGAGACGATTAAAATCGGCAAATTGGAGCCGATGTCCGGCTTCATGGCACACTGGGGCGAGATGTCGGAAGCAGCCTGCCAGATGGTCGCCGAGGAGCAAAACGCCAAGGGAGGTCTTCTTGGCAAGAAGGTGGAGTTTGTTTTCGAGGACAATGAGTATAGGCCAGAAGTTGCCATAAGAAAGGCCAAGAAACTTATTCTCGAAGCAAAGGTCGATTTCATTGGGACGGGTGTGGGCAGTCATATCTCAACAGCCATGAACAAATTGGCCGCTTCATACAAAAAGATCTACCTCAACTTTGGGGGCATAAGCGATTCCATCCAGGGAAAAGAATTTAGTCTTTATGGCTTCCGGATGGTTAATTCCTCCTACCAAAGCGCCGCCGCTCTCGTCGAATTCGTCAAGACCAAGCCGTTCAGAAAATTCTACATGATCAACCCGGACTATACCTTCGGCCATGAATATGCAGCCGCGTTCAAGCAACAGATGAAAATCCGTTTCCCAGTTGCCCAGATCGTTGGAGAAGACTATCATCCCCTGGGCACCAAGGATTTCGCCCCCTACGTTACAAAAATCATGGCCTCAGGGGCGGACGCCATTTTCGCCGGTACCTTTTCCACCGATGCCCGCTTGCTAGTTAAAGCGGCGAGGGGAATAGGCCTTAAGGCCCCATTCCCCTTTTTCTCATATGCCATGGTTGAGTCCACAACTGCGGAACAACTCAGGGACGAGGCCGTAGGAATTAGCAGCGTCAATGGTTGGTCCGTAGGAGTAAACACGCCTGAGAACAATGCAATGGTCGCCAGATGGCACAAAAAGTTCAAGGACAAGAGGTATGACTGGTGGTGGCCCTCCTCCAATGTGGCCTGGGAATTCATGGGATGGCCCATGTTCTTTGCGGCCGTGGAAAAGGCCAAATCCCTTGAGTCCGAGAAGATCATCGATGCCCTTGAGGGCTTGCGGTACGAGACGCCGGTTGGCTGGTATACCATGAGGAAATGCGATCACCAAGTTATTCTGCCAATGTTCGCCTTTGAGATAAAGCCCGGGAAAAACAAGTGGTTTGACTGGCCATGGATCGGCCCGGATGTCATGACCATCCCGGCCGATAGCGTGGCTCCCCCCGCAACTGCTGATTATAATCCAAGGTGCCCGTAAGAACGCGGCCCGGATTAGCTTAAGAAATTAGAAAAGGTTCATGAAATATGCCACATGCGGCCAAGGAGGTGGATAATGAGTCTTAAGGACAAGTATGTAATATGCGGTCTGGGTGTAAGTAAGCAAGGGAAAATGCCCGGGGTAAATCTCAACGCGCTCAGGGCTGAAGTTGCCCAACTGGCCATCGACGATGCGGGCCTAACCGCTAAAGACATTGACGGTTATATCTATCAGGGTTCAATGGCCGAAATGCGCGGAGGCTTCTTTGTGGGCGGTAATGTTCCTCAGAGATTGGGATTGGAACCTAAATTTATCTGGCGTTTAGAGACCGGTGGGGTTACCGCCATCTCCTCAATTCTGGCTGCCACCGGCGCGATCGAAGCTGGATTGGTTCATTACGTGCTCTGTTTGTATGCGGCTACCGACCTGTCTGAAGGGCTTGTGCTCGCTGCTCCTCCGGGAGGCAGGAATACCCCTGGGTCTTTTGGCATGTTTAGCCCGGGGGCTGATCATGCCTTTGCAGCCAGAAGGCACATGTATGAATATGGGACGACTCAAGAACAGTTGGGTGCAATCGCAGTTACTCAGCGCCAATATGCTCAGATGCGTCCGGATGCCTTCATGTACAACCGGCCCTTGACCATGGAAGATTACCTGAAATCAAAATGGGTCGCCGAGCCATTCCATATATTGGATATGTGCCTGATTAGTGACGGAGGGATCGCTTTCATCGTAACCACACCGGAAAGAGCACGAAACCTCAGGCCAAAGCCGGTGTACATAATGGGAATTGGGCTGGGTCACCAGCTGACGGAATCCTATCGCAAAGAGCAATATACCACCCTGGATGTTGGCCCATCCAAGGAAGCAGCTTTCCAGATGGCCGGCCTTACGATTGAAGATCTGGACGTTGCCCAGCTGTACGATTGTTTCACCATCACTGTACTTTTGGAAACGGAGGGCTATGGGTTCTGCAAGAAAGGAGAAGGGGGCGCCTTCTACGCCGAGGGCCATTCCAAGCTGGGTGGAAAGATCCCGATTAACACTTCTGGGGGCAATCTGTCTTGGGGCTATAACCAAGGCTTCACACCGGTAGCAGAGGCGGTGCGGCAACTGAGGAGGGAAGGGGGAGCGACCCAGGTCAAAGATGCGGAGATCGCCTTATGTTCAGGACATGGCACCACGAGTTTAGGCTCTATGAACTATGCCCACGGAACGCTGGTATTGAGGAGGTGAGAGAATGGCGCAAGAATACAAGAAGCCGCTGCCCGTTATCGACGCGGATTATAAGCCTTATTGGGATGCCGCCAAGCGACACGAGTTGGTGCAATACCGTTGTCAGATTTGTGGGGACTTTTCTCCCATTCATTATCCGATTACGGGCTGTCCAAAGCACGGCCGTTCGAAGATGGAGTGGACGAAAGTAAGCGGCAAGGGAAACGTCTATACCTTCGTCGTGTTCCGCATGCTCTTCGACCCGGCCTTCAAAGACGAAATTCCCTACAATGTGGCCATCATCGAATTGGCCGAGGGCTCCTTACTGATGAGCAATATCGTTCAGTGTAAAAACGAGGACATAAAGGTAGGAATGCCTGTAGAGGTGGTCTTTGAGGACGTTTCCGAGGAGGTTTCCCTGCCGAAATTCAAGCCGGCACCCTAGGCCCCGGGACGAAGCCGATTGACGAGATTGTCGAGGCGGAGCGCGCCACTGTAAAGGTTTGTCCGACCCGACGGCCCCATAGTCGCGTCCAACAAAGATCTGTATCCTGTCCGTTGTTTACTGCGTCACCAAGATGGCCCGGTTCAACGCCCTTACGGGCGGCTCAGGGTGCTGTCCCAACTTGGCCAATATATTCAGGCTGCTAGGAATCTAGAACCACAAACTCGACCGCGGCATGGCCGACATGATTTTGGACATAATTCTGCATAAGGCACCCCTGAGGATGGTAAGCCCCATCCCCCTTATCGGTCATCTCGGCCATTCCGGGCCCGTGTGAGGGGGTCAAGGATTATCCGATAATAGGACGGAAAAAAAGGAGGGTTCAGATGGCTATCATATACGAGAGGAAGGGAAGAATGGCCTATATAACAATTAACCGACCCGAGGCCATGAATGCGATCGATTTCGAAACCAACAATGAGCTTGCCGAGGCCTGGTCTGATTTTAGGGAATCCCCCGATTTGTGGGTTGCCATTCTAACGGGAGCCGGCGAGAAGGCTTTCTGTGCGGGCGCGGACCTAAAAAAATTCATACCCAATTTACAGGGGCCAGAAAGGGACAAGGTGGATAAACACAGCCACCGGCCTGGCTTTGGTGGCATTACCGGGAATTTGAAAATATGGAAGCCCATCATCGCAGCCATAAATGGAATATGTATTGCTGGGGGAACTGAGATCGCACTGGCTTGCGATATCCGGATAGCGGCTGAAAACGCCAAATTTGGGCTGGTGGAAACCAGCCTCGGGCTAATCCCCGGAGCGGGTGGAACTCAAAGACTCCCCCGATTGATCCCTTTCGGCAGAGCCCTAGAAATGATTTTATCCGCAGAAATGATCGATGCGCGGGAGGCCTATCGACTTGGATTGGTGAGTAAGGTGGTTCCTTCCGGGGAACTCCTGAATACGGCAAATAAAGTGGGTGAGAGGATCTGTCAGATGGGTCCGCTGGCGGTACGGGCGGCCAAAGCCGCAATATATCGGGGTATAGATTTGCCGGTAGATGAAGCCCTGGCTTTAGAGCTTTCTTATGCCCGGCTCATTCTTGAAACGGAAGACGCCAAGGAAGGTCCAAAAGCATTTGCTGAAAAGAGAAGGCCCGAATTTAAAGGCCGCTAAAGTTTCCCCGTTTGAACACTGAGCGGCATACCTGCGGGAAAAAAGAAATTTCGGATGCCCATCTAATTATTGGAACAAAGCGCGCTAAATAAAGAAGGAGCGTTTATGGCGTTTCGGTCCCTGACAAGGCATATGGAATGCTTGGCTCGAGATTATCCAAACAAGCTGGCCCTGGTATGCAAGGGCCGGCACATGACTTATGGAGAACTCAACCGCCGGGCCAATGTTATGGCCAACGCCCTGATCGATATGGGAATCCGGAAAGGGGACAAGGTGGCCTTGGTGAACTCCAACGGCCCGGAGACCCTGGAAAGCATGTATGCGATAGAGAAAACAGGGGGGGTGTTAGTTCCTATAAGTCCCCTGTTGAAGGGCGATGCCCTGCGCTTAATGCTCGATGAATCGGACAGCCTGGCTCTCATCTGTGGGCAAGGTTTGACGGGCGAGATAGACCCATTGAGGGCGGGGCTTCCAAAGATCCGAAAGGACCGCTTGCTTTGTACCGGATCAACAGAAATCCCCGGTTATGTCTCCTATGAACGTATAATGGAAACGTATTCGGGAGAGAATCCCGGTGTCGAGATTCTCCCGCAAGACCTGGCGAAAATCGCCTATTCCTCGGGAACGACAGGACGCCCGAAGGGGGTCATTCATACCCATGATTTCCAATATTCTTTCGCCGTGAACCACGCTTTGAATTGGAGGGTAGGCTTCGAAAGCACGGTCTGCACCTCCACCCCGCTTTATCACACGGGCGGAGTAATGCTTACATATCCTGCGCTGCTTGTGGGTGGGACCGTTGTACTGATGGAGAAGTTCGATGCAAAGGAATGGCTGGAACTCGTTCAGAAGGAGAAAGTCACCCATGCCTTTCTCGTCCCCACCCAATTCATCATCATTATGCAGCTCCCAGAATTCTCTTCCGATGACATAAGATCCCTGGAAATCATCATTACCGCGGCCGCCCCGATTACCCAAAAGACTAAGGAGGAAATCCTAGCTAATTTTCGCTGCCAAGTTGCTGAGCTTTATGGGCTCACGGAAGGGATCGCAACGATCCTTAGGCCCATGGATCAGCTACGAAAACTCGGCTCTGTGGGAAAGGCCACTTTAGGGGGCGAAATCCGTGTGGTGGACAATGATATGAAGGATGTCGCCAGGGGAGAAATCGGGGAAATTATAGGGCTAAACCCTGAAATGAAGGGATACTATAAGAATCCCGAACTCACGGCTCAGACGTTTGTGAACGGTTGGGTCCGCACGGGAGATCTTGGAAAGCTGGATGAGGACGGTTATCTCTATCTGGTGGGACGCAAGAAAGACATGATCATATCCGGAGGGGTAAACATCTATCCCGAGGATATTGAGCAAGTCATGGCCCGCCACCCAAAGGTTCTCGAGGTAAGTGTGTTCGGGATCCCTCATGAAAAATGGGGGGAGACCCCAAGGGCGGCAGTGATTCTTAAAGAAGGACTGGATTGCTCGGAGGAAGAACTGTTGGAGTGGACGAACGCCAAGCTGGCCCGCTATCAGAGGATCAGTGGAGTGGACTTTGTGAAAGATATGCCCCGTACCCCCGCTGGTAAGGTGCAAAAAGTCAAGCTTCGGGCCCCCTATTGGGAAGGCTGGGAACGGGATATATAAGACCGTTGGGCGCGTAATGGATGAAGAAGTTGCCGCCTTTTCTGCGATTATTGAGCGCCGATGGCGCCTTGCCCATTAGTGGAAAGAGTCGAGGCTGGGTAAGACCCGGATTTAGAGCACGGGCCGGCAAGGCACGAAAGATTCAGGAGAGGAAGCTAGATGGGGAGCAATTATTTTCGCCGCGACGACAAGGACCTTAGGTTTTTACTCTTTGAATACATAAATTTGGACAGGCTATTGACCTACAGAGCCTATGGCGACTTCTCCCTGGATGACATCCGAATGATTCTGGATGAGGCGCTCAAGGTCGGTCGCACGGTCCTGGGCCCGACGATGCAGGACGGGGACAGAGAGGGGTGCATCTATCAGAACGGCCAGGTTAAGGTACCCAGTTCCTTTCACGAGTGCTGGCGGTTTTTGGCCGAGAACGGTTGGATGGCCACGACCCACAATCCGGAATTTGGCGGACAGGGTTTGCCGGCGATTGTCGGTGGGATCTTGGGTGAGATCTTCGGCGGGGCCAACCAGGCCATGATGCATTATCCGGGCCTGACCGCGGGCTGCGGTCGCATCATTGAGACCTTCGGAATCCCGGAGGATAAGGCTTTGTTCGTTAAGAAGATGTACACCGGGGTCTGGGGAGGGAGCATGTGCATGACCGAACCGGAGGCCGGTTCGGACGTTGGCTGCCTCAGGACCAAAGCGGTTCCTGACCTTGACGCGAACGACCCGCGCCTTTACAAGATCAAAGGAACCAAACGGTTCATCAGTGTTGGCGAGCACGACCTGACTGAAAATATCATTCACCTGGTCCTGGCGCGGATCGAAGGCGCACCGAACGGCACGAAAGGGCTTAGCCTCTTTATCGTGCCCAAAATATGGGTTAATAAGGACGGAACCCTGGGCGATGGCAACGACGTTTTTTGCACAGGCATCGAGCATAAGATGGGCCTTCACGGATCTTGCACCTGCTCTCTAGATTTCGGCGAAAATGGCCGGTGCCGGGGCATACTATTGGGTGAACCTCACAGCGGCATGGCGAAGATGTTCCAGATGATGAATTGGTCCAGACTGGGCACCGGCGTTCAGGCCCTTGCCCTATCCGCCTGCGCTTACGACACAGCGCTTCTTTACGCCAAGGAGCGAGTTCAGGGACCTCCTTTCAAGGACTGGAGAGCGGATCGGGTGCCGATCATTCGACACGAGGATGTGCGTCGTATGCTCATGAACCTCAAGGCCGGCACCGAGGCGATGCGAGCTCTTATCGGCAAAACCAACTACCTGCTCGACATGGCCAGGCACGACCCGGACGAGCAGACCCGGCAAAAGGCATTGGACCAAGTGGGACTCTTCACCCCGTTGGTCAAGGCCTACTGTTCGGACTTCGGCTACTACTTGATTAGAGATGCCATTCAGGTGCTGGGCGGCGTGGGTTACTGCCGTGATTTTCCGGTGGAGCAGTACGCCCGGGACAGCAAAGCCCTCTCCGTCTACGAGGGCACGGCGTACATCCAGGCCCTGGATTTGGTCGGTCGCAAGCTGCCCAGCAAGGAGGGACAAATTTTTCAAGACTGGCTCCAAGGAGTCCTGGCCTTCGCCAGCAAGAACAATGAAGATAAGGACTTTGGCCCAGACTTCAACCTACTCTTCAAGGCCGCTCAGCTCACCGGCGACTTTGCCCTGCGCTACAAGCAGTACTTCCAAGGCGGAAAAAGCCAGTTGGTCGCGCTAAGTGCTACCCGTTTTCTCGACTGCATGTCCGAAGTTGCGATGGCCCATTTCATCTTGGAACAGGGCCTGCTTGCTCGCCGGAAGTTAGCCCAGGTTGAAAATGATTCCGCGCCAGGCGTTTTTTACCGGGGTAAGATGGAGACCGTAAAATACTTCTGCCGCAATATTTTACCCAATGTATTTTCCCGGCACATATGCATTGAACAGGAAGATACCTCAGCTCTGGATATTGCCGAAGAGGCCTTGTGAACGTGCCTGAAAAAGCCATCATCTCGACGAATCTTTAGCCTAGCTAGAGCTGACAGATTTGGCTCTGACTGCGGAGTGCTGAAAAACCAGCGCAAGAGAATCACAGACTATATTCATCTGATTCACTCTGCCTTCGCGTATAATCCTTTCTCTCGCCAGAAAGAACATTGTGAGGTGAAAAGATTATGGATATGCCTGACCTCATTCGGGAAGAGGTCCTTAATCTCAACCAAGAAATGATTACCTTTCGACGGGATTTTCACCAGCATCCAGAATTGGGCATGGAGGAAAGACGCACGGCTCAAGTAATTGAAGATCGATTGAAAGACCTGGGTCTAAAAGTGACTAGCCGAGTGGGCAAGACCGGTGTGGTGGGCCTATTGGAAGGCGCAAGCCCGGGCAAGACCGTTTTGCTTCGGGCCGATATGGACGCCCTGCCCATCCAAGAGGAAAATGAGGTATCCTATCGATCCCAAAACGTCGGCGTCATGCACGCCTGTGGCCACGATGGGCACATGGCGATTCTCTTGACTGTGGCCAGGATTCTAAGCGCTCACCGTCAAGCTTTTCCAGGCCAGATCAAGTTCGTCTTCCAGCCAGGGGAGGAAGGGTTCGGCGGCGCCCGTCTCATGATCGAAGATGGAGTTTTAAAGGACCCGCCGGTCGGCGCGGCCTTTGCCCTTCATTTAGTAACGGTTCTGCCGGTCGGCTACCTGGCCACACGCCCTGGGCCAGTGATGGCCTGCATGGATTCATTTACGATCAAGATCAAAGGAAAGGGTGGGCATGCGGCCAAACCGGAGGAGGGAGTGGATGCAATCCTTATGACCG
>Ga0315273_10005697_pt1 | contig 15448 bp, 4 predicted proteins | sample YL17G02_0_MG_FD_205753 | JGI IMG/M metagenome (GOLD analysis project Ga0315273, IMG submission 205753) | Sediment microbial communities from Yellowstone Lake, YNP, Wyoming, USA - YL17G02_0 | ecosystem: Environmental > Aquatic > Freshwater > Lake > Sediment | place: USA: Wyoming | collected...
CCATCGCCAAAGCCCAGGTGGACATCTGCCCGTCGGGCGAGGCCTGCAGGTCGACGGTCGCCGACGGCCAGGGCGCGTTCCGCCAGGACGACCTGCTGCTCGGGCGTTTCTACGTGCGTGCCCAGGCGCAGGTGACGGGCAACCCGACCAACGGCACGGCGGGCGGCACGCTGATGTTCGAAGGCGACGTGGCGGACGTGACGGTGACGCTCCTCGGGCTCAGCACCATCGACGGCACGGTGTTCGAGACGGTGAACGGCGTCAGGCAGCCGGCGCACAACGCCAGCGTCCGTTTGAGCGGCCAGCCCGGCAGCGGATGCCCCGGCGTCTGCCTCCAGAGCACCGATGGCAACGGCCACTTCCACTTTGTGAACGTGCCGGCGCGCAGCTTTACGGTGACGGCGTCGAACCTGGCCGGCCAGCGGGGCTCGGTGGGCGACGTGATCAATCCCGGTTCGACGCGGACCGGGCTCGAGATCGATCTCGCCCCGGCCTTCGAAGTGCGCGGCCGCGTCCTGGCGCCGGGGGGCGACGTGGCCGCGGGGGTGGTCGCGGAATTGACAAAGAGCGGGGCGCACCTGTTCGCGGAGACCGCGGCCGATGGCACATTCTCGTTCGGCGCGATCCAACCGGGCGCCTTTTCGATCTTCTTCCAGGACCCGGTCGGCCCCGGCCTCGCGCGCAAGGCGGGCACGGTCGTCGGCGCCACCGTCGATCTCGGCGACATCCTTCTCGACGACGCGCCGCCATCGGTGGTGGACAGCACGCCCGCTAACGGCGCGCTGGGGGTGTCGCGGTCCTCGGACCTGCGCGTGCGCTTGAGCGAGGCTGTCAGTGCGGCCACCGTCAACGCCGACACGGTGACGCTGACCGGGCCAGACGGCAAGGTCACCGGCCTCATCGATCTGGTCGACGGTGACACGGTCGTGAGATTCCGGCTCCTGCCCGGCACGCAGTTGCGTGACCAGGCGCGCTACGCCCTCCGTGTCGCCGGCGTGAAGGATCTGGTGGGCCGGTTGATGCAGAGCGACTTCGTCGATGTGTTCACCACGCTCGACGTCACGCCTCCGAGGGTGGTCGAGACAACCCCCGGGGCGTCGGCCTCCGGCGTGACGGCGGTCACGACGATTCGCGTGCGCTACGGCGAGATCATCGATCCGTCGAAGTTCGTCGGGGCCGCGATTACGCTGACCGGCCCGCAGGGCGCCGTGGCCGGGCGGATCGACGCGATCCTCGGCAACACGGTCATGGTGTTCACGCCCCTGTTCCCGCTGCTGGAGGACTCGCCGTACCAGGTCCAGGTTGCCCGCGCGACCGACCAGACCGGCAACGTCCAGACCTCCGATCTGGCGTTCGCGTTTTCGACCACCGATCGGACGCCGCCCGTGGTGACGTCGCTGGTGCCGTCGAGCCCCACCGTTGTCGAGAACGCCGTCGTGGACGTCGTCGCCATGGTGGCCACGACCGACGTGGCGTTCGTGGACTTCTTCGTCAACGGCGCATTCGCGTCCACGGACCGGACGCCGCCGTTTGGCCTGTTGCTGCAGGCCACGCCGGCGTACGGCGGGCCCGGCAGCCGCCTGACGATCTCCGCCCTCGCCACCGACACGTCCGGCAACCGCGGGGTCGTGCCGGCCGTCTCGTTCGTGGATGTCGTCGCGGATCAGGACCCGGTGCCCGCCATCACCGCGCCCGCCGACGGGAGGACCGCTGCCAACGGCCAGCGGGTCGATGTCGAGGTCCGCGCCACCGACGATGTGGGCGTGACGAAGATCGCGTACACGGTGAAGCGTCAGCAACCGGGCCCCAACGGATCAGCGATCGTGGACGCCCAGTCGCGCACGTTCGCGCCAACGCGCGACCGGACGCAGAGCTTCGCCTTCACGATCCCTCTCGATGTGCTGCCCGGCGCCGTACTGAACATCGAGGCCACCGCGTGGGACACGGCTGGCAAGTCACGCACGTCGAACCCGCAGCCGGTGCGCGTGCTGGACGCGATTGGACCGACGGTGGCGATCACCGGCGTGTCGTCGGGCCAGCGGGTACAGCCTGGCCAAACCGTTACCGCAGTCGTCTCTGCCAGTGATCCTGGTGGCGTCGCCACGATTGGTTTTGCGACCAGCGGCGTGATCGTGCGCAGCGAGCAGCGTCAAGTCGCCCCGGCTCAGGCCTCGGTCGCCACCTCGTTCCAGTTCACCGTGCCCGCCAACGCGGCGTCCACCGATCGTGTCGTGATCAGCGCTTTCGCGATCGACGCGAGTGCGAACCGCGGCGAGGCGGCACAGGTCACGCTGCCGATGGCCGACCGGGTCGCGCCGACGGTGACGCTCCGCACCCTGAGCGGCACGCACGACATGGTGCCTGGCGCCATCGTCCGCGTGGTGGTCGAGGGGACCGATGACGTCGGCGTGCAGCGGGTGCTGCTGGCGGGCGCGGGCGCCTTCAGCTTTAGCGACAGCCGGTCGTTTGCGACAACGACCACCACCGCGTCGGCGACCTTCGACGTGCCGGTGCCGGCGAACCTTTCTGCCGGGGCGACGCTCACGCTGACCGGCCGGGCCGTTGACGCATCGGGTAACGCCTCGACGCTCGCCACGTTGCTGCTGACCGCGCGGCCTGGCATGGACGTGACGATGCCCGGGTCGCTGCTCCTGCGGGCAGGGGAGACCATCACGGTCAACGTGACGCTGGGGATCCCCACGCCGGCGGGCGGCGTGAGGGTCGACCTTGCGAGCAGCGTTCCCGGCGTGGCGGGCATCACGCCCACGTTGCTGTTTGCAGAGGGTGAGACGGTCAGATCGGCCACCGTCAGCGCGATCGCCGGCGGCACGACGCAGTTGACCGCGGCCGTGGACGGCCTCACGAGGGCCACCACGACGGCCACTGTCATCGGAGGTGTAGTCACCGGCACCGTCGTGTCGCCGGGTACGGCGCCCGCGACATTGGTTCCGGTGGCCGGCGCGCAGGTCACCATCTTCCACGGCGGGACGCCGCTCACGACGACCACCGACGCGGCGGGCTTCTACCGGATCGAAGGCGTGCAGGGCGGCGGCTACTACACCGGGCGAGACTTTACCGTGACGGCGACCAACGGCGCGCTGGTGGGCAGCGTGGACAGCCAACTCGACGTCGCCAACGGATCCGCGGACGTGACGGTGATCCTGCTTGAGGCTGGTGCCATCGACGGCACGGTGTTCCTGTCGGACGGCGCGACGCCGGCCGCCGCCAACGTGCAGGTCGATCTCTACGAGAGCGCGCAGCCGAACGTGATTGTGGCGACCAGGTTTACCGACGCGTCCGGCGGCTTCCGGTTCCCGTTTGCCGCGTCCGGCGACTACCGCCTTGCCGCAGCGGACCAGGCTGGCAACCGCGCCAGCGCCAACGTGGCGGTCAGCAGTGGCGCCACCACGACGGTGCCCCTGACGTTCCTCGGTCGCGTGGCCATCGTCGTCACGGTCAAGAACGGCGCGGGCGCGAGCGTCGGTGGGGCGCGCGTGGAATTGCAGGCGTCGAGCATCTTCGGTGGCGCGCCGACCAGAACGGCGACCACCGACGGTGCCGGCAGTGTGACGTTCCCCGACGTCTTCATCGGCAGCGTCTACGTCACGGGGCGCGATCTGCAGACTGGGCAGGCCGGGGCGGCAAGCGCGGTGTTTACGGGGAGCCAGAACCCGGTGCACGTGGCGGTGACGCTGGCGGCATACGGCAACATCACCGGCACCGTGTTCCGTCCGGGCGCGACGACGCCGGTCCCCGGTGCGACGGTGACGGCAGGGGGTGGTGGCCGCTTCACGACGACGGCCGACGCGAGCGGCGTCTACACCTTCCTTTTCCTGCCGATTGACACCTACACGGTGAGCGCCAGCGATCCGGGCACGCGGGCGCAGGGCGTGAACCTGGCGGTGGTCAACTTTGCCCAGAGTGGTGACACGATCACGCGCAACGTGACGCTGCGGTCGCAGGGCGCGCTGCTGGTGACGGTGGTGGACGCCGACGGGGCGCCCGTGAACGGGGCCAGTGTCAGCGTCCAGATCCAGGACTCGCCGCTCTGGGACTCGCGTTCCGGGGTCACGGGCCTGGTCAACGGCACGGCCGGCCAGTTGCTGCTCGATCGGCTGCTGGCGGGGACCTTTACGCTCACGGCGTCGGCCAACGGCCTGTCCGGCACGCCGGCCGCCGGTCAGCCGACGCAGGTGGTGGCGGACCAGATCGTCGGCGTGACAGTGCGGTTGCAGGCGCGGGCGTCGATCGCTGTCACCGTCACCGACTATGACGGCCAGACGCCGGCCACCGGGTTGGTGTACGTCATTCACAGCAATGGCACGAGCCCGTCCGGTCCCCTCGTCAACGGCACGGCCGTGTTCCACGACCTCCCGCTGGGCACCTACAGCATCTGGGCCTACGACAGCGCGGGGCGGCGCCGCGCGACGGCGACCGGGGTTTCGCTCACCACGAATGGACAGACCCAGGCAGCCGCGCTCACCTTCGTCGCCCTCGGCACGGTGAAGGGGCAGGTGATTCCGGCCACACCCGGCGCCAACGTCGGCAACGTCCAGGTCTTCCTGCAGGCTCTCAATCCCTCGTTCGGCGGCTACGGCTACGCGCAGACCGACGCGGCCGGCAACTATCAGATCGACGGCGTCGTCGTGGGCCGCGTCGCGGTGAATGTGAGCCTGCCGAGTGACGGGCTGAGCGGCGAGAACGCGGGGACCCTCGTCTACACGCCGCCGAACCCGGCGGTGCTGTCGCTCGACATCCCGCTGCTGAACAACACGATCAACTTCGCCGTGCAACTCAACGACGTCAACGGATCGTCTTACGTCATCGGACAGGGTGGTGGGTTGGTGCAGAGCACCGGCAGCACCTTCCAGTTCGGTGGCCAGAAGCTGACGATCGTTCGGGGCAGCAGTGCCACGCCGTTTGTCGGGCCGAGCTTTGGCGTCAAGGAGGACGGCGGCCGCGAGATCGCGACGCGTGTGCTGGGGATCGAAGGTCTCAATGTGACGCGCAAGGTGTTCGTGCCCACCGAGGGCTACTTCGCGCGGTACCTCGAAGTGCTGAGCAATCCGACGGCCGACGCGATCACGGTGGACGTGTCCATCGACTCCCTGTTGTATGGCGGCTACTGGCAGAATTGCTACTACTGCAACTACCCCTACAAGGCGTCCTACATCGGTGGGACCTCGAGCGGCCGCACCGTGCCCGACGTCTCGCCATCGGCACCGGGCGGGCCGGACCGCTGGGTGATGATCGGCAATGACACGGCGCCGGTGGCCTTCGTTTTCGGAGGCGCTGGAGCGGTGCGCCCGGTGGACGAGGCGGCGTTTGCGGCCAACGACCCGAACGCGTACCCGGCCCGGCAGGCCTCGTTCCACTACGCCTGGAAGAGCGTGACCGTGCCAGCGGGCGGCACCGTGGCGCTTGTGCATTTTGCCGCGCTCAACAGCCACGCCGGTGCCAACGCCGCGGCCGCACGGCTGGTGCAACTGCCGCCGGAGGCGCTCGCTGGTCTCTCCGGCGATGAGATCGCGGCGATCGGCAACTTCGCGGTCCCGGCCAACGGGCTGAGTTCGGTGGATCCGCTGCCGCCCGTCAACGGGACGGTCACCGGACGCGTGCTGGAGGGTGACGGCGTCACGCCGGTGGGCGGGGCGACGGTCGGCGTCTCGAGCGCGAACCCGATTTACTACCGGGCGCTGACGTTCGGCGCCAACGCGAACGGCGAGTTCTCGTTCACCGGCGCAGTCGGATCTCCGGTGCCGGTCAGCGATTTCAGCATCTACGCGAGCTACCCGACCGGCGGGCAGTATCCACCCAATACGCAGGTGGACACGGTGTCGTTCGGGGCGGGCCAGACCACTGCGGCGCACGACGTGGTATTCCGCGACTTCGGCGCCGTGGCTGGCGCGGTGCGGCGCTCAAACGGCACGCCGGTCGAGGGCGCTCGGGTGACCGTCTCCAACAGCATCGTCACGACCGCTGCGGACGGGACATACCGCTTCGGGGCGCTGTACGGGTTCAGCTACAACAGCGCGACCAATTCGAACATCCCTCCCGGACGCTACACCCTCGCGGGACAGATGCCGCACCCGCAGGGGACGGCGGTCCAGATCGTGCCGCGGATCGTGGAGGTCCTGGCCGGCCAGTCGATCACCGGCTTCGACCTGGTCCTCCAGCCCACTGGCGCGATTCGGGTGACGATCACCGACTCGGCGAACAACGCCCAGCCCGGACGCTACGTCTCTCTGTCTGGCCCGAACAGCATCTCCAGGTTTGCCTCGCCGTCCGACTCGAACGGCAGGTTGCTGTTCAGCGACGTGCCCGTCGGCACCTACACGCTATCGACGCCAGACCCGGTGACCGGATTCACCGTCACGGCGGTGGCGACCGTCGTGCAGGACCAGTCGGTAGACGTTCCGTTGAAGTACTTGGGCAACGGAACGCTCAATGTCCTGGTGACGCGGGCCAACGGGCAGCCCATCCAGGGCATGAGCGTGGAGGTGACGGGGAGCTTCAGCTCGAAGTGGGGAACCACCGATGCCTTCGGGGTCGCATCGATCGGCAACGTCCCACTCGGCCTGGCGGCCACCGTCGTGGCGTACTACGCGGGTAGCGCCAGCCAGGCCATTCGCGCGACCACGACGGTGACCACGGCAGACGGGGCGTCGATTCCGCTCACACTTCCGGCCTTCGGCACCGTGACGGTGGACGTCCGTCAGCCGAAGAACAACGCGCTGGCAGGCGCGGGCGTCTCGGTGCGGGTGTTCAAGCTGGCCGGCGCCCCGGCGTACTTCTCCTTCTCCGGGACGACCGGCGAGGACAGCCGGGTCACCTTCGTGCCGGTGCCGGTCGGGGCAACCTTCACCGTCGAAACCACGCACCCGAGTACCCGTATCCCGGCCAACGGCAACTTCCCGACGCTGACAGCGGCGTTCCCCGCCCTCACAAGCGACGGCGATGCGCCGGTGGTCCAGACGCACTACCCGGCGATCGCGCGCCTGGTGATCACCGTGCAGGACGGGGCCAGCCCGGTCCAGAACGCCGAGGTCCAGGAGACTCGCGTCAACCCCTACGTGTACGGCAACAAGCTCGGTGTCACGAACTCGAGTGGCGTGCTCGACCTCGTCCAGGTCGTCGAAGGCACGTATACGCTGCGGGTCCTGAAGCCTGGCGCGCCGAGCTATTGGCTGCCCCCCGCCTCCGACGTGCTCGAACTGGCCAACGCCACCATCGCGCCCACCGACGATGCCGGTACGGTCAACGTGCTGATCTCGGTGCATAGCTTTACCGGGATCACGATCACGGGACAACTGGTCCAGGCCGATGGGGTCACGCCGATGACGGGCCGGGTGCAACTCCTGAGAGGTGTGGACCAGCAGGTGCTCGCATCGCAGTGGGCCAGCGACGGAACCGGCAGCAACCCGCCGCTCGGGAGCTTCCGCTTCGACCGCGTTTCGGTGAACAACGTGGACGTTCCGATCACCAGCACCGGTGCCGGATTCATCGTGCGCGTCTACTCGCCGATGGGCGACGGCACCTACTGGCAGCAGTTGGCCGTTCCGGTAGCGAGCGACGCCACCATCCAGCTCCCGCCGCTCACGATGCCGTTTTACATGGCGACGCTTCGTGGCACAGTGTTCGCGTCCGACGGCACGACGCCGGTGCCCGGCGGAACCGCCTGGCAGCGCACGAAACAGGGAGGCTCCCAGGGCGGGATGAGCCCAGGGCCGGATGGTGTCTATCAGTTCTCGCCCCAACTGTATCCGGTCGAGGGCATGGATATGCGATTCGACGTGCCGGGGCTGGCGAGCTTCGTGACGGTGGGGCCGCCCATCACGCATGCCGGAGAGGTCGTGACCATCAACGTCACGCTGCCCACGAGCCTCGCGTCGGTCGTCAAGGGCAAGGTGGTCCTTGCCGAAGGAACCACCCCAGTCAACTATGCGACTGTTGAGGTTCGGTTCTCGAGCGGGCCGTGTGCCTTGAGCCGCGGCTGCACCGTGAGGACGGCCGCCGACGGGACGTTCTCCATCACGGCGGCTGGGGGAGTGGACGGAAAGGTCACGGTCCGCGCCTACTGGCAGGACAACAGCAACGTCTTCGTCGAAAAGACTCTGACGGCCACGACGCAGGCAGGCATCCTCGACGCGGGCGTCCTCGTGCTGCCCGTACCGACCATCGTCGGGACCGTGACGGCGGCCGACGGGTTGACCCCAATTGACGGGGCATACGTCTGGGCAGTCTACGCCACCGGACCGTGCTCGACAAACGGGGCCTGTTCCACCAATACCGACGCGCAAGGGAAGTTCACGTTCCAGGCAGCGGGAAGCGTGGAAGGCGGCCTCACCGTGCGCGCGACCTCGCCGGACGACAGCAGTGTCTTCGTCGAGAAGACATTTACGGCGACGACGAGCCAGGGCATGGTCGACGCGGGTGTCATCGCATTGCCCGTGCCGAGGATTACCGGGACCGTGACAGCGGCCGATGGGGTGGCGCGTGTCGCCGGGGCGCTGGTGCAGGCGCGCTTCACGAGCGGGGCGTGCGCTGGCGCCTCTCTCCCCTACGGGTGCCGCGCGACTTCGGACGCGCAAGGGAAGTTCACGCTCCTGGCGCCGGGAAGCGTGGACGGCGGTGTCACGGTGCGCGCCACCTCGCCCAACGACGGCAGCGTGTTCATCGAGAAGACGTTCACCGCGACGACGAGCCAGGGCTTCGTCGATGCAGGCGTGTTCGCGCTGCCGATTTCGATCGTCAAAGGCCGCGTCACGCACGCTGGGGCCCCTGTGCCGAATCCCTCGGTGTTCGCGATAGGCGACACCGGATTGACGACGTGGGCCAGTTATACCGACGAGTTGGGCAACTACGGGTTCGGGGGCCTCAAGGCCGGCACCTACACGCTGACCGCGCAGGATCCGAACACGTCGGTTGAGACCTCCACGACCATCACGCTGGTCACCGATGCCAGTGTCGTGACGGCCGACCTCGATTTGCCGCTCACCGGGACGGTCGAGGTCCGCGTGTTCGGCCGCGACGGCAACGCGACGAGCAACGCGCGCGTCGCCTTGACGCTTCCCACCGGGTTGTTCGAGCGGTACTGCGGAGCGACCGACACGGTGACGCCGACCGACGGGATATGCCGCTTCGAGTTGGCCCCGCTCGGCGGTTATTACGCGCAGGCCAGGCTGCAGACGTGCGACGAACTCGGCGTGTGCACGCAGGACGGCTTCGCCAGCGGCAGCGGGACGCTCGCCGACGTCGATGGCACGGCGATCATCGACGTGCGCTTCGACCAATTCAACGCGCTGCAGATCGATCTGAGCGACCTCTACTACACGGCGAACATTCAAGTGGGCGAGTCCCTTGACGTGGAGATCATCGCTGGCGGGAGTTCCGGACCCTTGGGCGCGTATACCCGGCGCGCCACGTTCCTGATGCCGGCCGACTACCAGTTGACGTTCGCGGACCTCTCGGCTGGGCCGGTGAAGATCACCGTCCGTCACACCGTTCCGTGCCCGGAATGTGGCGATCCCCCCACAAGGGTTGACATCTACGTGGCGCGGACCGACGAGCCGCCGGCGTCCGTGGAATCGCCGCACGTCGTGCCCGTCCCTGCGTGGAGCACGAGGGGGTTCTGGACCCAGATGTTCGGTGCCCCGGTCTCGACGCCATGGTTCATGATCGAGGACTTCGGGCGTGCCACCTACGGGAGTGGATACCTCGACCGGAGCGACCCGAACGCGTGGGGTGTGGGGTATTCCGGCGCCTTCGACATGGCCGCCGGGGTGACCGTTGACGGGCGCATCCCGCTGCAAGGACCGGTCGTGCCAGCGGGGACGCCGCAGGGCGCGGGCTACGACGACGCCACGCACGAACTGATCGTGGGCCCCTTCGTCACGCCGCGGGGCACGACGCTGACGAGGCGACTGTTCGTTCCGGATGCGGGCGGGTTCCTGAGGTACTTCGACCTCTACACGAATACGACGGGCGTGCCGGTGACGATTACCGTCCAGATGGAATCACGTCCCTGGCCCTGGTTCGACTTCAGCCAGAGGCTCTCTGGCGTCACGACGGCTTCTGACACCACCGGGGCGTCCTACGTGCTCCACGACCCGGGATTCAACACCGTGGCCTGGGGCGAAGTGCTGGCCGGGCCCAACGCACTATGGCGGCCCGTCCTGGCCTTCACCGGTGAGAATGCCGAAACCGAACCGCTGGTCGCCGGCAGGCAGACCCTGACGATTCCGGCCAACGGGAGCGTCGCGCTGCTACACTACCTGATTGTTCGGATGCCGAACGATGTCGATGGCGTCACGGCGCAGGCTGCGTCGCTGATGAACCTGACGGACCCCGACGCGCTGGTGAGTCTGACGCCCGAGGACATCGCGCTCGTCGTCAACTTCCGGGTTCCGGCCCCGGCCGGCACCCCAGCGAACCTGACGCGCCCCGATGCGCTCTCGAGCGTGACGCCCGAGGACGTCGCCCTGATCGTCAACTTCCGCTTCAGCGTCCGGTGACGGACGCACACGAGAGGGATTCCGGATGAACCGCAACATGCGCTGGGCAGCCCTGCCATCACTGCTGGTCACCCTGGCGAGCGTCGTCGGCGTTGCCGCAGAGAAGCGACCGTTGCCCCCGTTCGACGTCACGACACCGGCCGGCGCGACCGTGGGCGCCGCGAGCCTCGGCACGCCCGGGCAGTGGCTTATGGTCTACGTTGCTCCGGACTCGGCGCCCTCGGCGCGGCTCGTGAAGGCGCTGCAGAGCTGGCAGTCGCCGGCGCTCGTTGAGCGCACCGTCATCGTGATCGGCGGTACGCTCGCCGACGCCAGGCGCTTCGTCGATCAGCAAGTCGGTGCCGCGTCTTCGCTGCGCTGGGTGGCCGACCCGGCTTCAGCCGGCTGGAAGGCCCTGAGACTGTCGGGAACTCCGACGCTCGTCGGCGTGAAGGACGGTCGCATCGAGTGGGTGCTGGCCGGCGTGCTGAACGACCCGAAGGCGCTGGAGTCAGTGGTCCGGAGTTGGGTCGAGCCGAGGTGAGAAACGGAGAACGCTAGCCCCTCTCGGCGATCTTGACCACCCCGATCCCCGGCCGGCTGGTCAGCGTCACCTTGCCGTCGACGATCCTCGTGCCGTCGAACACATCGTTCGAGATGAGGAGCGCCCCGTCGAGATCGGCCCAATCGACCACGGGCGAGAGGTGCGACGCCGCCGAGATGCCGCACGATGTTTCTGTCATGCAGCCGAGCATCACCTTCAACCCGAGGCCCCGCGCCAACTGCAGCATCTTCTGCGCCTCGCGCATGCCGGTCGATTTCATCAGCTTGATATTGATACCCGAATAGACGCCGTGCGCCTTGTGCACATCGGCGAGGCGCTGGACGCCTTCGTCGCCGATGATGGGCAGGGGGCTCCGCTCGGTGAGCCAGGCCATGTCGTCGACGCGCTCCTTGGCGAGCGGCTGCTCGACGTACTGGAATCCGCGCTCCTTCAACCAGAACATCATGTCGAGTGCCTGCTGCCGGTCGGTCCAGCCCTGGTTGGCATCACCGCTCATTGGCTTGTTGGACACCGACCGGATGGCCTCGACCATGGCCCTGTCCGTGTCGCGCCCCAGCTTGATCTTAAGGATCTTGAATTCGGCGGCTTCCTTCGTCTTCGCCTTGACCACTTCGGGCGTGTCGATGCCGATCGTGAACGTTGTGATGGGTGATTTCGCCGGATCGTAGCCCCAGATGTTGTACCAGGGCTGCTTCATCAACTTGCCCACGACATCGTGAAGCGCAATGTCGACTGACGCTTTGGCAGCAGGATTGCCGGGCGCGATGGCATCGATGGCCGTCAGGATGGTTTCGAGATCGAACGGGTTGGAGAACCGGCTGAGATCGACTCTGGCGAGAAACGCCGTGGCCGTGTCGTGGGATTCGCCGAGATACGGTGGCATCGATGCCTCACCGTACCCGACGATGCCGTCGTAGTCGATTTCGGTCAGTACGACGGGTGTCGTCGTTCGCGAGTTTACGGCAACGGTGAACACGTGCTTCAACTGGAGCGTGTAGGGCCGGAACCGCAGCACCAGGCGGGCGCGGCCTTGTACCGTCTTGCCCCCGCGGGCCTGCAGCCAGGGACCGGCCGGGACGAGCACGGAGCCAGCGGCCAGTGTGGATTGGCGGAGGAAGTCGCGTCGTGTGTGAGCCATGGTGATGTGTGCCTCGGGAGTCGGTTCATCATACCGCCGATGCCGGGCGCGCGGCGTCGTGCCCGCGGGCGACGGCTCCTCCGCGTCCCCGCTCACACAAGCCCGGCGATCCCAGGCGGATCGCGCCGACGGGACCCTGGGCCGGGCTGGCCTTCGACAAGCTCAGGCCGGGGACCCCGGCGATCCCAGGCTCGACCGCGTCCCCGATCCCCCGTATCCCGAATCCCGCCCGCCACGCCGAAGCCCTTCGGTTTCGCCGAGGGCGAAGGCGGGAATCCCGGCCCTGCGCTGCCGCCGCGGCCGCCGCTACACCAGGCGCGAGAACCGGCGATTCGATCCCGGCACATCCACGCCGAAGGCGATGTAAGTGATGAGCAGCATTCCCGCCAGCACCGGCCAGATCGTCGCGTTCGGCGTCTGTGGCCAAGGTGCGGCGGGCCCCGCGAACGCTGTCAGCGCTGCGCCTCCGACCACACATCCGATCGCGAGCCACTGATACAGGCGGAGTCCACGGATCTCTGCCGTCTGCGGCTCGCCGCGATGGTGTTCTTCCACGAATCGGCCCAGTCCGACCAGGATCAGATAGCTGCCGCTAATGAACGGCAACGGTACGCCCAGCAGCCACAAACGCAGAAGCGTGCAGAACACGAGGAGGGTCCAGAGCATCGAGTAGAGAGGCGTCGGATGCAGCCGCTTCCCGCCGAGATCGCTCAGGCGTGTCACGCGTGAGCGCGGATGTGTGTACCGGATGCCCCACGGGGCATCTATTGGCCGGCCGTGGCAGCAGCCCTGCACCAGGCATCGGAGCCGGCCCGAAATCTGCGTGATGCAGCCGCCGACCGCCATCGCTGCCAGCAGCAGCCAGGGGTCCCGGCCAACCAGTCCCGCGACGACCGTCAACGCCATAACCGCGACGACCCCGCCGAAATAGCCATAGGGCCGAAGCAACTGCGGCGAGCCCTCGACGAACTGCGCCCACAACCCGGCACCCAGTTCGGCGCCGAGCGTCATGCCGACGATCCACCACAGTTGGTCCATGCCGGCCACCCACACCGCGATGCCCGCGCCGGCCGCGGCTCCGACAGCGGCATAGGCGCCATGACTCATGAAGCGAACAGGCCCAACACGCCACTCGCGCCACGAATTGGCCACACGCTCCGACTGCTGACAGAGCCACTGCCAGATGTGCCGTCCCCGCACGACCATCCCATACGCGGCGAACCCCGCGACCACGTCCAGCGTGGAGTGCATCCCTGTCGTGACACAGCTTGCGCCAATCGCGAGGCACGTGGCGACGGCCAGCCAACGAAGCCGCGGCCAGGCGGCCACGAAGACCTCAGCCGCGATACACGCCCAGACGACGTGGAAGGCCGGAAGCGAACAGGCTCGCTGATCGCTGAAGCGTTCCAGTTGCATCGGCCACGCCCAGATCGTGGCGTCCGGGACCGGCTTGAACGGCGCGACGAGCGGCACGAGCAGGTAAAACGGAATGATGCCAGAGGTCGCCCCGAGGCCGCGCAGGGCGAACTGACGCAGGGTCTGCTGGCGGCGAGCGACCAGCGGCGCCAGCACGACGAGCGCGTATGTCATGCCGTAGAAGCTCTCGGTCCACGGCACCACAGGCATCTGGTGTTCCCACGCCATGTAGGTGGACCAGGCGGATGCTGATACGCCGAGGAGGCTGACGCCTTCGTAGAGCACCAGCCACGGCAGCAGGACCAGCAGCAGGACCGACGCGCGATCGCGGGGACTTGGCGCCAGATCGGAAGCCGCCGGGATGCGCAGCCACGGCGCGGGCAGCGGGCCAAAGCGCGCGATGGTCTCCGGCCGCTCGTAGCCCCGGACAAACGCCGCGGCCGAGAGTGCGAGCACGGGTGTCACGATCCACAGGCCGGCGCCCGATCGGATGGCGAGTGCCGCGCCCAGGCACGTCAACACTGCGCCGAGGTAGATCGGATCGGCCACCACGCCGTACACGCCCCTCGCGACGAATCGCTCTGGAGGGAAGGGACTCATCGGGAGGCCGCGCCCGAACCGCCACAGCGCGATCATCGCCGCCGCCATGATCGCGATTCCGGCTCCCGCGACCGCGAGACCAGTCGCGGTCGAGCCATATCGCGGCAAAGCGATCAGCCCGTCCAGCCTGTGCATCCATGTTCCCAGCGCCAGCGGCAGTCCAACCGCGAACAGGGCGCCATAGGCGACGATGCCGGCGATCGGGCGAGTGCGATGCGCCGAAGCGCGTTCGCCAGTCCGCGTCATGATGGCCACCTCACCGTCTCGTGAATGACCCAGCCAGTTTCATCAGGGCGACCCGCCACGCGCAGGGTTCCGCGGCTCCGCCACTTGCGATCTTCCACGGCCAGCCAGGAATGGGGAAGCACGGGAGCGAGCATGGGGCGCAGCTTGCCAAGCGTGTCAGACAGCGAACGCGAATAAAGCGTGTGTCGATCTGTCAGGGCCAGGACGGCGTCGCCGCTCTCGATTCTCTCATCGCCCACGATGCCTGCCTGCTGAATCTGGCCATCCACGAAGATCGCCGTCAGCGGGTGCGGCCCGCGCCAGTCGATCCATACCACCGACCTGTCGCCGTCGGCCGCAATCCAGCGCCCCCAGCGCAGCTCATCGATGGGCAGGCGCCAGGGCGGGAGTGTCATGCTCAAGCACTCGGCGTATCCCTTGCCGCGCATGGTCTTGTGGTTGTCGCACTCGACGGTCACATCGCTGTGGGCGGATTCGCAGCGCCAGTCCACGACCCCTTCGTCTCCATCCAGCAGGCGCTCGGTGATGACGGGGCCTCGCGAATGGCACGTCAGGCGGCAGCCCAACGGCGCCGAATACCAACTGACGCGCGAGTTGGCGACAGCGGGGGCTGCGACAGGATTCACACTTGTACGATGGATCGGCCCAGCGCCGATCTCGTGCAGGGAGATGCTGTGCCACGTGATCTCGATGCCGCGCCACGCGATGGCGCTCCAGTAGGCGATCGCGACGCGTCCTTCGGCGTCGACGCAGTCGAGATACCACTTCGTCAGCGAGAAGGGCTGCATGTCACTTGAACCAAAATCTACTCTTCTCAACGGGCACCTGGCGCCGGGTCTTCTTTCGACCGGCTCAGGCCATGGAAGACCCGGCCCACAGCTCAACACGCCCAGCCCAACAACTCCCGGGCTCCATCAGAAAGGACGCGAAGTCCCCATCATCTCACGCGTTCGCCTGGCCTGCGCTCATTCGGACGGCGGCTCGCCGGGA
>Ga0315273_10005699_pt1 | contig 15444 bp, 16 predicted proteins | sample YL17G02_0_MG_FD_205753 | JGI IMG/M metagenome (GOLD analysis project Ga0315273, IMG submission 205753) | Sediment microbial communities from Yellowstone Lake, YNP, Wyoming, USA - YL17G02_0 | ecosystem: Environmental > Aquatic > Freshwater > Lake > Sediment | place: USA: Wyoming | collected...
GCCGACGCGGGCGAGCTCCGCGCCGCGCTGGCGCAGTTCGGCCAGGATGTGACGCCCGTCCTCGAAGCGGACGGCCGCGACACGGGCGAGCTCCAGCACCTCGTGCGCGCCTACCTCGTGGACGCGCAGGGTGACGTCCGCGGCGTGTACGGCGCCGCGTTCCTCGTCCCGCAGCTCCTCGTGAACGACGCGGAGACCGCGCTCGGCGCCGCGGGCCAGGCTTCCGTCGCGCGCTGAAGCGGCACGGTCTCTCGCCGACGCCACCCGCTTGCGCGCCAGTCCGGCGGAGGCGCACGTCTCAGGCGAAGAGGTGGCTCCGGGCGGTCTCCGTGATCGCGACGACGGCGGGGTGCTTGAGCCGCCGTTCGACCGAGATCGCGTAGAACTTTTCACGCACCGAGTCGAGCCGGCCCACGACCCGCACACGATACTGCCGGCAGATCTCGTCTTCGATCACCGTGGGGCCGGGGAAGAGGCCGTGGCCCGCCTGGCCGAAGACCTTGAGGAGCGCGCTGTCCTCGAACTCCGCGACGACGCGCGGTCGCAGACCCTGCCCGTCGAGCCACCCGTCCAACGAGCGGCGCAGCGTCGTGTGCTCCGTCGGAAAGAGCATGGGAGCGCCATCGAGCGAACGCGGGAATCCGCGCTGATGTGTGCGCGCGAGCCGCGGCGCGGCGAACAGCGAGACGCTGCATTCGCCGAGGAGGTGGTTGTAGCCACGCACCTTCACGTGGGCGGGGATCGGGGCGTCGCTCAGCACGAGGTCGAGGTCGTGCACCGCGAGACGTGCGAGGAGCGGATCGGCGTGGTCCTCGTGGCAGACGATGGTGACGGCATCGGAGAGCGCGAGCGCAGGCGTGAGGAGTCGGTGCGCGATGAGCTTCGGAACGGCGTCCGCCACGCCGACGACGAATCGCATCCCGCGACCCGTGGACCGGCCCTTCACGACGTCCAGCAACTCGCGCCCTAGCCCGAAGATCTCGTCGGCGTAGCGGTAGGCCGTACGCCCCACGTCGGTCAGCACCAGATTGCGGCCCGCGCGCTGGAAGAGCTTCTGGCCGAGCGCGTCCTCGAGGACGCGGATCTGTCCGCTGATCGTCGGCTGTGCGAGCCGAAGGAGCTTCGTGGCCTTCGCGATGCTGCCCTCGCGCGCGACCACCCAGAAGTAGAGCAGATGGTGGTAGTTCAGCCATTCCACGAAAGCCTCCTCGCCCCCCTATCCATAGTTATAGCCGATCGACGGGAACCATCATTCCTATTTGTCGATCGAAGGTGCCGGCCGTAGGGTGGACCGCACAGGGCGCAGGAGGACAGCATGAAGATCCAGGTGCGCAGTCGTGGGATCGAGCTGACCCCGGAGCTGCGTGAGCGCGTCGAGCGGCGACTCCGGTTTGCGTTTGGGCGATTCCAGAGCCGGATCGAGGGTGTGCGCGTGTCACTCGAGGACGTGAACGGTCCGCGCGGCGGCGTGGACAAGCACTGCGGAATCGTCGTCGTCCTGCCCGCGGACGGCGAGGTCGTGCTCGACGAAAGCGACGCCGACGTGGACGCCGCCGTCGCGCGGCTCGCGGACCGCGCGGCACGCGCGGTCGCGCGCTCGATCGAACGAAAGCGAGAGCGGCGTCGTTAGAGACCCGGCGCACGCGAGGTCGAGCCGCCTCCGGCGCCGGGCGGTCACCGGAGGCGGACGCCCATCGGAAATCCAGATCTGAGAAAGCCTGATTATCTATTTTATCGAAGGACCGCCACGCCGTATCGTCCAAGGCGTACCCGGTCTCCCCCACGAAAGGAAGCGCGTCCATGGAGATGGCCTCGATCGGTACCCCGGCCCTCTGGCTCGGCTTCGTCGGCTTCGTCTTGGCGATGCTCGCGCTCGACCTCGGCATCTTCCACCGCAAGGCCCACGCGGTCACGCTCCGCGAGGCGACCGGGTGGAGCGTCGTCTGGATCTCGCTCGCGCTCCTCTTCAACGCCGGCATCTATCACTGGTTCGGCCCCCAGCGCGGCCTCGAGTTCCTGACGGGCTACCTGATCGAAAAGGCGCTCGCGGTCGACAACATCTTCGTCTTCTACGCGATCTTCGCGTACTTCGCGGTGCCCGCGGCCTACCAGCACCGGGTCCTCTTCTGGGGGATTCTCGGTGCGCTCGTGATGCGCGCGATCTTCATCTTCGTGGGCGCAGCGCTGATCCGGGAGTTCCACTGGATCATGTACGTCTTCGGGGCGATCCTCGTAGTGACGGCGGTGAAGCTGCTCCTGCTGAAGGACGAGGGGCTGGACGCGGAGAAGAACCCGATCTACCGGCTGCTCCGGCGTCTGATTCCATCGGTACCGGAGTACCACGGCAGCCGCTTCACGATCGTGAAGGCGGGCAAGCGCTACGCGACGCCGCTGCTCATGGTGCTGCTGCTGATCGAGTGGACCGACCTCGTGTTCGCCGTGGACTCGATCCCCGCGATCTTCGCAGTGACGAGCGATCCGTTCATCGTGTTCACCTCGAACATCTTTGCGATCCTCGGCCTGCGCTCGCTCTTCTTCCTCCTGGCCGGCGTGCTCGGGAAGTTCTACTTGCTGAAGCCGAGCCTGGCCTTCGTGCTCGCGTTCGTGGGCGCGAAGATGCTTCTGGTGGACGTCTACAAGATCCCGATCGGGGTCTCGCTCGGGGTGATCGCCGCCCTCATCGCGGTGGGGATCCTGGGGTCGCTCGTGTTTCCGAAGAAGTCGCCTGCGCCCTCGGCACCGGCTCCTTCGCCCGCAGGAACCGCGGGCGCACGATCAGCACCAGCGCCGGCAGCACGGTGAGCGTGGCGAGCGCGCTGGTCGCCATGATCAGCGCCACGTACGCCCCCAGCTGGCGCCACAGGACGAAGTCCGAAACGAGCAGCGTCGCGTAGCCGGCGGCGATCGCCGACGCGACGAAGAAGATCGCGCGGCCGGAGGTGCGCATCGTCTCGCGCAGCGCGTCGCGCATCGGTTGGATCTGGAGCTCTTCGCGCAGCCGGAAGAGGAGGTAGATCGCGAAGTCGGCGCCGAGCGACACGCCCATGGACGTGTAGCTGGCCGTGGCGAAGGAGAGGTTGCTCCCCGCCCACCCCATGACGCCGACGTTCACGAGCACTGCACACAGGAGGGGCGCGAGGATCAGGAGGCCCGCCACGGCCGAGCGGAACACGAGGGACGAGAGCAGGAAGATCACGCCGCTCACCTGCACCATGTTCTCGATCTTGTCGTGGACCGTGCTCTCGTTGTTCGCGAGCGCTTGCGCGAGCTCGCCGCCGCCCACCTCGACGGTGACGCCTGGCGGCATCGTCTCCCGCGCGACGTCCCGCAGGCGCGCGAACAGCCCGGACACCCACGCCACGTCGTCGGAGCGCGCGAGCGCGTGGATCGCCGCCGTGCTGTGGTCCGCCGTCATCACGCGAGCGAGATCGTCCGTTCCGAAGAGCAGGAGGTACTGCGCGACGAGCGCGCGATCGTCGGGGATGCGATCTGCAGTCGGGTCGCCATCGCTCAGCGCGCGGTTCATCTGGCGCAGGTAGTCCGTCACCGAGAGCGTCGCGGTCACGGCCGGCTCCGCGGCGAAGGTCTGCTCCAGGGCGTCGATCCCGTGCAGCACGCGGGGATCGAGGAGCCCGTCCTCCTGGCCCGTCGCCACTCGCACCCGCATCGTCGAGGTGCCGGTGAAGCGCGCGCGGATCTCGCGGTCGGACACGATCACCGGCGCGTCCGCGGCGAACCAGGAGCGGAACGCAGTGTTCACGCGAACCAGCGCGATGCCGCTGGACACGAGCAGCACCGCGCCGAGGACGACCGCGAGCACGCCGCGGGGCGACTGCACGACACGCTCCGTGAGCCACGCGATCGCGGGGTCGAGCACCGTGTGCTCGCCTTCACGCCGGAGCTCGCGCCGCCGGGGCGGCGGCAGCAGCACGCGCACCGCCGGAATGAAGGTCAGCTCGATCACGAGCGCGCTCACGATCCCGCACGCGGCGACGAGCCCGAAGTCGCGCATGGCGGGGACGCCGAACGTCGCGAGCGACGCGAAGCCCGCCGCGGCCACGAACCCCGCCGTCACCATCACGGGCCCGATCCGCTCGAGCGACACCTGCACGGCGCGCCGCGAGTCGCCGAGCACGGCGTAGCACTCGTAGTAGCGCTTCAGGATCTGCACGGCGTGCCCTGCGGCGACGGAGAGCACCAGGATCGTGGTGAGCGCGGTCCACGGGGTCATCGGACGCCCGAGCAGGCTCGCGAGCCCGAGGCCCCACACGACGCTCAGGACGGCCGTGGCGAGGGGCAGCACGACCGCCTGCAGGGTGCGGAAGGCCTCGTAGTGGACGAGACCGATCACGACGAGCGCGAGCGCCAGGAGGGGCGCGATGCCGCGCGTCTCGGCCTGCAGCGCGGCGAGCGCCGGCGACTGGCCTCCGAGCAGGATCTCCGTCCCGGGGTCGCGCTCGGACGCCGCGATCGCCTCGAGCGCAGACGTGATCTGCTCCACGGCTACCGGCTCGGCGAAGTCGGCGGACACGATCGCGCCGCGTCCGTCCGCGGTGACGAGGTAGCCCCGGTACATGGGATGGGCGGCAACCGTGTCCCGGAGCTCCTGGAGACCTTCCGGCGTGTCGGGGACGGTCTCGACCAGCGGGCCCACGCGCACGCCGTCCGGCTCCGGCCGGAGCGCCTTCGCGTTCGGCGACGTCAGCGAGAGCACGCTCGACGGGACGACGCCCGGGAGCGCGGCGACGGCGCGCGTCAATCGGTCGATCTTCGCGAGCGTCGCGGTCGTGAAGACGTCGCCCTGCGTGACCCCGATCGCGAGCAGGTTGGTCTGACCCGCGCCGAAGTCGGCGGTCAGCCGGTCGTCGATCGCCGCGAAGACGTGATCCCGCGGCGTCATGTCGCGCAGCTTCACTTCCGGCTGGAGCGTCCGGAGCTCCCAGCCGAGGATCACGGACACGATCGCAATGATCGCGATCACCGCGCGCGGCCAGGACAGGATGAAGCGGATGAAGCCTTCCATACGCGCCGGGTTGTACTCCGCGTGTCCGGAGAGCGTCAAACGTCCCCGGAGCTGGCTTCCGGGCCCCAGCGTAGCGGCGCTTGAAATCCGCCCACCGACCGGATACCCCTTCGCCCCGTGGTCCTGGCCGAACGGCTCGCCTACTACCGGAAGCGCCGCCGCAAGCTCGTGAAGCGGTACGGCCGCCGCGCGATGCGGCGGCTGAACGGCTTCCTCGCGGCGCAGTCCCTGGTCCCCACCGAGCCCATCCTCGACGCCCGGCTCTTCCCGTGGATCGGCGCCTTCGAAGAGAACTGGAAGACCGTGCGCGGCGAGCTCGACCGGGTGCTGGAGCACCGGGAGTCGCTACCGAAGTTCTACGAAGTAAACCGCGACCAGAAGCGCATCGCGGGCGACGACCACTGGAAGACCTTCGTGTTCATCGGCTTCCAGTTCCGCTCGGAGGTCAACTGCCGCCTGTGCCCGGAGACCTGGCGCCTGCTCCAGCAGGTGCCCCGTCTCGAGACGGCGTTCTTCTCGATCCTCGCCCCGGGCGCGCACATCCCGCGGCACCACGGCGTGCCGAAGGGCCTGATCCGCTGCCACCTCCCGCTGATGGTGCCGCGCAAGCGCCAGGACTGCGTGATGTGGGTGAACGACGTGCCGCAGGTCTGGGAAGAGGGCAAGGCGCTCGTGTTCGACGACACCTATCCGCACGAGGTCCGGAACGCGACGGACGAGAGCCGCGTCGTCCTGCTGTTCGACTTCGAGCGCCCGATGCGTCCGTTCGGCCGCCTCGCGCACCGCAGCGTCCTCGCGGCGATGCGCCGCACGGCCTTCGTGCGCGACTCCCTGAAGGCGCACCGCCAATGGGAGGAGATGTTCGAGCAGAAGCTCGAGGACGACGAGGACGACCCCCGCGACAGCGGTCCGTCCTAGCCGTCCTCCCCCGGCCGCGCCGCGGGCGCCCCTGCAGGGCCCTGAGCGTGACGGAATGCCGCAGCTCAGGATCCCGGCGAGTCTCTCCGTCACGCCTCCGCACCTCTGATCGCCCCGAGGCTGCGCCCCGCCCACGTCTCGGGCCGGCACCAATCGTGCACTCGGCCTCCCGCGAGCTCGGGAGGGATGGGGTGAACGCAGCAACGCAAGCTGGGATCCGGGGGCGCGAGGATCTCTACGACATGGCCGTCGTCCGGGCCTTCGCGCTCTCCGCGCTGCTCTGGGGCGTGGTCGGGATGAGCGTCGGCCTCCTCGCCGCGCTGCAGCTCGCGTGGCCGGGGCTGAACCTCCCCCCGTACCTGCACTTCGGCCGGCTCCGCCCCGTCCACACCAACGCCGTCATCTTCGGGTTCACGCTCGGGGTCGTGTTCGCCGGCAGCTACTACGCCGTGCAGCGTCTCTGCCGCGTCCGGCTCTTCTCCGACGCGCTCTCGCGGCTCCACCTCTGGCTCTGGAACGCGATCATCGTGGGCGCAGCGGTCTCCCTCGTGATGGGGCACACCACCTCGAAGGAGTACGCGGAGCTCGAGTGGCCCCTCGACATCGCAATCGTCGTGATGTGGGTGACCTACGGCGTGAACTTCTTCGGCACGATCGCGCGCCGGCGCGAGAAGCCCATGTACACAGCGCTGTGGTTCTGGATGTCGACCATCCTGACCGTCGCGATGCTCTACGTCTTCAACAACCTCGAGGTGCCGGTCTCCGCGTGGAAGTCCTACTCCATCTACGCGGGCGTCCACGATGCCAACATCCAGTGGTGGTACGGGCACAACGCCGTGGGGTTCGTCCTCACCGTGCCGATCCTGGGCCTCATGTACTACTACCTGCCGAAGCAGGTGGGCCGGCCGATCTGGTCGCACCGCCTCTCGATCCTCCACTTCTGGTCGCTGATCTTCCTCTACATCTGGGCCGGTCCGCATCACCTCATCTACTCGCCGCTGCCCGACTGGGCGCAATCCGTCGGCACTGCGTTCTCGATCATGCTGATCCTCCCTTCGTGGGGAGGGATGCTGAACGGCCTGATGACCCTCCGCGGCGGATGGGACAAGGTCCGCACGGATCCCATCCTCAAGATGTTCGCCGTGGGGCTCACCTTCTACGGGATGAGCACTTTCGAGGGCCCGATGATGGCCCTCAAGACCGTGAACTCGCTGTCGCACTTCACCAACTGGACGATCGGCCACGTCCATTCCGGCGCGCTCGGGTGGGTCGGCTTCACCTGCTTCGCGACGCTCTACTACCTCGTCCCGCGCCTCTGGCACACGCAGCTCTACAGCGTGCGGCTCGCCGAGGCGCACTTCTGGATCGGCACGCTCGGCATCGTGCTCTATGTGACACCGATGTGGGTCTCCGGGGTGACGCAGGGTCTGATGTGGCGCGCCGTCGCGCCCGACGGGAGCCTCGCGTACACGTTCATCGAATCGGTCGCCGCAATCCATCTGTATGACGTGATCCGCGCGGCCGGTGGCGCCCTGTTCCTCTCCGGAGTGTGCGTGATGGTCTACAACGTCGCGCGCACCATCCTCCAGGGCACATCCGAAGTCCCGGCGCCCGCCCTCGCGACCGTGGCCGTCGCGGGAGGCCGCTGATGGGCTGGGAATGGCATCGGCCGCTCGAGGCCAAGCAGCTCCTGCTCGCGGTGCTCGCGTTCGTCGCAGTGGCCGTGGGCGGGCTCGTCCTCTTGATCCCGCCATACTTCCTCCAGGGTTCGGTGCCTCCGATCGCCGGCGTGACGCCCTACACCGCGCTGGAGCTCGAGGGTCGGGACTTGTACATCCGGGAGGGCTGCAACACCTGCCACAGCCAGCAGGTGCGTCCGTTCAAGACCGAGACCGACCGCTACGGCCCGTTCTCCCTCGCGGGCGAGGCGGTCTACGACCGGCCGTTCCTCTGGGGCTCGCGGCGCACGGGGCCCGACCTCGCGCGCGTCGGCGGCAAGTACCCGGACTCCTGGCACTGGATGCACCTCGTCGATCCGCGGCGCATCGAGCCGCGCTCGAACATGCCTCCCTTCGAGTTCCTGACGCGCGAGCCGCTCGACACCTCGCTCACGCGGCGGAAGCTCGAGGTGCTCCGCAGCCTTGGCACCCCGTACTCCGACGCGGAGGTCGCCGCCGCGCCGGACGCGGCGGCCCTTCAGGCGGACGGGATCGCGGCGTCGCTCGCGCAGGACGGAGTCGACCTCGGCGACGTCGGAGCGCGGAGCGAGGCGATCGCGGTGATCGCGTATCTCCAACGGCTCGGGCGCGACATCGGCTGGCGCGAGCGGCCGATCGGCACCGCCAGCCTGTCCGGAGAACGCTGATGGAGTGGGTCGCGCTCTACAAGTTCGGGCGCCTCGCGCTGCTCGCGCTCACGCTCGCCGGGATCGCGCTCTGGGTGTTCTCGGGCAGCCGGCGCGAACGGCTCGAGCTACCGGCGCGACGCATGCTGGAGGACGACGACCGATGACGCGCGACACCGATGCGGGAGAGGTCGCGGAGCGCGCCACGCCGAACGCCCCAGGCCACGACGGCATCACCGAGGAGGATCACGCGATCCCCCAGTGGTTCAACGTCACCTTCTTCGCATCGATCGTGTTCGCCGTCGTCTACCTCGTCTACTACGGCGCGACGGCCTGGACGGCGCGAGGGCAGTACGAGGCGGAGGTGGCGGTCGCGACCGAGACGGCGTCCGCCGCGCGTGCGAGCCAGCCGGCGGGCAACCCGTACCACGGGAACGCGGTGGCCATCGCTGACGGCCGTCAGGTATGGCAGCAGATCTGCTCGGCCTGTCACAAGCCCGACGCCTCTGGGCTCGTCGGCCCGAGCCTCGTCGACCCGTACTGGAAGTACGGCCACACCGACCCGGAGTTATTTCAGACGGTCATGGACGGCCGGCCGGGAGGGATGCCCGCGTGGGGCGCGCAGCTCGGCAGCGACCGCGTCTGGCGCGTGCTCGCCTACCTCGAGACGCTCCCGAAGTCGGAAGCGCTGGGCGCAGGCGCACCGGGCTACACGCCGCCTGCGCCGACGCCGGGCGGCTGAGGGGCCCGTCGTGTGGAGCGCGCGTCCCGTGACGGGACGCTTCCGTCGCCTGCGCTGGGCGGCGGACGGCGTCCTGATCGCGATCCTGCTCGTCACGCCGTGGATCGAGCTCGCCGGCGAGCCGCTCGTCCGCTTCGACGTGCCGGCCCGGAAGTTCCATGTGTTCGGCCTCGTGATCTTTCCGCAGGAGCTCTACTTCCTCTGGCTCCTGCTCGCGGGCCTCGCGCTCGCGCTCTTCTTCTTCACGTCGCTCGCCGGTCGCCTGTGGTGCGGGTGGGCGTGTCCGCAGACCGTCCTCACCGACGTGTTCGCCGCGATCGGGCGCCTCGTGCTGGGCGTGTCCGACGAGGGTCAGGCCGCGGGCGTCGCGCTCTGGCGAAGGGCGCTCGTGCACGTCGTGTGGCTCGCGCTCGCCGTGATCCTCGGCTTCCACCTCGTCGCCTACTTCAGCGGACCCTACCGGCTCATCGACGGGCTCGCACACGGGACGCTCACGGCGACCGTCGCGGGCTTCCTCCTCGCCGGCACGGGGCTGGCCTACGCCGATCTCGTGTTCGTGCGGCAGACGTTCTGCAAGTTCCTGTGTCCGTACGCGCGTTTCCAGGGCGTGCTGTTCGACCGGGATACGCTGGTGGTGGGCTACGACGCGCTGCGCGGCGAGCCGCGCGGCAAGCTCGGACACGCGACCGGAGACTGCGTCGACTGCCGTCTCTGCGTAGCCGTGTGTCCGACGGGCATCGACATTCGCCAGGGGCTCCAGCTCGAGTGCATCGCCTGCACGCAGTGCATCGATGCGTGCGATGGCGTGATGCGGCGGATCGGGAAGCCCGAGCGCCTCATCGGCTACCGCTCGCTCGTGTCGCTCGAGCGCGCGCGTCCCGTGAAGCTCGTGCGTCCACGCGTCGTGGTGTATGCGGCGCTGCTCGCGCTCGTCGCGGTCGTCTTCGTGGGGGCGGTCGCCGCTCGGGAGCCGCTAGACCTCCAGGTCGCGCACAACGCAACCCAGCTCTTCGGCTCGGCGTCGGACGGGCGCGCGTCGAATGCGTTCGTGCTCCACATCCAGAACCGCGACCGCAGCGACCATGACTTCCGGATCCGGCTGGATGCTCCAGACGGCTTCGAGCTCGTCGTCGGCCAGAACCCGGTGCGCGTGGGAGCCACGAGCTCGGTCGAGTCGCGCGTCTTTGTGCTCGCAGACGAGAGTGCGCGCGCGGGACGGGGAGACGCGCTGCGTTTCGTGCTCGAGCGCTCCGACGCGCCCGCGCAGAGCGTGATCCGTCCCGCCGTCTTCCTGTACGCCCCGAACGGGCGCGGGGATCACGACGATGACGATTGAGGCGCAGCCGATCGCAGTCCGCGCGTCGGCCCGTCGGCGCCGCCGGGAGCCGTGGCCGTTCGCCCTCGCGGGAGCGCTCGGCGCGATGGTCGTCGTGCTCGGAGCGTTCCTCGGCATCGCGATCACGCATCCGGACTCGGTGCTGGTCGAGGACTCCTTCGCCGCGAGCGCGCGCTACGACGCGGCCGTGCGCGCCTCCGATCGCGCCGCCGCTAGCGGCAGCTCGCTCGACCTCGCGCTCGAGCCGACCGCGGGCGGCGTGCGCGCCCGTCTGACGCTCCGGGATGCCGGAGGCGCCGCGATCGCCGTCGAGCGGGTCCGCGTCCGGCGCGAGCGGCCGGCGGAGGCGGGGCTCGACGCGGAGATCGAGGCGACACGCGATGGTGACGGATGGACCGCGCTCGTGCCGCTCCCCCGCCCGGGCCGCTGGGTCGTGGAGGCGCACGCGGAGCGCGGAGATGAGGCGCTGATCCGCCGGATCCCCGTCGAGGGGGCGCCATGAGCGCTCCCGCGTCCGCCGAGACGGGCCTCCTGCTCGACGGCCTCCGCTGCGCGGGCTGCGTGCACCGCGTGGAGCAGGCGCTCCGGGCGCTCCCAGGCGTGACCGAGGCTGCGGTGAACTTCACGACACACCGCGCGCTGGTCCGCCACGAGCGCGCGCGCGCCGACGGGGCGGCGCTCGTCGTGTGCGTCGAGAGCCTCGGCTACCGCGCTACGGCCTACGACCCGGAGTCGCTCGACCGTCCCGCGCACGTGGCGGCGCGGGACGCGGTCGTGCGGCTGATGGTGGCAGGGTTCCTCGCCGGCAACGTCATGCTGGTGTCGCTCGCGCTGTACCTCGGCACCGCTTCCATGGACCCCACGACGCGGCGCGCGCTGCGCTGGCTCGCGGTCGCGCTGTCCGCGCCGGCGGTGACGTGGTGCGCGGCGAGCTTCTGGCGCGGGGCGTGGCACGGGCTCCGCCGCCGCGAGCTGACGCTCGACGTGCCGGTGGTGCTCGGGTGCACGACGGCGTTCGTGGTCGCCGTCGCCGGGACGCTTGCGGAGACCACGCACGTCTTCGCCGACTCGGCCTCGATGATCGTGTTCCTCATCCTGCTGGGCCGCACCCTGGAAGGGGGCGCCCGGGCTCGCGCCGCGGGCGCGGTCGAACGCTTCGTGCGCCTCGCGCCCGAGACGGCGCAGCGTGTCACCGCGGACGGCCGCGAGACCGTGCCCGTGACCGCGCTGCGCGTGGGAGACCGCGTGATCGTCGCGCCGGGCCAGTCCGTGCCCGCGGACGGTCGCGTCGCGCGCGGTGCGACGGAGCTCGACGAGTCGCTGCTCTCGGGGGAGTCGTTGCCCGTGCTTCACGGCCCCGGCGATGCCGTCACGGGCGGGACGCGCAACCTCGTTGCCGAGATCGAGGTGGAGGTGATGGCGACGGCGTCCGGCGGAACGCTCGCGCGGATCGCCGCGCTGCTCGAGCGAGCGCAGGCCGAGCGCCCGCACGTCCAGCGGGTCGTCGACCGGGTGTCGGTCTGGTTCGCGCCCGCGGTCCTGATCGCGGCGGGTGCGACCGCGGGCGTGTGGCTCGCCGCGGGCGCCGCGCCGCTCGAGGTCGCGCTCGTCGCGGCCTCCGTGCTGATCGTCGCGTGTCCGTGCGCGCTGGGCCTCGCGACACCCGTCGCGATCACGGCTGCGATCGGACGCGCCGCGGGCATGGGCATCCTCTTCAAGAGTGGGGCTGCGGTGGAGCGCTGCGCCACGGTGTCGTCCGTGCTGCTCGACAAGACCGGGACCCTCACTGAAGGCCGGCTCGCGGTGGAGGAGGTCATTGCCGCGGAAGGCGGAGAGCGCGAGACGCTCGCGGCCGCAGCGGCCGCGGAGGGAGCATCGACGCACCCCATCGCTGTGGCGGTGCGCGAGGCCGCGGCGGCCGCGGGCATCGCCCCGCCGGACGCGCGTACACCGCGGAGCGTCCGAGTGGGGCGCGGCGTCGTGGCGGGCGGCGCCGATGGGGCCGAGGTGATCCTCGTGGGCTCGCAGGCGCTGCTCGAGGAGCACGGCGTGACCGTGGGCGCCGCCCTGAACGAGGCCGCAGGGAAGGCGGCCGCGCGTGGCCGCAGCCTCGCGTTCGTGGCGGCGCTCCGCCCCGATTCTTCGGGCCGAACGGAGCGCCCGAAAGCGCTCGGCGTCCTCGTGCTCGCCGATCCTCCGCGCCCGGACGCGCGCGCGGCGGTGGCCGCGCTGCGCGCGCTCGGCGTGGACCTGGCGCTCGTGAGCGGCGATCACGCGGCCGCGGTGGCGTTCGCCGCGGCGCGCGCGGGCGTCGACGCGTGGTCGGCGGGCGTGTCACCCGAGGGCAAGGTCGAGGCCGTGCGCGCGCGTCGACCCTTTGGGGGCGTGCTGCTGGCCGGCGACGGCGTCAACGACGCCGCTGCGCTCGCCGCGGCCGACGTGGGCATTGCGTTCGCGCGCGGCGCCGACGTCGCGATCCACGCGGCGGACGTGGTGGTCCGCGCGCCGCGCCTTGGCGCGGTGCCCGACGCGCTGGGGCTCGCGCGCACCACGCTGCGCCGCATCCGCGAGAACCTCTGCGTGGCGCTCGCCTACAACGCGATCGCGATCCCGCTCGCGGCGTGCGGGGTGCTCCACCCGCTCCCGGCGGCGGTGGCGATGGGGCTGTCGTCGCTCGTCGTGACGGCGAACTCCGTCCGCCTGCTGCGCTGGCGCCCGCCGCTCGCGGCGGGGCCCGGCGGCGCGCGATGAGCTTCCTCGCCATCACGATCCCGGCGACGCTCCTGCTGGCGGCCGTGCTGGTGGGGCTGCTGGTGGGCGCGGTGCGGCGCGGCGAGCTCGACGATCTCGAGGGCCCGGCCGAGCGGCACGTATTCGACGATGACTCGTGCCCGGAGCGGCCTTCGGGTCAGTAGGAGACGAGCGCTTCGAGCGTGCCGTCGTCCGCGCGAGCGACGACGAGCCGCGACATGCAGGGCATGCAGTACACGCGGTCACCGACTCGGAGCTCGCGCGTCGAGCGGATCACGACCTTGCACACCGGGCACACCACCTCGTTCGGGGCGAGCGCGTCGCCGGGACCCTTCCACTTGCGATAGAAGCGGCGGTACTTCGCCGGGACCTCGTCGAAGCCCGTGTCCTCGAGGATGAACCGCTGCCGCGGCTCTTCCTCGGCCTTGCGTTCGTCGCGCAGCAGGGGATCCGTGCTCATGCGAAGCCCAGCCGCGCGACGACCTCGAGGTAGTGGCGCCCGAGCTCGGGGCGCTCCGCGGCGGGGACGGCGAGCGCGCGCAGCGTTTCCTCGAAGCTCTCGAGGACGAGGTGGTCGAGCTCCTTCTTCACCTCGCCGAGGCGCGCGCGAATGTGGGGCGTGAGCTTGAGCCGGCGACCGAGCTCGTTCTCGCCAAAACCCATGTGGCGCCGCTCGTCCTTCACGATGCCGTTCAGCACTTCCCGCGTCACGAGGTCCGCGGTTCTGGCGTGCGTCTGGAACACCGTGAACTCCATCGCCTCGAGGATCACGTTCTGCGCGAAGATCGCCGCCTCCCAGTCGCGCGTCTCGACCAGCTCGAGCAGGCGGCGCTTGAACTGGAGCAGGCTGCGCGTCGCTCGGCGCTCGATCTCCGCCTCGGGCGCGTGTACGCCGACATCGGTGAGGCGATGGAGGAGGACCTCGAGGTGCCGACCCTCGTCCACCACCTGCGTCGCGAGGAACACCTTCGTGTGACGATTCGGCGCGATCGCCACGAGACCACTCGCGCCTTCGAGCGCAGCGGTCTCGCCGATGCAGTAGTTGCACAGCACGGTGACCAGCCGCTCCCGCTCGTCGGGGGCGAGCGGGGCCCCGTGCACGTCGGGCCGGTGGCCGTAGGTCTGGCCGGAGAGGTAGCCCTCGACCGAGTGGAACCAGAACTCGAAGGAATGGACCTCCTCGAGGAAGCTCTCGGGGTCCAGCGCGTGGACGTCCGGTGACTGTTCGCTCATCGCGCGCTCCGCGTCCGCCGCCTAGGGACGGGCCGGCGTCTGGTACTCGAGCCCGATGCGCCCGAGGCGCACCTTGAACTCCTTCAGCACGGTGTCCGCGAGCAGGTGCTCCATCTCTTCGGGCTCGAGCGCGTCGAGGTCCGCGCCGTGCCACTCCGCTTTCGGGGCGCCGGAACCGGAGAGCGACGCACGCAGCCGCCGCGCCTCCTCGCGCGCCGGAGTGCCGCGGAACGAGTCCGCGAAGGTCGCGAGCATCCAGTAGGACATCTCCTTCTGCATGCGCTCGATCTCCGGCCTCTTGTGCGGGTGCTCCTGGATCAGTGCGCCGATCCGATTCTCGCCGAATCCGACGTGACGGCGCTCGTCCGCGATGGTGCCGGACAGCGTGTGCGCGAACTTCGGATTGAGCGCCTGGTTCCCCGCGTACATCATCTCGAAGACGGTGAACGCCATGCCCTCGAGCACCACGTTCTGGCCCACGACGCCCGCCACGAAATCCTTGCGATCCACCTTCTCGAGCAACACCTCCGCGAACCTCACGAGGTTCGGGTTCGCGAGCCGCTGGATCGTGCTCTCGAGCTCGGTCCGCGGAACGCCCAGGTCGAACAGGCGCTGCGTGAAGACCTCGACGTGCCGCGCCTCGTCGAGCGTCTGCGTCGCGAGGAAGCACTTGCTCGCCTCGTCCGGCGCGGAGCCCACGAGGCCCGAGGACGCGGCGAGCGCGCACCGCTCACCGACCACGAGCTGGACCGTGACACCGATCGCCTGCTCGCGCAGGAGAGAGTCCCCCAACAGGAGCTCGGGCTCCTTCTCGCCCGGGTGGTGTCCGTACTCCGTGTTCCTCAGGTAGCCCTGGGGGCACGACTCGAGCCAGTGCTGGACGGAGTACATCGAGAGGAAGTCAGCCATGGGGGGTCCTCCGCACGCGTTCGCCGCGCTGCAATCCCTCGTCGCAAGAGGTGTGCCACCGCCCCGCGTCCCAGCAGCCCTCGTTCACGCGCCCGCTGGCGCGGGACGTCCCAGCCTGCTGCGACCGCATGGCGCGAGGTGGGGCCGGTTGTCACCCGGAGCCCACGGCCTCGGGCTCGCGCCAAGCA
>Ga0315273_10005700_pt1 | contig 15443 bp, 15 predicted proteins | sample YL17G02_0_MG_FD_205753 | JGI IMG/M metagenome (GOLD analysis project Ga0315273, IMG submission 205753) | Sediment microbial communities from Yellowstone Lake, YNP, Wyoming, USA - YL17G02_0 | ecosystem: Environmental > Aquatic > Freshwater > Lake > Sediment | place: USA: Wyoming | collected...
GTCGAACCAGATACCGCCACCGGCCGCGCATGACCCGATGGCGAAGACCAGCTTCGGCGCGGGCACGGCCTCCCAGAGGCGCCTAACGGCGGGAGCGACTTGGCGCGTTACCGGACCGGAGACGAGGAGCACGTCGGCGTGCCGCGGGCTGCCGACGAGCTTGATGCCAAAGCGCTCTGCGTCGTAGTAGGGGGTGAGGACGTTAATCACTTCGATGTCACAGCCGTTGCAGGCCCCGGTGTTGACGTGGTACACCCAGAGCGCTTTCGTGAACGCCTTCTGGCAGAATTCCTTGAACATCCCTCTAGCCTCCCACCGGCCGAGCTAATGACCCGCGAGAACACCTACAATGCTGAGCGAGGCGCGGTTCAGCAGGGGATAGGCGAGCTGCGGATAGACACCCAGGAGAAGGCAGACACCTGCCAGCGCAACCATAGCTACCCAGAGCGAAGCGGGTACCTCGCGAACGGACTCCAGGGGGGCCGCCCCTGACCTGGGGTCTCCCCAGAACACAGCTTGCCCGGCGCGGAAGAGTACCACCAAGGTCAGCAGGCTGGCGAACACACCGACGCCCACTGCAGCCCACATGCCGACGCTGGCTCCGGCCATGAAGATGGTCAGCTTGCTCATAAAGCCAGCGAATGGCGGCATCCCCGCGATCGAGAACGCGCCGATGAAGAAGCAGACCGCAGTGATGGGCATACGCTTGCTCAGCCCCCCGAGCGCGGATATGGAGCGCGCGGAGGTGGCATAGATGACGGCGCCGACGGACAGGAAGAGCAACGCCTTCGCCGCGGCATGGGTCACCAGATGGAAGAGCCCGCCGTATACGCCCAGGTAGGTTCCGAACCCGAGCCCAACGATGACATAGCCCATTTGGGACACAGACGAGTAGGCGAGCAGTCGCTTCAGGTCGTCCTGGGCTAGAGCCATGACCCCGCCGAGCAGCATAGTGAACGAGCCGAGCACAACGATGAACACAGTGAGCACCGGATAGGTGGGGAAGAAGATGGTGACGGTGCGGGCGAGCGCGTAGGCGGCCATCTTGATCATGACACCGGAAAGTAGTGCAGACACCGGAGATGGAGCTTCGGCGTGGGCATCAGGCAACCAGGGATGGAAGGGAGCGATGCCTGCCTTGGTGCCGAAACCGACTATGAGGAAGGCGACGACGAAGATGGCCACCGAGCGAGGTATGAGGCCAGCGACCCCGCGGAGTTCGGAGATCAGCATCGCGTTCACGCCTGGCAGATAGGGAGCGGCGGATGCGTAGAGCAACACACAGGCGAAGAGCGCGAACGTGATCCCCACGGTCAGCAGCATCAGGTACTTGTAGCCCGCCTCCAGCGAGCGGCGGTCCCAGTAGAACGCGACCAGCAGACCGGAAGCGATGGTCGTGGCTTCCACAGCGACGTAAAGCATGATGATGTTGTTGGTGACGCACCCCCAGAGCATGGTGGCGAGGAAGAGGAGGAAGAGACCGTAGAAAACAGGCAGCCGAGCATCGGTGATATCGCGGCCCTGGGCGTCACGGACGCGGCGATGCCGCATGTAGCGGATCGAGAACAGCGCGGCCGTCAAGGCGACGCCGCTAATAAGAAGGACGAGCAGGGCGGAAAGCGAGTCGACCCGTAGTTCCCGACCCCAGCCAGTGAGGATCTGGCCCCGGAGCGTGAGGCCGACAATCTCGATGGCGACGACCAGCGCGCCGGCTGCGCCAAGGATGCTGACGAGTTCGGCAAGCACTCGACGCACGCGCCCGAGCAGCCAGGCGAGGATACTCGCGACCGCGGGGATCAGGAAGATGAGCTGGACGAGAATGGATGGGATCGGTTGTTCCATAGTCAGCGGTCTCCTGTCCGTCGAGCGGGGCCTTACCAGTGCAACTCGGCAAGCTCGAACGTGTCTGTCGTGCCGATCTTCTCTCGGATGCCCGCGATCACGTAGAGCAGCAGGTAGACTGTGACCACGACCTCGGTCGCGATACCGATGAGGGCCGTTTCCCTCATGTTCGGCGCCAGGCTGACCAGGCTCAGGTGCACGGCGTTCTCGAGGAGACAGAGCCCGATGACAGTCTTGATCGCGTCGCGGCGAGAGAGGATGGCGTAGAGTCCAAGCACGAAGACGGTCAGCGCCACTGCGAGGTTCGTGCGGAAGACCCCGGCCGCGGACTCCGGCGTGGGCGCCAAAATGTGGACGTATGTGTGCGTCAACTTGTAGAAGGTGACCAGGATCACCGAGACGATGACCACTGACGGGCCGAAGCCGATGATGGGCCGGACCTCCTGCTCGCCTGTCTTCCCGATGTACCGCATGATAAACCACGGGGTGAGGACCGCCTTGGTGATGAAGGCGACGAGGGCCCACAGATAGAGCGCGGAGTTGCCGACGGCGAAGGCCAGGATTAGCCCGCATATGAGCAGGGCCTGCAGGCAGTAAGCCGCGGCCGCGCGCTTGAGATGGTGGGATTCAACGGCCGCCACCGAGGTGATGATCATCACCATGCTCAGGGTTTCTATGAGCCGGGCATTGTAAGGCACTGTCGCTCTCCTCGCCTGCCGGTCACGAGACGCGCTCGTGAGCTGCGGACTTGCTGTCCGCCGGACCTTCTCTGAAGCCGGTCTCCATCATCTTGTCGAGCGGCGTGGGGGCCTCGAAGCAGCGACCGCACCGCTGGCACGAGCCCATGAACACCTCGACTCGAACGTGCAGGTCGTTCACGTCATTGGTGGCCGTCTCGAACTGATCTGTAAGCGTGACCGCCTTCTCCTGGCAGACCTCCGCGCAGCGGCCGCAATAGGTGCAGCGCTCCAGGAAGAACTCGACCACGCGCATCTCCTGGGATGGGTCAGTGACCACGATAGCCCTGGGCGTGCAGACGTTGGCACAGCCGCCGCATCCGATGCATTGTTCCGGGTCCACCGAGACATGGCCCCGGAACCCGGCCTCGGGAGGCCGCGGGCTGAAGGGATAGGGCAGCGTGACGCGGCCCGCGCCCAGGCAGATGATAGCTTCCTTCAGCTTGCTCAGGATCATGATGTCTCCTAACCGCTCAGGCCCCGATGGAGGCGAAGACCAGCGCCGCCAGCGCGACGAACACGACGATGCGCGAGAAGTAGGCCATGGACTGGTCGATGCGCAGCCGTGGGTTCACCGCGTTCACCAGGCCGATCACCAGCACGAGGACGGTCACCCCCGCCAGGTTCAGCGCCAGATCCGCTGGCCACAGGTGGAACCGCGGCAGCGGAACGAAGACCTGGACGAGGATGGAGCTGAATATGAGAACCTTGGCATGGGAGGCGAGCTTGAACAGCGCCAGGCCCGGGCCGGAGCGCTCGATGAACGGGCCTTCCATGATCTCCTGCTCCGCCTCCGCGATGTCGAAGGGGAGCTTGCCCACCTGAGCCTGGAGGGCGAGCAGGAAGGCGATGCCGGCCACAACCATGGATACGCTGGGGCCGGCGGCTGCCTGGTGGGCGATGATGCCGGGGAAGGTGAGGGAGTGGGCCTTGACAGCGGCCGTGACCAAGGCGATCGCCATGACGGGCTCGACGCTGAGCATCATCATCATCTCGCGAGAGGCGCCAACGTAGGCGTAGGGATTCCCCGAGGCGAACGCGCCGAGCATGACCGCGACCGCTGCCAACGCGACGAAGTAGATGAAGGCGATGATATCGCCAGCGGAGGCGAGGGGTGCAGGTGGACCGAGCGGGATGAGCAACGCGGCCATCAAGATGGCCCCCAGGCACACGGCCGGGGCGAGCCGCCACACGATGCCGCTCGTCGGCGCCAGCTCTTCTTTTATTAGAAGCTTGGCGAGATCGTAGTACGGCTGCGCCAAGGGCGGGCCCTTGCGGGAATGGACGATGGCTCGCACTCGCCGCATAACCCCCTCGGCGAGAGGGGCAAGCCCAGCTATGATCGCCAGGTTCAACGCCGCGAAGCCAATGGTCTGCGCCATGCCATATCCTTTCACCACGCTCCGAGCGGTCGAGGCCTATCGGGCCCGCTGCTCCCGAGACATGCGGATGAGTTCATCCTTGGTAATGATCGCCTTACGGCCCGTGTGCATATCAACGGTCTCGACGCGCTCGGTGCATGAGAAGCACGGGTCCATGCTGCCGAGGGTGATGGGCACGTCGGCAATGGTCGCACCCTTGATCATAAGGGGAAGGGCCTGGAGGTTCTGGTAGGTTGGGGCGCGCACTCGCCACCGGTCTGGACGGTTGTTCTCGCCGGTGATGAGGTAGTGGATCGCCTCCCCCCGCGGTGCCTCTATGGTCCGCAGGCCCTGGCGGCCGGCTGGAATCTCGCTCGAGGACTCGGCCATCAGGGGCCCGTCGGGCATCATCTTCAGCCCTTCGCGAATCAGTCGAATAGACTCGAACAGCTCCTCGAGGCGCACGAGAACGCGCGACCAGTTGTCACAGCCCGAATGGGTGATTACCTTCGGGACCAGCTCGTCATAGGCCGCGTAGGGATGATCCACCCGGGCGTCTATGTCCACACCGGAGCCGCGCGCCGTGGGGCCGACCACGCAGAGGCGGCGGGCATCGGCCTCCGGCAGCATCCCCGTCCCCTGCAAGCGGATGAGAAGCGTAGTGTCGCCGCGGATGGCGTCCACCACGGCAAGCGATTCGGCCTCGATCTTCGCGATCACGTCAAGAACCTTGGGGTGGACGTCGGCGGAGATGTCCCATCGCACTCCGCCGACCAGGTTCATACCGTAGGTCTTCCGGTTCCCCGTGATCTGCTCGCACAGCCACATGATCGGCTCGCGGATGCGCCAGGCCTGCATGAGAACGGTGTCGAACCCGAGGATGTGACCGGCTATGCCCAGCCACAGCAGATGCGAATGGACTCGCTCGACCTCGAGCATGATGGAGCGTATGTAGCGAGCACGTCTCGGGGCCTCAATGCCAGCGGCCTGCTCGGCTGCCTCGCAGTAGCATGAGGAATGGATGAAGCCGCAGATTCCGCAGATTCGCTCGGCGACGAACGGGATCTCGTTATAGGTGAGCACGCTGTCGCCGAGCTTCTCGATCCCGCGATGGTTGTAGAAGCCGCGGTAGTCGCAATCCACAATGCGCTCGCCGTCAACGAACAGGCGAAGCTGGGCGGGCTCCTCTAAGACGGGATAGAAGGGGCCAATGATGACTGTTGACGTGCCCTCCGGCGCCTCCTTGAACTGGGGCGCGACACCTGCCACCGGCTCCGGCTTGGTGTTGTACGGGAAGTCCTTGCGCAGCGGGTGGACTCCCTCCGGCCAGTCGTCTGCCAGCACGAGGCGGCGCGGGTCGGGATGGCCATCGGCCTTCACCCCGATCATATCCTGAAATTCCCGCTCGGCCCAGTTGGCGGCAGGTACCGCGGGGGTGATGGAGCTGATCTCGCCGTCGTTCTCGGGGACATCTGCACGCAGGCAGATGAACTGCTTCTGCCTATCACGCGAGAAAATGTGGGTTATCGTGAAGCACCCGTTCGTCGGCCGCCGATCCGTGCCCGCGGAGGTGATGAAACGCGCGCCCAAGTCGTCCTGCAGCCACCGGGCGACTCGGATGATGGCGTTCCTGTCCACGGTCACGTAGAAGGTGCCCGCGACTGGCTTCTCTACGGACAGCAGCGCGTCTCCGTACTTTGCCTGCATTTCAGCGACGAATTGCACAGAGGTCACCGAACCTGCCTCCCGGTTTGGCTAACGCAGCAAGAGGAAGAGCGTGGCGAGAACGACGACCACGCCCACGACCTGCCACATGAGATACCACTGTGGGATGCCGACATGAGAGCGCGAAAAGCGCTCAGCCACCTTTCCGCCGGCTCGTACGAGTGGGTCATAGAGCCAGATATCCACGTCGAAAACCCTCGCCAGGGACACCGGGTAGCCAGCCCTGGGAACGCCAGTCATGACATAGACTTTCTCGAATGCGCGGCGAAATGGCTCATACATGCCGTGCGAATGGAAGTGGCCAATCTCAGCCGTCACCTCTTCGCCACCGTACCAGACGGGTACCCGGCGAGTCGCCGGCTGCGCAGCGCGGGCGAGGCCGTAGCAGAGCGCGACGCAGAGCGTCAGCGCGGTGCTAGCCACAATCGGACTCCATACACCTGCGGCCGCACCGTCGGGCATGAAGCTCAGCCCGACAGGAGAGCTGCCCAGCGCGCTCGTCAGGCTTACATTCGCGAGTGCGCTCGTCAACGGACTCACCGCCCGGAAGATCAAGCCCAGCGGCAACAGCGGAAAGAGGCCGAAGGCGAGGCAGCACAGGGCGAGCGCTACCTGCGGCACCTGCATCTGCACTGGCACGTCGTGCCGCTTTCCGACGAGATGGCTGACATGGCGAGACGGCTGGCCGAGGAACGTGGCCCCGAGGTACTTCAGGAACGAGGCGAGCGTGACCAGGGAGATGAAGATCGCCGTCACTCCGAAGAGCAGGAAGAGGGGGAAACCTATGCCGCCCATGATGGCGACCTCGTAGATCAGCCACTTGCTGGCGAAGCCGTTGAAGGGCGGTATGCCTGCGATAGCGAGGGAACCAATTCCCGCCATCAAGGCCGTGACGGGCAGGGCCGTCGAGAGACCGCCCATATGGTTCAGGTTCTCCTCGCCGGTGCGGTAGCGAAGTGAGCCGGCAGTGAAGAAGAGCAGAGACTTGTAGATGACGTTGTTGATGAGGTGGAAGAGGCCGGCCATAAGGCCGGTGAGGGCGAGCTTGGGGTTAGTGGGGAGGAAGAACATTCCCATGCCGATCGCGAGGAATATGTAGCCCATCTGCCCGATCACGTGAAACGACATCAATCGTTTGGCATTGTCCTGTTGGAGCGCCGTGAGTGTGCCCACGAAGATGGATCCCGTCCCGAGCAGCGCGATCACAACGCCCCACACGACTGAGAACTCAGACACCGGAAGCAGATCCACGAAAACGCGGAGCAGTCCATAGATTCCCAGCTTTGTCATCGTGCCTGCGAACGCGGCCGTGGCGCCGGTGGGAGCGGCCGGGTACGCGTCGGGGAGCCAATCGCCGAACGGCAGTATGCCCGCCTTGGTGGCGAACCCGATCAGCCAGAGCGCGAGCAGGACGTGGAGAACAACTGGCCTGGACTGGGCGAGCGCGGCCATCGCCGCGCCACAGGAGGCGAAGCTGAAGGAATGCGGCGCGGCGGTATGCCAGAGCACGATGGCCGCGATGAATATGCAGACCGTGGCGACGTGAGTGATGACCAGGTACTTGAAGCCGGCCCGGAGACTGGCCGGGTTCTCCTCTTCATAGATCACCAGGAAATAGGAGCAAACGGTCATGAATTCCCAGAAGAGTACGAAGAAGAACCAGTCCCTAACCGTCACCACCCCGATGATGCCGCCAAAGAACAGCAGCAGGATCGGATAGTAACGGGCCAGGTGCTGTCGCGAGTAGCTGCGCATGTACGCAGTCGAGTAGAGGGTGGCGAGAAACGCCACCACCGATACGATCATCAGGAAGAGGGCGCTCAGTCGGTCTACTGCCAGGCTTAGACTCGCATGCAGGGCGCCCACGGTGGCCAGAGTGATTTCATGACGAACGTCCGCCGGGCCGACCAGAGCGACGAGCGCGCCCCAGAGCGCGAGCGCGCCGGCGCCGGTAACGAAGGCCAGCGCCAGGTACGCACAGAGGTCACGCTTCCGACTGGCCACCGCGGTCACCAGTGACCCGACCGCGAGCAGACCGGCGGCAGCGATAATGGTCTGGCATGGCTGCATCAGTTATCCCTCGTTTCTTTCAGAAACCACCCGGGGCCAGGAGCTTGACCAGCGGCAGGCCGACATAGGGTGCGGCCACGCACAGGATGATCCCCACCACCAGCGCGAAGCTCATGGGCCAGGGCGGATCGGCGGCGCTTGCCGCCGCCACCGATGGCTGACCCAGGAAGACCTTCTGCGCCACCCAGAGCAGCCAACTGAAGGAAATGATGCTCTCAATCGCGAGCAGGATGAGCAGGACGATGCCGCCCGGCGACTCGAGCGCGCCCACGAAGATGAAGAATTTGGACCAAAAGCTCGAGAACGGCGGAATGCCGGTCACGGCCAGGGCGCCAACGACGAAAGCCACCGCCTCCAAAGGCATGGCCCGGGCCAGGCCGGAGAGCTGGCTGATGCGCCGCGTTCCCGCGCCGTAGGCGATGGAGCCGACGCATAAGAAGAGCGTGGCCTTGGCCACTCCGTGACAGAGAATGTGCAGCGCGGCTCCCTGGTAGCCGACCGTAGAGCCGATAATGCCCAGCGAGAGTCCCACGAAGACATACCCAAGGTGGACGATGGTGGAGTAGGCGAGCAGCTTCTTCAGGTCGTCTTGGCGGAAGTAGGCAAGCACGGCCATGAACATGGTCACCATCGCCATCACCGCTATCAGCAGTCCCAACTCCCGCGGCACTGCCCATCCCGAGCCGACGAGGCGGGCCACGAGATAGACCCCGGCCTTGACCATGGCTGCGGCGTGCAGGTAGGCGCTGACCGGGGTCGGCGCCTCCATCGCGTCTGGCAGCCAGGTATGAAATGGGACTTGGGCCGACTTCGCCCATGCGGCGACCAAGAGAAGCACGAAGGTCCCCGCCTTCATGCCGCCGGCCAGCTTGCCAAGCGCGGCAAACTCGAAGGACCGCGTGAAGGCGAACAGTATCAGCAACGCGAAGAGGTAGGCGAAGCCGCCGATGTGGGTCATCACCAGCGCTTTGAAGCCAGCGCGCATGGCGGCGGGCTGCTGGCTGTGAGAGATGAGCGCCCATGAGCAAAGGGTGGTGATCTCCCAGAAGATGAACAACTGCAACAGGTTCGGCGAGAGCGCGACCCCGACCATGGAGCCGAGGAAGGCCAGCAGCCAGAAGTAGTAGCGCTCATAGCCGTCGCGCACCGGGTGCTCGGCGTTCCGCGGGCCCAGATACTCGGTGGAGTAGAGCACAACCAGGAAGCCGATCACGGTGATGACCAGCACCATGATGGAACTGAGCGGGTCAATGGCGAGACCAAAGATGCCGGCTCCCGTTGACCCCGGAAGCCAGGGCAGGCCGCCAATAGTGAAGGATGCCTTCGACCCATAGACGCGTACCACCAGGTCGACCCCGAGGATAGCGGTCACCAGAGAAGCTATTGCCGCGACCACCTGAGTCGCGCGGCCCCGGACCAGGCCGGCAATGACCGCGCCAAACAACGGGACCCCAAGCAGCGCCAGCATCAGCACCAACGTTATCTCCATGGGTAGTCCTGGCCCCCTTTCTGGCCCCACGCGCTGGAGGTCTGAGGCGCGAGGCCCGAGGTGAGCGCGGCCGCGGCCCGGCCTCCGAGCCTTGCCTCGAGCAGCTCAGCGAGAGCGTCCACGCTGGCCGTCACCGCGGCCGACATGGGTTCGCCAAAGGCGACCGAGGCAGGCTGGATTCCCACCAGCAGCACGTTAGCGTTGCTCTCGGCCTCGAGGTACCGCATGAGAAGTCGAAGAGAGGACGTGTGCGTGGTTGAGATCCTGCCGGGCAACTCCTCGGCCGTGAAGAGCGCGATCTCGCCGGGCGCGTCGCCGAAATCCACCGCGTCGAGGAGAAGGATCGCATCCGCCCCGCTCTCCACCACCTCACCCAGATGCCTCTCGGGCGCGTCGCCCGCATCAATGCACCTGGCCGCGACCCGGCCCGACACACGGGATATCACGGCCGGCCCTGCAGCATCGTCAGCGTGCCACCGGCTGCCGATCCCCACTAAGGCAGGCATTCGCTCCAGGCAGTGCTCGAGGCGGTCTGCGCCAAGCGCCCGCATCACGTTATCCCGGATCCATCATGGTCTTCATCTGGCGGTAGGTGAAAACCGGGCCGTCAATGCACACGTACTTGTCGCCAATCAGGCAGTGGTTGCACTTGCCGACTCCACACCGCATGTGCCTCTCAAGCGTCGTTATGATGGAATCTTCTGCCAGGCCGAGGTCGAGCAGGTCCTTCACCACGAATCGGATCATGATCGGCGGGCCACAGACAAAGGCCACCGCGTTGCTGGGCTGAATGCTCACCCCCTGGAACAGGCTGCCGACCACGCCGACGCGGTCCTTCCAGTTCCCATCCGGGACATCCACCGTCACCATGAACTCCATATCCGGCCGGGCGCGCCAGGCCTCGAGTTCGTCCTTGTAGACGAGATCGGCAGGAGTGCGCGCGCCGTAGAGAACAGTGATGCTGCTGAACTGGTGGCGGTGGGCGAGCATCGTCCAGATCAGCGGCCGGAGCGGGGGAAGCCCTATGCCCCCCCCCACAAAGAGGATGTCGCGGCCCTTGACCTGGTCGAACGGAAACCCATTGCCAAGCGGCCCTCGCACGCCGACTTGCTCGCCACGGTCGAGAGCGTGCAGGGCGCGAGTCACTGCCCCCGCATTACGCACGGTGATGTCGAAGCTCTCCGCTCCATCCCGCGGAGACGCCAGGCAGAACGGAGCTTCGCCCACGCCGAACACCGAGACTTCCACGAACTGGCCGGGCCGGTAGTCAAAGGACTCCCAGCGTCGGGGGTCGCAGAAGCGCAGCGCGAATGTCTTCGTGTCCGGGGTCTCGTCCCGGATGGAGATGACCTCCGCCAAATCCGGAAGGTACAGGTTTTCCATTAGAGTGCTCCCCGCCGGATTCGCGCCGTCACTTCCGTCATATCATTGCGTCCCAGGCAAGCAGTGACGCAGCGGCCGCACCCCACGCAGCCGTGCGAGCCGAGCTTCTGCACAAACTGATAGCCGAGCTTGTGGAGGAAGCGCGCCTTCAGCCGGTGCTTGCGCTGAGCACGCGGGTTATGCCCGCTCGCCTCCAAAGCGTAACTCTCGTAAAGACAGCTGTCCCAGAGACGGCAGCGCACGCCGTCTCCTGCGCCATCGAAGTCCGCGGTTGTGAAGCACGTGCAGGTCGGGCAGACAAAGGCGCACGCCCCGCAGCTCAGACACCTGTCGCCCATCTGCCCCCACAGCTCATCTGGCACTCGATCGAAGGTGACCTTGCGCAGCGCGGCGGCGAAGTACGCCTTATCATCGCTGAAGCGCTGCTCGGCCTGCTGCGCCAGCTCGCGGCGCGCTTGCATCGCCTTGGCGGGCGCGGGAGAGAACAGCTCCTCTGCCAGGCGCACCAGCTCCCACCCCTTGTCGGTCCCGATCTCCACCAGGTACTCGCCTTGCAGCGGGGTGAGTTGCACGTCGTATCCCCCCTCCAGAAAGGGGCCCGCGTGCGCGCAGACACAGAAGCAATGCTCGTCCGGCTCAGTACACGCCAGCGCCACCAGCGTGCTGTGCTGTCTCCGGGCCAGGTAGTACGTGTCGCAACGGTCGCGGCTGAAAACTTTGTCGAGGAACAGCACTGCGGAGAGATCACAGGGCCGGATGGCGAGAAAAACCCGTTCCTGCTGGTCGTAGATCGGTCTCAGGTCCAGGCCATAGCCCGCCCTCTGGTGCCAGCAGAACAGGGGATCAGTCTGAGGAAACAACTGCCGCTTGAGGGGTGAGATGGTGGTACGGTAACCCCACGCCACCTGGTCCGGCCTCTCGATTTCATCATAGGCGGCATCCAACCCGTGGAGAGTCCTGGGGGCGATCACCTGGGCGCGCCTCAGAAGTGTCGCCACCCAGGCCGAGATTTCGTCTGCGCCGATCATATAAGCCCGAGCTTCACCCATCGCTACCTCCGCACGGCAGCTAGACCTTGTGCACGGACACGGCGCAAGGCGGCAAGATCGGAACCCCGCTATCAGGATGTAGCGCCGGCGGCATCACCTCCGCCGCCAGCTCTCGCATGGCGAATGGAAGCACCACGGCGCCGGGCGAGACGTCGTCTGTCACATGGGCCACAGCCTCCATCTCACCCGTGCGGGAACGAACTCTGACCCTCTGGCCGTCTCTGAGCTGCGACTCATTGGCATCGGCAGAGCTGATCTCGATGATCGGCAACGCAGCCGCTCGATCCGCCCCGAGTTCTCGGCGAAGCGTCACCGTTCCGCCCACCATCGGATCATCCACCCAAGCCCGCAGGCAGCAATCTGCCGTCATCACCAGGGGAAACTCGACGCCGACGGCGGGCAAGGTCTTGTGCACGATGGACTGCGTCTCTTCATCGGCGCCGTTCAACTCGGGCAGCGCAACCTGGTCTGCAGCCGGGAGACGCAGGCCCCAGCCCACATCCAAGGCCGCGAACGACACGCTGGCGTAGGGCGGGGTGAGCGCGGCGATCTCATCCATGATCTCGGAGGGGGAATCATAGCTCATGGCGTGACCGAGACGGCGCGAGAGCTCGCACAGAATTCTCCACTCGGGCCTGGCGGCGCCCAGGGATGAGGCCGCCTGTCGCACCGTCCAGCGCATACCATCCCGCCGTCGTCTCACGCCAGAACCAGAGGAACAGGCCATAGGCGAAGGCGGTGGTCTGGAAGACCCTCAGGCCTGCGCGGTCTCGCGCCTCCGCCGACTGCAGCAGTGCCACGCCGCCGACCAGCAAGGACACGAACAGGATCCGAACCCAGCCGGTCGAGCAGAAGACGCCGACCGGCGCGGCGACCGTGAGTAGCCAGGCGGGCCAGCGTCTCCGAAAGCTCCCGAGCATGTCTTGGGAGACATGCTGGCCCAGGAAGAGCACGAGGAACATCATTCCGAGCAGCGTGTTGAGAGGTCGTGCCAGGTGACCCAGGACCTCTGCAAAGAAGGCGAGTGCGAGCAGGAACGTCACCGCAACTGCGAGCCCAGGCATCCGGTGCGCTGATCGTGTTCCCACTACACTGCCCCTCTACGAAGTCTGGCGCTAAGGTGCATCAGCAGTGCAGCGTTCACGATAGGACGACCCCCTAGCGGAGACACCTTGACGCAGGCGCAGAGAAAGCAGGCTGAGGCCGGAGATCAGGGTGACCAGCCCGGTCGTCAGCGCGACAATCCTCGGCATCTTGCCTTGAACTCGCTTACCAGCGGCATGCGTCCGGCGGGCTCGCCCGCACAGAGGCCGCCACCACGTCTATGGATACGGCGCCTTGCGGCCTCCCTGCTCCATGATCCTGAGCCAGGAGCGGATGTGCCGCAGGGCGGCAACAGCCGCGGAGCGCACTCCCGAATCCGGGTCGTTCCCCGCGAGCCACACCAGCTCCGGGTCATCGGGCGCGGTCAGCAACTGCCCCAGCCCGCAGGCCGCGCCCTTCCGCACCTCGGGGTCGGCGTCCCAGAGCGCCTTTCGGAGGGGCGCGATGACGTCTAGCCTCCCCGTCCAGCCCAGCCCCATGGCCGCATATCTTCTCAAGTAGGAGAACTCGCCCGTGCGCACCACGTCCAGCAGCGGCGCGATCCCGCGCGGGTCGGCGAGGGAACTGAGGACCAACGCCGCGTAGCACTGCGCGACACGCGAGTAGAGCTCCTGCTCCGGGGTCTGCCCCTCGGGGCCCCACCAGCGCTCCTCAGCCGGCCGCGCCGCCCCCTTGGCCAGCGTCTCCAGGAGGAACGGTACGGCGGCCGCGCTGTACCGACTCTCCCGAGGCGGGGGGAGTGACGCAGACCTGGGACGGTCGCCGAAGAGCATGACGACGCCCCGGAGCGGATGCGCCCTGAACGTGTAGATCCGCCTCAACCCGCCCGCGAGACCGGCATCGTACTCGGCATAGGCCTGCGGCCAGGAGAGACGCTCCAGCCCCGCGCGCGCCACGGCCTGCACCCTCCAATCCGAGTCCGTGAGCTTTGCCCCGAGGATCCCGCTTGCCGCCCCGCTCTGGAGCAGCTTATCTCTGGCCGCCACATAGGCAGGGCCCTGCGACTTCAGCATGGTAGCCCACAGCTCGGCCGGGCTCGCGCCGGACGACGCGGGCGCCGCTGGCGGGGCCGTCTGTGCCAGCGCGCTGTGCATCAGGCCCAGCGCGACGAACAGGACCGCTGCTATCCACCAACAGGTACGCTTCATCTCGCTCACCTCCGCGGCAACGGGCCTAGGTCTCGCCCTTGCCGCTCTCCCCCGATGCTCCTCTGACGGATGCCTGACAGCGCGACGCCACACCCGGCGGATGCCGCGGCGGGCCTCCCTGACATCGGGCACTCCGTCCGTCTCGTCCAGATGCAGCGCAAGTCGATGCACATCGGTTCGCTCCATGGGGCCCCGGCTCCCGGATGGCTTGCGAGCATGTTGGGCCCTCACCACGACCACCACTTCACCGTACCAGGAGGCGTGCGCCTCGCGTTCGTCGCGCAGTGGACTTCGCCATATAGCGCGTGGTACGCCCACCAGTCATCCACGAAATCCACCTGCACACCAACGCCGATCTGACCCAGATCCTCACCCACGCGCGCCTCGAGGAGATCCTGGCCCTGGTCATCCCGCGGGCCGAAGGGCTTGGCCATGGCGACACGGTTCCCGTTCACCCTGAGCAGGTTCACCATACCCGGAATGTAGGCGACGCCCAGGTCGCTGTTGGGCTCAACCTCGTGGAAGAGGGCCGGGATGCTCACCACGCCAGCCCCCGTGGTGGCAGTCAACTGGTTCCGAATACCGTCTAGTATTACTCCGTTAGACAATTGCACCCCCTCGTGGTAACAGAGGGCACGACGAGACGAGAGCTTGAGGCATGTCGGAGGCGGTTGGAGACGTTTGCGCGGGAGGTGCTGGGTTCGCTGCGATATCGCAAGCAAAGTCGGTGGGCGCAGGTGTATCTGCGGGGGCTGCTGCTGGAGGGCCGACGCAAGCCCTGTCAGCCCATCGCCGAAAAGCTGCCCGATGGCGATGAGCAGTGTCTGGAAGCAGTTCCTGAATCAGAGCCCCTGGGCCTGGGAGCCGGTGCGGGAGGCGGTGGCGCTGGGGAAGGGAGGCTGCTGATCAAGTGGCCGCAGGAGGCGAAGGCGCCCACCAAGTACTGGCTCTCCGACCTGCCCGAGCGCACCTCGCTGCGCGCGCTGGTGCGCTGGGCGAAGAGCCGCTGGGCGGTGGAGATGAACTATCGGGAGATGAAGGATCATCTCGGGCTGGACCACTTCGAGGGGCGCGGCTGGGTGGGGTGGCACCATCACGTCACCATGGTCATGCTGGCATTCGCCTTCGTGCTCTCGGAGCGGCTCCGCCGCCGAAAAGGGGGGCAAAGCTCACCCTTCCCCAGGTCCTGGGCTGGCTGCAGCGCCTGCTCGCCACCTGGACCGGTATCTGCATCACTTGCGGCCAACCCTTCCCCCGTCGGCCGCGGGATGACGTAATCTAACGGAGTAATATTAACACCCGGAACCTCCTCCCTTCCGGCTCCAGTACTCGACCGCTACCACCGAACCAGTCCGGTTCGACTCAGCGCGCGCACATAAGCGCGGTCTGACTGCTCTTCGACCCGCATCCCTACTGCCAACCTGCAGCCGCTGGACCAAGCAGCGCCAGAGGTGCCCAGAACTGCCTGTGAGTTGCTCCGCGGCTGTCGCACCTGTAGCTCTGATACGAGACGCGCTTCAGTGGCCCGAGAGAGC
>Ga0315273_10005702_pt1 | contig 15442 bp, 21 predicted proteins | sample YL17G02_0_MG_FD_205753 | JGI IMG/M metagenome (GOLD analysis project Ga0315273, IMG submission 205753) | Sediment microbial communities from Yellowstone Lake, YNP, Wyoming, USA - YL17G02_0 | ecosystem: Environmental > Aquatic > Freshwater > Lake > Sediment | place: USA: Wyoming | collected...
CTTCTCGGCTCCTACGTATTCTTCAGCACCATTACGGCCATGTCCCTTGGCCTTCTGCCGGGGCTCTGTTTCTGGCGCAAGCCATCCCTGACGGGATTTGGCCTGCCCCGAACTCTCAGCAGATTGGCCTTCCTTCCCCGCCTCATCCAGAATCCGCTCCATTACCTTACGTGTAGTCTCGGTAGTCGCTCCGAACAGCAACTGCTTGAGACGCTGGACCGATATCAACCACGGTGGATAATGATGGAGTCCTGGAAAATAGCAAAAGAAGAGAAGAATGTCGGCAAGTTGGAGTAGTTCCTATCTCCTTCTCCTGTACTTCACTGTGCTACTCACTATTTCTCAGGTGTGGCAGACGGTATTGAAGGCAAGGACACAAGAAAAAGGGCTGCAAGCGGAAGACTCACAGCCCCATCATAAAGTATGTATTCGCAGACAAATCCATACTTGTCTATGTCTTCGCAGCAAAGCAAATCCGCCGAGACCGAGGAGTAAGAGGCTGGTGGGTTCGGGTACGGGTGAGCCAAGTATTGCGTAAGCAGCCAGGTTCCTATTGGGTTGAACGACCCATGTGCTTCGTTCTCCCTCAAAAGCTACCGGCCCGAAAGTCCCCCCAAGATTCCAGTTGACCTCTCCGTCCGCCTTACCTACAAGCCAGTAGAGTGTATCACTCTGGAGTATTACTTCTTCGGTAAAAGTGGAATTCACAACTTGCGGAGTCGTAGTTATTCCGGTCATAAAGGTTGTGGCTATCGCATCTCCCGGCTCGCCGTTGTTGTCAACGTTGACGGAAAAAGAAGCAGTCGAGTCGCCGTAGTAATGGAAGACGGCAGCTTCAAGCTCTTTGAGTATATATGGCCCTCCTGAAACGACCGTCAACGGGAATCCCTTTTGCATGCCGGGTTCTATGTGCCAGTAAGACCTATCCCAGAATGGCGGAGGACTGACCCCGGCACTACCGGCAATAAAAGATAGGTTGGCAAACACCGAGTTGCCAGTTGTTGACAGAACAATAAGAAAAGTTATCCACATTCTCACATGCTTGCCTGTCATCCTTTTTCCTCCTGAACAATTACCGCTCATTAGCAATAGAATGTATTCTCTCCCCTCAGAATACCTCATGCCCGCGTCTGCGTAGCATTAGACCGCCAGTGCCGAGCAGTAAGAGTGTGGCTGGTTCGGGAACAAGGACCATTTTAGCACTGTAGCCGATCTGAAAGTCGTTATTGATTGGCTCACCACTGAGTAGGGTTCCCGTTAATCGTCTATATGGTTCAGTCCAATAATCGCCGCCAAGTATGTTGGAAAATTCGATGTAACCAACAGGCGTGCCGTCAACGGCAAAATCCGAGCCGTCTATCGTTAAGACTGCGTTTTCTGAAATCGTCAACTTTCTTCCAATTAATCCGCCGGAAACGTTAACCTGACTGGTGTCCCAGGCACCAAGGTTGGTTATCGACCCACCGGAAACGCTAACCTGACTGCTGTCATAGGCCCATAGGCCGCTCATCGACCCGCCGGAAACGTTAACCTGACTGCTGTCTTTGGTACTGAGGAACTCGCTCATCGACCCGCCGGAAACGGCAACCTGACTGTTGTCGCGGGCCCATAGCTGCACCATTGACCCGCCGGAGACGTTAACCTGACTGCTGCCATAGGCATCAAGGTTATTGTATGTCAATCCTCCGGAAAAGTCAACCTGACTGTTCTCATAAGCCCGAATCCGATATGTTATCAACCCGCCGGAAACGGCCACCTGACTCCTGCCATACGTAGTAAGGGAATGTATCGACCCGCCGAGGATGTTTATGGTGCTGTCCTCGTAGCCTACCAGTGTACCGATTACGCCTGCTTCAAGGATGTTTACTGTAGTTCCCGTCCCCGGCGATTTATAGTCAACCCTTATGTCGTCGTTGGTTGCGGAGTGAATGTCATGCACTTGACCATCGTTCAGCATAACCAGGCCAGCCAAAACAGGTGAAGCGCTGATACATAAGACTACGCCCGCCAGCAGAATTCCCACGCTTTTTCTTCTCATCATCACGCTCTCCGAACTGAGTTTCTCTGCAATTGCCGTCCGAATGGCGTTTGTGTGGGGAGAGATTCCGCCACTCCTCCATGACCAGAATGAGTTTAGCAAATATAGAGGCGATTTGTCAAGCAAAAAGTCCAGTAACGGGCAGTCTTTTCGGACAAAACCGTATTTTCAGGTGTTTGCTGGCGTATTCAGCAGATTCCAAGGCTTCGACCTGCCGTCTCCGGGCCTCGCTGTTTGTCTTAGCATATATTACCGTTGTGGTCTGGCTTCTCCTGTAGGACAGCATTTCTCCTGCTCTTGTAGGTGGGAGTTAGCTCAAAAATCTATTATTCTTCGGCCAGAAAAAATACCCTGTCAAAAATCTGGGGTCCCCCCATGTGACTCCTATTTCTGAAAAAAGATGTTAGAAAGCTGGACGCCGTAGGGAGCGGTCCTGCCACATTTCAAATTTTTCCTGCCCCAACTTCCGTGATTGATAGTTACATAAGTTCCAATACCAATATTATAGCTGGAGGGGCAGGATATGGGGGTTTTGAACGATTCTAAGGCGTTCTGAAGGGGTCTGGACAGGTTGTAGGCGATAGAATGGTAGTTCCGTCAATAATCCAGATAAACATGAGTCCGTGATGATAATAATGCTTGAAGAATGCGGGGGGCAGGGTATTATCAATGATCTGATCTACCATGTGTGAGCCAGTTAAGCCGTTTAACAGATATGATCTTCTAAGGAGCAGTAGAATGGCAAAGAGTGCCAAATCAGTAACGAAGAGTGAAATCCTGTCCAACATCGCAGAAGCCACGAAGCTATCCCGTCAGCAGGTGGCATCGGTGCTCGATGCCCTTTCCGGTCAAATCAAGGCTGCCGTAGGCAAGAAAGGTTCGGGCGTCTTTGCTTTGCCAGGACTGCTGAAGATCATGGTCATCCATAAGCCAGCCACCCCAAAGAGGAAGGGTATCAACCCGTTCACCAAGCAGGAGCAGATCTTTGCTGCCAAGCCCGCTCGCAAAGTTATCAAGGTCCGACCTCTCAAAGCTCTCAAGGACATGGCGAAGTAAGATATCCTAACAGCCGTCAGAAGCTGTTGTCGAAGCCGATCGACAGCCAATTCTTAAAGTCCGATCTTTTGATCCGATGGCGTGTCTTGCCATTTCGGACTACTGTCAGATCGTAGACAGGTAAGTGCTTCGACAGAATGGAACCTGTATATCGTATTGACATGGGATAGGGGAATTTTCTACCTACCTTTGTCTCTCATCCAGCCAGTTCTCCTGCTCTCAGAGAGGGGAGTAGATCAGAAATCTATTATCTTCGGCCAGAAAAATACCCTGTTGGCAAAATCGAAAATAGGGGAGGTAAGTGTGAATCAGGGGAGGTAGAAAAAGCTGTTAGCTACGGGTGTAGGATGACGATATATAAGCATTCTTTTTTCTCAGCACTGAGCATTGTCCATTTTGGACAAAGCTCCTTGTTCTGATTCTCATCCACTCAATAAAGGTCTGTCGATCCTACCCAAAAACCACTGATAAATTTTATTTCTATTTTCATCGGTAATGAAGAATCCCCAAATTTCTCCTGTCTACAACCTCACCCCTGTTTCTGGTAGTCCCAGGGCTGATTTTCAAAAAAGTGTCGGGTTTTCTGTCGGGTGATCCCGACACTTTTCCAGGATTGACATCCCTATCTGCTGATTTTTGGCTTGATCTTGGCTCCATTTGGCGGCGTCCTCAGGAGCTGTCTAATTGTGGGCCATTTTCCAGAGAATTGATTTTTCATTTGTATGGGAAAAACGGGGATCAGTAACGATGGACGAATCGACTATCGGCACAGATGTGAACCAGGTTGAGATCAACAGTCTCAGCCACATAAAAGGTCAGCCTCATATCCAGGAAGTCTTGAGAGTCAGCATAGATGCCTTTTTTCAGAACAGAGCAAATAATGACAAAAGCACTTTTGGTCCTGTTCTCCTGTTGGGCCCCAGTGGAACCGGAAAAACTTTGACGGCGAAGGCCATTCATTCTGAGCTGGCAAATCTCAATCTGGTCGAATCGAACGGTGAGATGCTCAACAACACCGCTGAGCTTACGTCTGTTCTCCTGACGGCTGATGATAACACGACCGTATTCATCGATGAAAGCCAAGCACTTAATTCAAAGGCCCAGCACCTTCTCCTGACAGCCATATCAGAGAAAAAACTGTATGTCCCAAGGGGTAGGTCAAAGAACGTCAAGCGGGAAATTCCTTTGGCAAATGTCGTTTATGTTCTCGCCAGTACACACGAATTCCAATTGCAGGATGCTCTCCGGAACCGCATGCGTATCTATTGTCGGTTCGACTACTACTCCATTGAAGATTTGACCGACATAGTTAAGCAAAGAGCAGATGCCCTGAAATGGGGATATGAATCAGTCGATGTTCTGAGAGAATTGGCCAGTAGGGCCAAACAGACACCCCGATTGGCCCTAAATAGAAACCTGCAAATGGCCTGGAACGTCTGTAGCAGTCACGACAGAACCACCCTCACTATGGAAGATGTCACTGAGGCATTTCGCCTTCTCCAAGTCGATTCCATCGGCCTCGACAGCTTACCAAGGGAATACCTGAAACAACTGGCAAGATACAATTCTATGAAACTCAATGTTCTTGCCTCAAAGTTGGCCCTGCCAAGACAGACTATCGCTGAGGTGATTGAGCCATATTTATTGAGAACAGAATTGATTGAAAAGAAAGGTTCTGACAGGGCAATAACTGCCAAAGGAAGAACGCACTTGGAGACCACCAGTCTGTAAAAAAAGATTTGGAGATACACGGACAATGAGAAATGGAAATCAGGCAAAAATCAAACCGATCATATCTGTGGGCGATATGGCAAAGATCCTTGGTCATAGTCGGGCGAGGTTCTATCAGCTTCAGCGTCAGCAGATATACCCGATGCCCCTCTACGACATAAGAACCAAGAGACCTTTCTACGATGCCCGTCTCCAAAAGATGTGTCACGATGTCAGAGAGACCGGGATTGGTTGTAACGGGCAGTATATCCTGTTCTACTCCCCCCGGAAGACATCTACTACTAAAGCACAAAACAGTTGTGGGTCAAAGGTTCAGAAGAAAGAGATACCTGCTGAGTATCAGGAGCTTGTTGATACCCTGAACCAAATGGGTTTGGAGGTCTCAGGTGAGCAGGTGTCGGAGGTTGTTGGGAAGCTCTATCCTGACGGACTGCAGAAGAAGGATATGGGAGTGGTTGTTAGGGAGGTTTTTTGCCACTTCCGAAAGTCGATGTAGCATTGCTGGGGATTTCGTGTAACCAGTCGTTACATTTCTTGGGTAAATCCTCAGTAGATGCTGTAAGAATCACGTTTTATTGATTGATACATGGGACCAGATCGATGTGTAATTCTTGTGAAGATTTAAGCAAGATAAATACTATTATATTGCATTCAGAAGGGGCTTCTCAGGCAGAGATAGTCCGACAGGCTCACAGCGATGAGCAGGTGGTAGGTCTGTGGTTGCATGGGCGTAGTCCCCATACTCAGAAGGCCTATTCAGGGGACGTAGTCCGGTTCTTCAAAAAAGTAGACAAGCAGTTGAGCAGAGTGACACTCGGAGATTTGCAGAGCTTTGCTGATAGCCTGATTGAAGAAGAGCTTAAACCTGCTTCTCAACATAGAATTCTTGCTGCTGTGAAATCACTGATTACCTTTGCCCACAAGATCGGGTATCTCAAATATGATGTGAGCAAGCCCCTCAGAGTTCCAAAATTCAGAGATGAGTTATCAGAACGGATTATGTCGGAAGCAGAGGTTCAAAGAATTATTGGAATGGAGAACAATCCCAGGAACAAGCTCCTGCTGAGAATTCTCTATTGCGGTGGAGTAAGGGTAAGTGAGGTATGTAGGTTGAAATGGAAGGATACTCAGGAGAGGGACGATGGGGGACAAATGACTGTTTATGGTAAGGGTGGTAAAACCAATACCATTATTATTCCTGAGCCGCTGTGGTCGGATCTCATTTCTTCCAGAAAAAATGCTTCTGATGATTCTCCACTGTTTCGGAGTAGGAAAGGTGCCCACCTTTCCCCCAGCCAGGTGTGGAGAATAGTCAAGAAATCTGCCAGGAGAGCAGGTATTAAGAAAGCGGTTTCACCGCACTGGTTTAGGCACGCTCATGCTTCTCATGCTCTTGATAGGGGAGCAAAGATTAGTCTGGTGCAGAGTACCCTCTCACACGCTTCAATCACGACAACCGGCCGTTATCTTCATGCAAAGCCGAATGAATGTAGTTCTACGTATTTGCAGGTGTAGGGTCTATTCCTATTACAGAGGTAGCCCGTTTTCTTGGCAGTATCTTGCCAGTAGGACTTCAACACGATTACTTACTGTATCCCATTCTGCCCTCTCTTTAGGACTGTCACAGTATTCTCCCAGTTCCTGGATGTCATTCTTGACAGCATAAACAAAGCTCTGCTTATCCAGCTTCTTCAAGAATCCCTTGAGGTTCTCCCTCCTTGCTCCATAGAGTTCCAACGGCTTGACAAAGGCAGGATTGAGTATGGCCAGACCCGTCAGGTCATCTGTCTCACCTATTGCATCATATTTGTGCTTTCGAAGCTGCTGTCTGACTGAAGATACAACTGCATCCCATTTATCGTAATCGTATTTGCCTATCATCCAGTTGTTCCTCTTGGCAAAACGGTAATTGACCAGATGGATCAATTCCGTTTTCTTCAGGTGTTTGTTTCGTGGCATGGCTTTCGTTATATCACCTGTCAAGATATTCTTGCCAAATTCCCGTCTCAAAGAGTCAATGATCGACTGGTTATAGTGTTCGTCAATCCTGAGAATGGAAACACCATCTACCAATCTGCATCTGAAGACGAAATCTCCAAACACTACAGCCGCGTCTATGGATTTGGTGAGGTAGAGTGCCTGTTTGAAAGTACCACCGCTGCCGTAGTCGCAGTATTCCTTCTTCAGCCTGAATCCCTCATATAAGATGGGGAGAGCCTTGTAAGCCTCTGTCCCATGATAATATTCATTATCAGCCAGTTTGACTGAAAGAGAATCATTCATCTCTTTCGTCCTCAGGAATGCTCACCAGCATCCTATTCCCATTCTCATCAATATGAACATAGATGTTCTCAGCATCATCAATGGCAAAGGGTCGTGAGATCCTGTCGAGTAGTTCTCGTGCTCTTTCTTCCGGTTCCATTTTCTTCTTCCCAAATTTTCCTACACAGAACACCAGTGCCTTCTTAGCCTGGGCCATATTGGTTTCATCCTTGTGAAGCTAATACATTCTTCCTTCTCTATCAATGCCTTTTATACTCAGCCTATTAGAATGGTGGCCTTGGATAGTCAATGTTCTCACCACCATTCTGTCCAAAACATTCAAAGGCTTGTTCTTCAAAATATTCTGTCAGTAGGAGAGCCAGACCCCTTGCTCCAGTTTTTCTCTCAATTGCCTTTTCAACAATATCTTCCATAATCTTTTTGGGTAGGGACAGTTCATTCCCTTCTCTCTTGAATTCCTCTGTATAGCGAGGCAGAACGTTCTTCTGCAAAATCGTCATAAGGTCTTTCCGGCTGAGTGGGTTCAGATGAACGATTGAACTGAATCGGCCTATAAGCTCTGGCAAGAATCCATACCGAGTAAATATCTCAACCGATGAAAGATCGTCAGGAGATAGCTTATGTGCTACGCCTCCTGATCTATTTTCTTGTCGGGAAGGTCTAAATCCAAAGTCACTGTCCTTTTCAATTGTTGCCAGTTCTTTAATCCCTGAAAAAGCACCACAAGCAACAAAACCAACACAGTCAGTTTCCATTGAGTGCTCCGCCTGATTACCCCACGGTTCCTTGCTTGAGACCTCATGCATACCACCCTCAATGAGCTTCAGCAGCCCCCGTTGTACCCCATAGCCCGACACATCTTTTGTCGTCCCACCTCCGCCAAATCTGATATTACTACCAGCACCTGCGATCTTGTCGAATTCGTCAAGCACGGCGATACCCATCTTGGCCCAGTACGGATTTCCCTGAGCAGTATTGAGCAGGTCAAAGAGTATCTCCGACACGTATCTCCCCATATAGCCTGTCTCTACAAAAGAAGTGATATCGATAGTTACAACAGGCACTTGGAGAATTTTCCCAAACAGCAGCTCAGCCAAAAAAAACTTACCACAGCCAGTCGGCCCTGCCATTAGAACATTTGATTTTGGAGGGAGTTGTTCAAGGGGAATGTTCTTTATGAAGTGGTCTTTCAACCTACGAACATGCCTGTACGCCATAAGGCACAACCTACGCCTTGTTTCTTGCTGCCCAACGTACCCCAGGTGCTCAAGATGTTGGTATAATTCCTTGGGAGACCAATCCATGATAGATCTCAGTTTTTCCAGGGCAGCCCGAGCACCATCTATTTGCTGTTTTTGGGGGGTAGGATTGACTATCGACTGGGGCATCTGCTTAGGCATATTGGGACTACCTTTTGATCAGCTTTCCTCATCAATCATCTTCACGGTTCTACTGCTTCCCAGGAATTTTTTTTCGGGAAAAGAAAAATTGCAGCACAGTCAAAGAACAGCTTTGTCAGGAGGGTGAAGAACTCGACACTTTGCCTTGAAGCATTGATTGTCCCATCCAAATCAATCCCTATCTTCATCTGTTCTGCTCCTGACCAATTCCTACTTACACTCGCTCAACGGTTTTGCCTTCCACCACAAATCTCTCTCAACAGCCAGTCCTAATGCCCCTTTGACCTGCTCCAACTGGCCGAGCAATACATATCCCAGTTCACCCTCTGGGACAATTGGACTTATAACCTTGCAGAAGAACAGCCAGTCACCATCTTCCTGTTCAGACCCTTCGACTATGTACCAAGTCCATCCTGCATCTGGAGTGAAGAATTTGAGATTACAGATGGGGTCAGCTACTTCATCCTGGCTGTATAACGGTGGGAGTGTCTTTTCAATTTCTTTGGTCATGAGTTGCATATGGACTACCCACCTATACCCTACGAATCAACGTAATCCTGGCCCCAGGATACCTGCCCATGATCAGTTGTTTGGCTCTGAAGGTATTTGTAGTTGTTATTAGTTCCTGGTAAGCCTTTCCCTGCCATATGAAATGTATTTCAAAGGTTGTCATGGGCGTTTCTCCAACTGATATTTTTCTGTCACCCATTCCAACCAGAAATCATTTCTCTGGAAAACCAATCACTTGATGGGCCTGACCTCGAAGTCATTGAACCAGTTCTCCCTGTCGATACCTAAGAACCTATCGAGTTCGGACTTTTCAATATCGACCCTGTAAACCAGATTCTTCCTATGGGGATACATATCATCCGGTTCTACAAGGTGGTCAACAATCTTGCCTGTGCCTACCACAGTCCCCTCGAAGAGAACCTCAACTTTTGTGCCTTTTGGGTATATGTGTTTCTTTTTGCTCATTTTTTTCTCCCTATAGGTTTCATCCCCCAGAATTTCCTGTGTAGATTTTTTATTACCGTTGGGATTTTTCTTGTCCATCTCACACAGTTGTAGGCATGACCTGCCGTGTGAATAACATCCATCTTCTCCAACTCATAAATGGTCTGGAAATTATTCTCAGGTGTCATCTTGTCGAATTGGAGAACAGGCAATGCTACCTGTGATCCTATTCTTGACCATACCAACCCTGTATCCGTGTCAATTCCATATTGAATGTTTCTCATTTTTCAGTCTCACAGATGTTCTTTTCTCCCTATCTGTGAGAAATATTTTCTCTGGAAAATCGGGAGTGGGGACAAGTAAGAATATTTTCCTTTCTCTGCTCCGTTTTTATTTCAGAGATAGACAACAATTAGCTACCATCTCCGAACCAATCCTTAACAGCTTCGGGATCGATGTATTCGGAATTGAGAAACCTATCAACCACATCCTGAGCCAGAGCCTGAGCATAATCACCATTTTTAGGGTGATTTTCCCCTATGATTTGGTTTAGCTCATCTTGAGAAACTTTCACAGTTACTTCCACCATCGTTTTTCTCCTGTTTTTAGAACTCGACTGTTGAGTCTTTAGTTACATCAAAGGGGAAATAGGAATCGTAGTCCTCTCTGCCTTCTCCCGCTTCGTGTTTTTCCATTGCTTCATCTCTCTTTTGCTCTGTGGGAAAAGGGCCAATCTGCTCTGCCTCTACACCACCAAATACATACAAGAAATAGTAATCCCTGCCCGGCTGAACCATTTCAAAAGGCTGATAGACTTCTTCCCTCACATCAACATCCACTGGTTCTCCCTGCTCATCTTCTCTATCGACGGGGTCCCCAGCTTTGAATTCCTGCTCGACACAGATGAATTTCTCATCTCTCTTCTCAAACATCTGTGTCACAAACCCAGGAGTGATCTTGTTGTATTTGTCGATCATTGGTTTTCTCCTATTCATACTTGTATGCCACAAAACTCCACCCCAGGACTTCAAATCCCTCAGTAATGGCATCTTCTTCAGTGGTACTCTCCAACTCTATTTGGTCGTTCCCATCGTTGTTATTGACCAGCTTATACTTTGTGGAGTTTTGCCCTTCTGTAACAACTTCTTCATAGTTGCAAACTGTGCAGTGGTCAAACACCTCCCCAGTTTTATGGTCTGTTTCTCTTTGAGCCGGACCACCACACTCTGGACAAGTTACGTTATCAATTGTGCTGCTCATCTCTTTTTCTCCTGTCTGAAGAAATCTACAGCCTGTCTCAGTTTTTCTATGGCTGTTTTAGGTCCATACTCTCCCTCTTCATCTGTTTGAAGAACCTCTCCATAAGTGTCAAAATCGTCTAATATCTGCTTAGCTGCGGCCAGGAGCATATCAGTTGCGTCATCTTGACTTTCTTGTTGTTTCTTATTGGCAGTATGTCTCATCATTTATTCCTGTTTTTACTACAGAAAAGATTTTGTATTTCTCTAGAAAGTTAAGCCGATATGCGAAATCAACCGTACGTCACAAACGACTTTCTCGTTATCCTGCCTTTGTATTTCTCTCCCGCCGGAGTGTACCGATAATAGCATTTCTCTGGAAAACGGGAACACAGGTGGTTGAGACTGCCGTCCAGATTGCCTCTGAGATTGTCCAGGTTGGCCCTGGGGGGAGATAATCGGAAATAGGGGTTTGGGTAGGGGTAGGAAGAAATCTTTTTAATTTAATAAGGAATTATAAACGAATTGGATTGTCTATCTGTGGGGAATCAGTCCCCCTCCACCTTCATAATATTCTTACATCCTTCTATTGGTGAATCTACAACCATCCCCTTTTCTTCTGCGGCAGATTTGAGCCCACCCAAAAAACCGGCAATAAGAGCAGTGGATTCGTTGATGTTCTTTCCCAGAACCTTCATATCCCTTGTCTGCCAATACTCCCCTTCATCATAGACATCTACCTGAAAGCCATCAGCTTTCAGTATGTCGAGCAGTTGGACTACCAGCAGGTGGCACTTAACAAACTCATCTGCATACTGTGTTTTGCAGAAACTCCTACAAACAAATTTTCCTCTTATTCTCTGAAAGTTTAACTCAGCACTTTCACAACCCTCTCCCGGCCAGAGATACAGAGATACCATGGTAGTAGGTTTTTGGACCTTCCAAGACGTATTCCCCTCGTGCTTCCATTCCCCGAGTTCTACCATTTGCCAGGGTGTTATACCCAGTTCCTTCATCGCCGCATCTCTCTCTTCTCGACTATTGCCCCGCGTTTGGTGATAATTCCACAAATCAATGATTGCTTGGCTGATTTTGACAGTCCCTACCTCTCCTACCTCTTCAAAAGGTAAATCCCTACATGCCTGTCGTATCTTCTCCAACTTCGTTTGGAGTTGTTTGACAGTGCCTTTGTATTCAATTGTGTAATGTATTGTCAGTCCCATTGTTCTTTGCTCCAGAATAGTGTTACCCTTTTTCTCTATGTCCGGCAAAAACAATTCTCTGGAAAATCAGTCCCAACTAATTTTGGGGTAATTTTCAAAGCAGGTTTTTCCGTCAAACTGGAATCTCCAAATGGCCCCATCTTCCCCGCTCATTTCAATAAAGCTACCAGCTTTGACAAATGGAGCAATGGCTTGGAAAAGCTCCAGCTCATTCCCGCTCTTATTCCCTTCAAAAGAGATAGCTTCGATGTTCCCCTGTTTGTCAAATTCAGGCTTCCAACACCATGACTCTAAAGCCTCTTGAAGAGTATGAGCTTGGAGGATAGAAGAGCCAAAAATTCTTGGTTTACTTTCTGCTGCAATCTGGATCGCTTGCAGAGCTTCCTGCTGTTTTTCTTTCGGCAAGAAAAAACTGTTGTCTCTTTGACTCATGTAGTAACCCATTTTTTTGCTCCTGTTTTTCCTACAAGAAAGATTTATCGGTTCTCTGGAAAATCAGACCTCTAGTACCTGCTCAATTTCTCCCACAATTCTATGAGCATCTGTTTTCCAAACAGGGATATGGTTTAAGACCCTTTCTCCAAACTCATTTCGTTGGAAGAACCGTCTCAGATCGCCAACAGTTGGATAAACTTCTATCCATCCAAGTTTGTTGTAATGGGCAATTGAGCCACAGGATAAGCTCAGAAATTTGTAGAGGTAGTCGGTTAGTTTATCCATTCCGTGTTTCTTGACTCTTTTGATATCCCGCAGGATTCTCTTTTCACTCCAAACAGAATTGCCTTGAAACAAGATGGCTGCTTTGACATTCTCATTATCGAGGCAATCTTGGATTCTCAGTCTTGCCTGGGACTGTGAAAGAGTAAGAAGATCAGGGACGTTCTTCAGCAGGATGATCTCTGCTTCTGTGATTTGTTTTTTAGAGCCATACAGAGCTACTCTTCTGTCGATGCTCAGCACTTGTCTCATGTTCTTCTGCTCCTGTGTTTTTGGTGGTTCTTTCTGCTGAGATACAGGAGCTGGAAAGCATTTCTCTGGAAAATTAGATCACTGGTTCTTTCTGCTGAAACATAGGAGAAAGAAAAGTTGGGGCTGGGGAAGGAGGAGGCTGGGCAGTAAAAGTGGGTTCCTGTCATCAGTAGTTGGCTTTTGGGGTGTTTCTTGGGGGATGGGATACTGAAACTGCTGAAAGATTGTTGGAATTGGGATGGGATTCTGGTATTATGGGGCTTGTGGTAGGCAGGAGTGTCTCAGGAAGAATGTGAAAGCGTGCAGAAATGCCGTTTATGAAGTCAAGTGGGAAATGTGAACTTATAGGGCTTAGGTTTCGTAGGAGTGTCTTATGAAGAAAGCGATGATACGCAGAGTGAATTAGGAAAGGGACACTATGAAAGCCGCGGCCCTTATTCTCACAATTGTCATCTTTGTCGCCCCCTGCGCCGCCCGGACCATATACCTCGACGCAAGCGGTACAGGCGATTACCCCACTATTCAGGATGCCATCGACGACTGCAATGACGGCGATGTTCTCATCCTAAGGGCCGGCATATACGCCGGCCCTGGAAACCGGGATATCGCCTTCGAAGGAAAGGCGATAACCGTGCGCAGTCAGGACGGGCCATCCAACTGCATAATCGATTGCGGCGGTACGCCGGACGAACTTCATCGCGGATTCTATTTTCATCGCAGTGAATTTGAATGGCAAAACAATGAAATGGCTTCAATACTGGATGGATTGAAGATAATAAACGGCCGGCAGAAATACGGTGGGGCGATTTACTGTAACGATGACGGCCCTCTAATAATGGAGGGCAGCGGCCCTCTGATCGAGAATTGTGTTTTTAGTAACAACGTCGCCTTCACAAGCGTAACGCGTGAGGACGGAATAACAAAATATTATGGGCAAGGCGGTGCAATATACTGTGGTTCAGGAATAGACGCGAATATTGTTGACTGTCGCTTCCATAATAATTCAGCTTATTTCGGAGGTAACGCGATCTGTTGTGCTGGAAGTGCGCCCATAATAAACAAATGTACTTTTATTCAGAATCATGGATGCATGCGGGGAGGCGCAATATATCTCTGCAATAGCAGCGCAAGAGTCGTCAACTGCCTTATGGTCGCAAACTCGTCGGTCGAATATGGCGGTGCGATCGCCTGCAAGGGTGATTATCATACGCCTCAGATACTCCAATGCACTATCACTGGGAATTCTGTGGCAAGAGGTGGCGCCCTTGATCTTATAGCCGTCACGGCGACCATAACAAATTCTATCTTGTGGGGAAACTCACCTGCGGAGATTGAGGATAGTGCTACGGGAACTGCAGACGTGCAATACAGTAACGTACAAGGTGGGTGGCTTGGTGCAGGCAATATCGACGCGGATCCTCTATTTATTGGATTAGGTAATTATCACTTAGCGTTCGGCTCACCTTGCATTGACTCTGCCACGAACAGCCCGCCGCTCGGACTGCCGCCCACCGACCTTGACGGTGCGCTTCGCCCGCTCGACGGAGATAACGACGGCAACTCGATCGCAGATATGGGAGCTTACGAATGCCTTTTCAATCCGGATGAGCCTGTTTTGGCGGTTATTCCAGGAGCTTTTCGTTTCAGTTGCCCTGCCGAAGAGCCCGCTCCCGAAGCAAAATCCCTGTATATCTGGAATGCAGGCGGCGGGGCGCTTGATTGGCAGATTACCGGGGCCGAGCCTTGGCTTAATATCGAACCCGATAGCGGTGCTTCTTCCGGAGAAATCGATGTAATCGACCTGGCAGTTGACCCCAATGGACTGCCCCCGGATTTGTATGAGTGCGTCATAACTGTTACGGATGCGTGTGATCCTGGGAGAATGAGGAATATCTCGGTCAAATTCCGCATAGGTCCTACGTTAAATGTCCCTGCAGACTATGACACCATCCAGGCGGCTATAGATGCGGCCTTTGATGGAGATGAGATAGTTGTCTCAAACGGCACTTACACCGGTGACGGCAACCGAGACATAGACTTCAAAGGCAAAGCGATAACGGTTAGAAGCCGGGACAATAACCCATTCAGTTGCATTATAGACTGCCAGGCAAGCGATTCGGACAACCATCGCGGCTTCTACTTCCACAGCAGCGAAAATGAAGATTCTGTACTGTCAGGCTTCACAATCAAGAATGGACATCTTTCACAAGGAACCCTGGCTGAAGGGGGCGGCATCTTGTGCCTTAATCAACATACTACCCCGACAATCCAGAACTGCATTGTGGTCAGCAATACAGCCCGGTCCGGGGGAGGTATCTCCTGTTATCAAGGGAGTCCGACTATCAGGAACTGCATCGTAGCCGACAATGAAGCATATTATGACAAAGGGGGGGGAGTCCTTTGTTGGGACAATAGCAACGCTAAGATTATTGGATGTACCATAGCATACAATACAGCCAAATTGTGGGGCGGCGGTGTGTTTTTCTATGGCGGCAGCCCTGTCGTTACAAACAGCATTCTCTGGGGCAACAACCTTGAACAGATCAAGAC
>Ga0315273_10005704_pt1 | contig 15439 bp, 12 predicted proteins | sample YL17G02_0_MG_FD_205753 | JGI IMG/M metagenome (GOLD analysis project Ga0315273, IMG submission 205753) | Sediment microbial communities from Yellowstone Lake, YNP, Wyoming, USA - YL17G02_0 | ecosystem: Environmental > Aquatic > Freshwater > Lake > Sediment | place: USA: Wyoming | collected...
AGCTACGCCTCCGGTTTGGGGTTGCCGAGCCTCCGATTTGAGAAAAAAGCGGACAGTTTTCCGCCGGGGTATGTCAGGAGCTCTGAACTCCGTGAAAGCGGCGGCATGCCGCCGCACTCCAAAAAAATGTGAGGGGAATCACAAGTACAGTGTTTTTCGTGGGCTGCCGATAAGGAAAGAGAGCATGGGTTCCACAGGAGAACCCGAGACTGCTCCTGAGGGGAATTGGCCAGTCGCGGTTCGCGGATTCCTCCTTCATCGCGAGCCGCGGCTCACTTCCGCATTGAAGTGCCCTTGCAAAAACGGTGCATCCCCGTATTTATCAGACGTGCTCGATTCTTATGCCGCGGCTTACCTTGAGACTGCGTCGAGCGGCGTCGATGGGCTCCAGGAATCGGGGATCGTGCTCCAGCCTGTAGTTGAACCAGTCGTCCTCTGTCTGGAAGCCGATGAGAAGGCCGGCCATGCCTTGTGATTACGACATCTTCCTTCTCTGCGAGCCGCTTAATCCGGCTCTGACTTGCCGCCAAGAAAGTCCTCCGCCGGATTTCCCGGTTTAAGAATGAGGAGTTACCCCGCTAATCTGCTCCGCCGCTCTTCGTGTTGCCATTTCCAAAGGCATTGAGATTTTCGCAAGGGCATAGCTTGTGCTGCGTCCTCCTTCCGGATTTCGGACGAGCAGGCCGCGTTCCACGAGAGCGGCGATATCGCGGAGGGCGGTGTCGTGAGAACATTTTGCCTGCTTCGCCCACTTTGTTGTAGTGATCTTTCCATCGAAGCCGTCGAGCAGCCGGTTGAGGACAGCGCGCTGACGTTCGTTGGGTGTGAAATCGGCTGTGGCTTCCCAAAAGCGGGCTTTGGAGAGGACAGCGCCCAAAATAGTCTGCGCGCCCTCAATCGCGCGTCCCAGGCAACCCAGGAACCACACCATCCAGGGTGTGACGTCCATCGTTCCCCTTTGCGTTTTCTCCAGAATGTCGTAATAGGCGGCGCGCTCCTGACGGATCTGGGCCGACATGCTGTAGAACCGTTGCGCACACTGTTCGGAGCGTGCCAACGCCAGATCGGCAATAGCCCGCGCGATCCGGCCATTGCCGTCGTCGAATGGATGAATCGTCACAAACCAAAGGTGTGCTAGCCCGGCCTTCACGACCCAATCGTTCTCAGCCTTTTCTTTAAGCCAGTCCAGAAACAGCTTTATCTCATGGCCGATCCTTCCGGCCGCCGGTGCCTCGAAATGCACGCGTTCCCGGCCAACCGCACCCGAGACAACTTGCATAGGACCGCTGCCGTCATCACGCCAGGCGCCGACCTGTATCCGCCTCATCCCACTTCTGCCGTCCGGAAACAGCGATGAATGCCACGCGAGCATCCGTTCTGCAGTGAGAGGTTGTTCGTAGTGAGCTGTGGCATCAAGCGTCATTTCAACAACTCCCTCCACGTTCCGGTCGACGGGCCTGAGACCTCCAATGTCCATGCCAAGTCTGCGCGCGATCGAGGAACGGACCTGTCCTTCATCCAGGTGCTCTCCTTCTATCTCGCTGCTTGTCAGCACGTCTTCCGTCAGAGTCTTGAGGATGGCTTCCTGCCGCAGTTTGAAGCCCAGAGCTTCCATGCGTCCCAGCAAACGCCCTTGCCCATGTCGAACGGCAGACAGACGTTCCGTTAAGCTCTCTCGTTCCCAATGGAATCGGGGCCAATCCGGCAGGTTGTGGATGTACGGACTCATTCTACGCGCTCCATGCGTAGATTATAGTTCTTAATCGACGCAAATCAAGACCTATTGTACGCAGATTGTGCGTATAATACGTCCTCAATTCAACGCTCCTTGCAGACGCCGATTATCGAGGTGAGCAACGATTGAACATGGCGATAATTCTTCTATTAATAGATGAATTTACGCCATATTTGCACGGGGCGGCATAGCCGCAACCAAAACAGCGGGCAAAATTCACAGTTCGCAGTGTCAGTTCGCGGCCATTCGAAATGGTAGCTCGCTACTGCGAACTGATACTGCGAACTGCAAACTTCAAGCATGCTCCACTGATCCCACAGCAAAATAAATTGTGTCAAAAAAGCACGAAGTCACAACTTGGTCATACAAAGGACACCCAGACACTAATTTTTGTATCCTGGTGGCCTGGTGGTGGCTTTTTCGATCTACCCGATTTCGGAGAACCATTCGCGGACAAACACGCCGGCAATCTGGAGGGTTTCGGCGGACTTGGATGCGGCCGATCGGGCATCCTCGACCCTGTATTCATCGGCGGGAAACCAGAGTGCATCGTTGACGATCCCTGGATATCGGCTGAGGCTTAAATCCGGCTCCAGTTCCTCCGAATAATCGGCAACCTGCACCAATCGATCCCTCCACTCCGCAGGAACCCGATCGCTCCCGCAAAGGCCACGCAATGCCGCGCCGGCCAAATGAGTCTTTCGGAAAACACCCAGCGCAATCAGGATGGCCTTGACCGATTTTTCGACCGCCTGCTGGAAGTGGTATACCGCTTTGTCGTAGTAGGCACTCTCGCTCAACCGTTGCGCGATCTCATGATCTCTCGCAGCATCCTTCAGCATGGCTTGTGCAAAATCCAGGTTGCTGACTTTCGAGAGATAGGTGGGTGCGCCGCGCACAACCGGAAACCGCCAGCCCGCCTCCTCCCGGCCAATACCACGTTCACGAACGTAACGGCGGGTCGCGCGCATGGCATCCGACAGCATGCCCGCGCCGTCAAGAAGAACAATTCCATCCTCGGCTATGTCCAGGAACAGGGGATTGTGATTGTCGAAGTTGCTGCGAGCCTCGTCCGCCGTCATCAAGAGAATGTCGAGCGGCTGGCCGGGAAGGAGATGCTTGATCTGGACAATCTCTCGCGAGCGCCTGTGCCGGGGGAGAGGTATTCCTCGGCCGATGACCAGCAGGTCGACGTCCGAATCGAAACGGGCTTCGCCCCGGGCGACAGATCCAAACAGTGCAGCGGCCAGCAATTCAAAGGAAAGACAGGCGCCTTCAAGAGCTGACAGGATTTTCTGCGCCACTGTCTGGGCCGTGATCGTTTGTTCCGTGCCGCCGTAGTTCAAGGACGCGCTCCAGTTCAAAGGTCAGACCCTAAGATAGCACAATCGGCCGGAAAATCCGTGTCAGGCAGCTGCTTGGTAGTGGGTCACCCTGAAGTTTTTTAGAAAAATGGTGACAGGCACTATTTTAGGCTTTCGGTGTAAGGAGTGGGCCCCTGCCTGCCGATGAGATACAATGGACAAGACCGCAAATTCGCTGACAGGCACCTTTTTAATCTTCGCCTATGAGGCCAACTCCCGGGGAATCCCGCCGCGAAGATTAAAGAGGTGCCTGTCAGCGAATTTGACGGCTTGACATCCCCCTGAAAAAGGACAAAAGTTTCTGAAATCCCGACAGAGGGGTTCGTGCGAAAAACCACTGCTCTATTGCTGGTGCTGTTCCTTCTGCCCGGTCACATCTTCGGCCAGGCGGATGCCCAGGTGGCCGCCAAAATCCTCAGCATTCAGGGCCAGGTGGAGGTGCAGCAATCTCCCTGGGCCCCAGCCGCCGTCAACCAGATTCTCAAGCCCGGCGCCGCCATCCGGACCGGCCCGCAAAGCCGAGCGGTCGTTCTGCTCGCCGATGAGACTCAGATTAAGCTCAACAGCGGCAGCGAGATGGTGATCAAGGAAGTCCGGCAGGCCAGCAACCTGCTCACACGCATCGTCGCCCAGGCGGCCAAGGATCAAAGCACGCTGAGCCTGGTCAAAGGCGAAGCCTGGCTGCGATCCAAGCTGAAACCGGTTAACGCGTCGGTGAGCACACCGGCGGTCACCGCCGCCATCCGGGGCACGGAATTCGACATCAAGGTGGCCGACGACGGCGAAACCTTCACCACGGTGCTGGAAGGCTCCGTCGACATGCGCAACGACCAGGGCTTTGTTCTGGTCAGCTCGGGCGAACAGGGACGCGCCCGGGTCGGGCAGGCGCCGACCAAGACCGTCGTCCTCAATCCCCAGGACGCCGTCCAGTGGACGTTATTCTACACCGCGGCGGTCAGCCCGCGCGACTATCCGTTCCTCTTCGCATCACCCGCGCAAGCGAAAAACGAACTGGCCTCCGCGAAGGATCCGGTCCGCATCGCTCAACTGCAGCACGACGCCGGCAACCCTGCGGCGGCGCTGGCAGCCCTGGAGGGTCGAACCTCTCCGGAAGCGGCGGCGACGCGCGGATGGATCCTGCTCGAGCAGAACAAAATCCGCGCAGCGCTGGAACAGCTCTACCAGGCGCCGCAGCAGATGGGGCGCGTAAGGCTGGGGCTTTCGCTCGCGCATTTCCGCCTGAATCAATTGACGGAGGCTTACAAATACGTCCAGGATCCGGGCGGAGACGACCAGCTCAAACTGCAGAAAGGGCTCCTGGACATGATTTCGGGCGACGCCGCCGGCGCGCGGACGCTCCTCGAAAACGTCCCGAAATCCAGTCCTTCCTACTCGCTGGTTCAGGGCCTGCTGTCCAATATCTACCTGACTCAGAACAGCAAGGACAAAGCCCTCGAGGCGGCACAGCGAGGGATCCAGGCCGATCCAAACTCGCCCTCGGCGTGGCTCAACCTGAGCCTGGTCCAGCAGAGCATGTTCGATCTCCCCGGCGCCACGCACTCGGCGGAGAAGGCGCTCGAGCTCGATCCCGACTTCCTGCAGGCGGACATTCAGTATGCCAAGCTGCTTTTCGGCGCCGGCAACAGCGGCAAAGCCGAAGATGTGACGCGCCGCGCACTGACTCTTGCTCCGGAGGAAGCCGGAGCCCATTCGATGATGGGATTCATCCTGCTCGGCCGCGGGCAGACCGACGACGCCCGTGTTTCCTTCGAGCGGTCGCTCCAGTACGACAACACTCGCGGGGAACCGCATCTCGGGCTCGGGATCGCCTATATGCGCCAGGGCCGCAACCCCGAGGCCGTGACCGAGTTCCTGACCGCTACGAGCATCGAGCCGCAGATCTCGCTCTACCAGAGCTACCTGGGCAAGGCGTTTTACGAGCAGCGCAAATTCGAGCAGGCGTTCACCGCGCTCCAGGCCGCGAAGGACCTGGATCCGCGCGACCCTACACCCCGCCTCTATTCGGGCATCTTCGAAAACGACCTGAATCAGCCGGGAGCGGCAGTGGGCGACTTCGAGGAATCCATCCGGCTCAACGACAATCGCGCCGTATATCGCAGCCGCTTCGTGCTGGACGGGGACAGCGCCACACGGAACGTCAACCTCGCCACGGCCTACAGCCGCCTGGGCCTGTCCGAGTGGGCCAATCTGCAGGCCTTGAAATCGAACCAGGCCGATCCGGCCAACAGCTCGGCGCACATCTTCCTGGCGAACACATTCCTCAATCTCAAAGGCCGGACACTCGCGGGCGGGAGCGAACTTCTGACAGCCCGCCTCCTGCTGCCGGTAAACGCAAACTCCTTCAACGCCTTCAACGACTACACCACGTTGTTCGAACTGCCCCGTCTGAACCTTTCCGTGGAAGGCTCGGGCGGCAGCTTCAATACCACCGGAGCGAACCTCGTCGCGAGCGGCGGATCGAGGCGGTGGGCGTTCAGCACCGTTTTCCAGTACGACCAGACCGACGGATTCCGGCCGGTCAACGACGACTCGCTCAACTACACCGGAGTGAGCTTCTTCAAATACGCGCTGACGCCCCACAGCGACATGCTCCTCTCCCTCGTGCACACCCAGACCCAGCAGGGTGATCACGGCGCAGGCAGCCCCCTCGTGAGCGATCAGAACAACGAGACGCGCAGGCAGTACATCCGCAGCAGCAAGGTGGAACTCGGCTACCACCATCAAATCCGGCCGGGCTCTGAGGTGATGGTGGTTGTCTCCGGCCAGGCAAACGACCTGGTCATCAACGATCCGGAGTCCGGGCAATATTACCTTCCGGGCGCGCCCCCGGTGAACGTCCAACTGCGGCGCTCCGGGTACACTCCCGACGTGGATTTCCAGGCGGCTCATTTCTTCAAAGTATCGAAGCTGCGTTTCAAGTACGGGCTCGACATTTTCGAGGGGCGCGCAACGACGAAGGACACCTTCATCTTCCCGAATCCCTATTCGCCTGAAGACCTGATCATCCAGGAACTCGAGCCCGATCGGGTGAAGACCCGGTTCAAGACCGTCTTCCTGCAGACGGACTACCTCGTGAACTCCAAGTTCACGCTGACGGGCGGCATCAACTACGACTGGGCCAACTACAAGCTCTCGAGCAATCTGTACGATCAACCCGTGGGAAAATGGAATCCCCAGGCCGGCTTCATGTACAGCCCGATCGAGTCGACTACCTTCCGCTTTGCCGCCATGCGGGTTCTCCAGACCCAGTTGCAGGAGCGCCTGGTGCCGACGCACATCGAGGGTTTCCTCTTCAACCAGAACGAGGGCCCCCTCACGCTCAGCAACTCCTACAACTTCGGCTGGGATCAGCGCTTTGGAAAGAAGACCTTCCTGCGCTCCTGGGGGTTCAAGCGGGATCGGACCATTCCGACGGTCGGTACGACAACTATCGGCGACCCGATCGTCGTGAATTTTTACGGGGACCTGTACGGGACCACGGTCACGCTCAACCAGTTCATTACCGAGCGCTGGACGGTAATCCCGGAATACAGTCTCACTCACGCCAGGGACACCTTCGGCATCCGGCACGATAACGAAACAAGTGTGGGGATGTACTACATCCACCCGCGCGGCTTCACCGCAGGCGCCAAGGAAGGATGTCTGCACCAGCACGGGGTGCTGGAGAACGAGCCGACAGCGGTAAGCGTCTGCACGACGGATCTTTCCCTGTCGTACGAGTTTCCGCGCAAGCGTGCGTTTTTCCAGTTCAAGGTGACGAATCTTTTCGACCGGCACTATTCCTACCTGGCCGATCCGCTGGCACTCGATCCGCGTGTCCCGAAGCGCCAGCTCGCCGCCCTGCTCCGCATCAACTTTTAAAAGCGGCCACGGATTACACGAATTACACAAAACTTAAAAAATATATTTGTGTAATTCGTGTAATCCGTGGCTGTCTTTTTTTACGGGCCGGGCTTATTCGTCGGTGACGCAGCCTTCGGAGGCGGGGGCGACGTTTTTGATGTACTTGTAGAGCGTACCCCGGTTCGCCTTGTATGGCGGCGCGACGAAGGCGGCCTTCCTGCGCGACAACTCCGCATCGCTCAGGTCCACGGCGAGCAGGTTTTTCTCCGCGTCGATCGTGATGCGGTCGCCATCTTTGAGCAGGCCGATCGGTCCGCCTTCCTGCGCCTCCGGTGTGACGTGCCCGACCACAAAGCCGTGGGTCCCGCCCGAGAACCGTCCGTCGGTCATCAGGGCGACGTCATTGCCCAACCCGGCACCCATTACCGCCGAAGTAACGGTGAGCATCTCGGGCATGCCCGGTCCCCCCTTGGGTCCTTCGTAGCGGATTACGATCACATCGCCCTTCTGAATCTTGCGCCCTTCGAGAGCCGCCAGGGCATCTTCCTCGTAGTCGAACACCCGCGCCGGGCCTGCAAATCGAAATCCCTCCTTGCCGGTAATCTTCGCCACCGCGCCGCCGGGCGCCAGATTGCCTTTGAGGATCTGGAGATGGCCGGTCTTCTTGATAGGGCGTTCGAGCGGGTGAACCACCTGTTGACCATCCTGGAGCATCGGCACATCGGCGAGATTCTCCGCGATGGTTTTTCCCGTCACCGTCATGCAGTCGCCATTCAGCAGGCCATGCGAGAGCAGGTACTTCATCACCGCGGGGGTTCCGCCGACGTTGTGCAGATCCTCCATTACAAATGGGCCGCTGGGTTTCAGGTCGGCCAGGAACGGCACCCGGTCGCTCACCGACTGGAAATCGTCGATCGTCAGGCGCACGTTCATGGACCTGGCGATTGCGATCAGGTGCAGAACGGCGTTGGTCGATCCGCCCAGCGCCATCACCAGCACCATCGCGTTTTCGAAGGAATCGCGCGTGACGATGTCGCGCGGTTTCAGATCCTTTTCGAGCAGGTTGCGGATGGCCGCGCCGGCCTGGAAGCACTCCTCCTTTTTCTTGGGATCGGTCGCAGGGATGGAAGAGCTGTAGGGAAGCGTCAGCCCGAGAGCCTCGATCGCCGAAGCCATGGTGTTGGCGGTGTACATGCCTCCGCAGGCGCCGGCGCCCGGGCAGGCATGCTGAAGCACCCCCTTCAGCTCCGCCTCGTCGATCTTGCCCGCGATGTACTCGCCATAAGCCTGGAAGGAAGAAATGATGTCGAGTTTCCTGCCCTGGTAAAAGCCGGGACGGATCGTGCCGCCGTAGATCATGAGCGAAGGGCGGTTGAGGCGTCCCATCGCGATTACGCAGCCCGGCATGTTTTTATCGCAGCCGGGAATGGACACGTTGGCATCGTACCAGTGGGCGGCCATGACGGTTTCAATCGAATCCGCGATCAGGTCGCGCGACTGCAGCGAGTAGCTCATCCCCTCGGTTCCCATCGAAATCCCGTCGCTGACGCCGATGGTGTTGAAGCGCATGGGCACCAGATCTGCCGCACGCACGCCTTCCGCGACCTTGGCGGCCAGATCGAGCAGGTGCATGTTGCAGGTGTTGCCCTCATACCACATGCTGGCGATTCCAATCTGAGCCTTGTCCATGTCTGCGTCGGTCAACCCGGTGCCGTAAAGCATGGCCTGAGAGGCCGCCTGCGATTTCCTCTGGGTAATGCGCGCACTATATCGATTCAGTTTCTCGGCCACGGCTTTTCCCTTTCCTGAGAGTTTCACGCATCTTATCAGATTTGATTCGCTACGCCTAAACGCGAGAGGAAGGAAGATGCGCAACAAAAAACAAACCACGGATGAACACGGATTAACTCCGGGCGGCATAGCCGCAACCAAAAACTTTCGCTCAGCGCGCAGCTGTGGCCCATGCGGTGGGGATCAAAAGAACGGCCGATCCGTATGCATTCATTGATCCGCGTGAATCCGCGTCCCATTATTACTCAGCGTCCTCAGCGCCTCTGCGGTGACAGAATTCTTTTCCGGACGGAAAGGACTTTCACAATATTAGTACAGATCCGGGTTCATCCGTGGTTGATTGCTTTTTACTGTACCTCTGTGGTTTGGGATCTTTGGGGTACACTATGGGCACATGGACAAAAATCCGGGGAATCCGCTCCGTCTTTTTCTTGTGCGTCACGGGGAAACCGCTGCGAACTTGGAGATGCGCTACCTGGGCAGCCGGGATGACCCGCTGACGGAGCGCGGCGTTCAACAGGCCGCTCAACTGGCGCAGTCTCTTGCAGCGCTTCCGATCACGGCGGTCCTGACGAGTCCCTTGCGGCGCGCGGCGGACACGGCAATCCCGATCGCGCGGCAGTGCGGGATCGAACCCCGCATCGACACGCGTCTGCGCGAGGGGGCCTTCGGCGAGTGGGAAGGCCTGAGCCGCAAGGAAGTGCGGGATCGCAGCCCCCGGGACGCCGGTTTGCTCGAACTCTGGGAGGCGGATCCCCGCTGCGCCCCGCCGGGAGGCGAATCGCTGGAAGCGGTGCAGCGGCGCATGCTCGATCTGGAGGCGGACCTGGAGAAAAGATACGCCGGCGGCTGGATCGTGCTCGTCACACACGTGGGGCCGATTAAAGCCCTGCTGGCAGCGGCGCTGGACCTGCCGATTCCATCCGTGCGCAGGCTCTTCCTCGACCCGGCGACGATCAGCGTGGTCGATTGGGGAAAGCCTGCCCTCGTTAGATTGTTCAACAGTCACGGACATCTCGGGTGGGAAGCAGCACGTTGGATGAAAACCGATTAACGAATTGAGTCATCGGGTTATCGGATCATTTTAAACCCGGTTCCGGGAGATTTCAAACGACCCGATGGCCCGATTTTTGGAAGGAGTTCGCGCTGATGAGCAGAGGAAGCACGGGATGGCAAAGACGATTGATTCTTCACATCGTGGTCCTGATGGCTGCGGCAGGAACCGGTTATGCCGGGCAGCGGGCGGCGCGCAACCAGACGGCTCTCGACCGCTATGTCTTTGCTCCCGATCCGAATTACCGGTATGAACTGGTCAGCCAGAGCCGCGGGACGAATCTCACCTCCTATGTCCTGAACCTGACTTCCCAGCAGTGGCGCAGCGCAGCCGAGGTGGACCGCCCCTTATGGAAACACTGGCTGGTTGTCGTCGTTCCCGACCAGGTGCGATCGTCCACCGGCTTCCTGTTGATCGACGGCGGATCCAACACGGGCAACGCTCCCAAGACGGCGAACCTGGCCCTCACGACACTCGCGGCGAGCAGTCAGTCGGTGGTGGCGAACCTGCGCATGATCCCCAGCGAACCGCTCACCTTCACCGACGAGACCAGGCCGCGCACAGAGGACGCCATCATCGTTTACAGCTGGGACAAGTTCATGCGGACGGGGGATGAAACCTGGCCGCTCCGCCTGCCCATGACCAAGGCCGCCGTCCGCGCCATGGACACCGTCACGGCCTTCTGCGCCGGGCTTGAGAGCAAGGTCAAGGTCGACAAATTCGCTGTCGGCGGAGGTTCGAAACGGGGATGGACGACGTGGACCACCGCGGCGGTCGACGACCGCGTGGTCGCGATCCTTCCTTTCGCGATCGACGTCCTCAACGTGGAGAAGGCGCTGGATCACCACTATCGCGCCTACGGATTCTGGGCCCCGGCGGTCCAGGATTATGTCGACATGCGCATCGTGGACTGGTCGGGCAGACCTCAATACAAAGCCCTGATGAAAATCGAAGACCCCTATTCCTACCGCGACCGCCTGACCATGCCGAAGTACATCGTGAACTCGACGGGCGACCAGTACTTTCCACCCGACTCGTGGCGGTTTTATTTCGACGATCTCAAAGGGGAGAAGTACCTGCGCTACGTGCCGAACACGAAGCACGATCTCAACAACTCCGATGCGATCTTCAGCCTGCAGGCCTTTTACGAGGCCTTCCTGAACGGCACACCGCGCCCGAAGTTCAGCTGGAAGTTCGAGAAGGACGGAGCCATCGTGGTGAACACGCAGGACAAGCCGTCGGAGGTGAAGCTGTGGCAGGCGACCAACCCGAAGGCGCGCGATTTTCGTCTCGACAGCATCGGCCCGGCCTACAAGAGCACGCCGCTCGAACCGCAAAAGGACGGCCACTATGTCGGGAAGGCGCCCAGGCCGGCCTCGGGGTGGACAGCCTACTTTGTCGAAATGACTTATCCCAGCGGAGGAAAGTATCCTTTCAAGTTCACCACCGGAGTGCGCATCACTCCCGACTCGCTTCCCTCGGGGCCGTACAGACCTGCTCCGATCGCGAACACGCAACGAAGCAGGCAGTAGGCAGTGGGCAGCAGGCAGTGGAGTGTGCTTTTTGAACGGACACGACGAACTGCCCGCTGCCCGCTGCCCGCTGCCCACTAATCCCGCTTCCCAAATCCGAAGTTTCGTGTTAGATCAATCCTTTATGAAAACAAATTCCCCAACACTTTTGTCTGGTATTGGTATCTGTGCCATCGCTTTGCTTTTCGTGTCCTCCGTTCCGGCCGCTTCGGTCGGCACCGGGCCGAGCTTCAAAGGGCCGGTCGGCCTCCAGCTCTACAGCCTGCGCAATCAGTTCGCGAAGGATGTGCCCGGGACGCTCGACAAGGTCAAAGCTTTCGGCATAGTGAACGTCGAACTTGCCGGCACTTACGGCCTCACGCCCGAGAAGTTCAAAGCGCAGCTTGACGCGCGCGGGCTCAAGGCGGTGAGCGGCCATTTCGCCTATGAGCAGTTCCGCGACAACGTCGAAGGCATTGCGCGCGAGGCGAAAATCTTTGGCCTGAAGTATGTCGGCTGCGCCTGGATCCCCCACGAGGATCCGTTTGATGAAAAGACCGCGCGCGAAGCGGTAACCGTCTTCAACAAAGCCGGCCAGGCGCTGGCGCGGCACGGCATGAATTTTTTCTATCACGTCCATGGTTACGAGTTCCAGCCGTTCGGACAGGGCACGCTTTTCGACCTGCTGGTATCCGGAACGAATCCCAAGTTCGTGGGTTTCCAGATGGACGTTTTCTGGATCGTCCACCCCGGTCAGGACCCGGTGAAGCTGCTCGAGAAATACGGCAAGCGCTGGCAGCTCATGCACATCAAAGGGATGAAGAAAGGAACGCCGACGGGCTTGCTCACGGGACAGACCGATGTGTCCAATGACGTGGCGCTCGGGACGGGCCAGATTGACTATCCCCCGATTTTGCGCGCCGCCAGGAAGGCGGGCGTGAAATGGTACATCATCGAGGACGAATCCCCGTCCGTGGAGCAGCAGATTCCTCAGAGCCTGCGCTATCTGGAATCGGTCAAGTGGTAGCCATTTGGCGTTTTTCGATTGCGGATTGCGGATTGCGGATTTGGAATCGGGGAGAGGTTCGGTCCCTGCAATGAAACGCACTGTGAGAAGCATGTACGGCCTCGGAGAATTTAATTCCGCAATCCGCAATCCGCAATCAGAGCGCGGCGGCATGCCGCCGCGCTCCAAATTCGCACGGAAATATCAACCCATTTTCAGCCAAATCAGCGATGAGACAAATGAACCAAATGATCGGTATCTTAGCTCTGGCCGGCGTGTGCCTGGCCTCAATTTTTGCCGCTCCCCAGAATCTTGGTCTGTTCACCGATCACGGCGATATCGGCAGCGTGAGCAAACCGGGCTCGGCGGAATTTGATTCCGCCAAGGGCGCCTGCCTCATCGCCGGCGGCGGCGAGAACATGTGGTTCGGCAGTGACGCTTTTCACTATGTGTGGAAACGCATGTCCGGCGATCTGACCCTGGCCGCCGACATCCAATGGATCGGCAAGGGCGGGAATCCGCATCGCAAAGCCTGCCTGGTCATACGCCAGACGCTCGACCCGGATTCAGCCTACGCGGACGCGGCTCTGCACGGAGACGGGCTGACCTCCCTTCAATACCGTGAGACCCGCGGCGGCCCGACACGAGAGATCCAGTCGAATATCAACGCGCCGGGCCGGCTCCGAATCGAGAAGCGCGGGGATTATGTGACGATGTCCTTCGCCACCGCCGGTCAGGGATTGAAGCCGGCGGGCGGCACATTCCGCATTCAGTTCAAGGAGCCGTTTTATGTCGGACTCGCGGTTTGCGCCCACGAGAAGGAGGGGCTGGAAAAGGCCGTATTCTCGAACGTCGAGATCGCCGCAATCCCCCCGGCGGCGGCAGGCGCGAAACCGGCGGTCGAGAGCACTCTGGAAACCGTTGCCATCGCCTCCAGGGACCGGCGCGTGATTTATCACACCACCGACCGCATCGAAGCGCCCAACTGGACCTCAGACGGAAAAACCCTTATTTTCAACCGCAACGGGCGCATCTACCGGCTGCCGATAACGGGGGGCCAGCCGGAGGCCATCGACACGGGCAGCGCCGTCCGCTGCAACAACGACCACGGCATTTCGCCCGATGGAACGCAGCTGGTCATCAGCGATCAGACACAGGACCGCAGGTCGCGCATCTACATTCTTCCAATCGCCGGTGGTACGCCCCGCCTGGTCACTCCCCTGGCGCCTTCTTATTGGCACGGCTGGTCGCCGGACGGCAAGACGCTGGCCTACTGCGCCGAGCGAAACGGTGAGTTCGACATCTACATAATCCCCGCTGCCGGCGGGGATGAAAAGCGCCTGACCACCGCACCGGGTCTGGACGACGGGCCGGAGTATTCGCCGGATGGGCAGTTCATTTATTTCAACTCCGAGCGGACCGGCACGATGCAGATCTGGCGCATGAAGCCGGACGGGAGTGGGCAGGAGACGGTCACTTCGGATGAATATAATAACTGGTTTGCGCACCCGTCGCCGGACGGCAAATGGATCGTGTTCCTCTCCTATAACAAGGATGTGAAAGGCCACCCGGAAAACCAGGACGTGATGCTGCGCCTGATGCCGGCAGGCGGCGGCGAGATTCAGGTGCTCGCCAAGCTGTTCGGCGGACAGGGAACCATCAACGTCCCCTCATGGTCTCCCGACAGCAAGAGCGTCGCCTTCGTCAGTTACCAGCGCGTCCTTCCCTGAGCGCGCTCGGGAGCGCCTGCACCAGCGCTCAATTGGATTTTCAGTAGATGCAGGCATCAAGAATTGAGAGAACCTCTTCGAGCACGCTCTCCGAGGCTCTTCCGATGCGGTGAGCCTTGCGGGCCCGAAAATCGATCGACTTGACCTGCTCGACCATGACGAATCCAGTCACTTCCGGGTCGTTCAGAACGGCGACATGAAAAGGGAAGGCGCGATCGGTGTTGGTGAGAGGGCAGATGATTGCAAGGCCCGTATGCTCGTTGAACTGGGTGTTGCTCACCACCAAGGCCGGCCGGTGGCCTCTCCGCTCATGGCCAGACTGCGGGTCGAAGGTGACGGCAACGAAATCACCTTTTCCGGGGACGTAAGCCCTCATTTACCACACCTCTCTTCGGGCTGGTTTTCCCCAATCAACCTCGCCAATCTTGCAGTTCCTGGGGATCCGTGACACCAGTTCTTGAAGACTCCGTTTACCGCGGATGCGCCTGATTGGGGCGATGACAATCACGCCGTCCCGTGCGGTTACATCGACGTCATCACCAACCGAGATGCGCGCGTCCTCAAGCACCTGCTTGGCGAGTCGGAGCCCTTGACTGTTGCCCCATTTCTGAACCTTCGTGACCATCTTCGCACCTCCCTGGGCTATACCATGTATAGCCTCGGCAGCAGGCCCTGTCAAGCTCGTTTAAGAATCACTAGCGGCAAGCGCAACAGAAATCCTTAATTCGTTGTGTCCCCGATGCGGATCTACTCTTTGGGCACGTACGGGTCGTCGTCACTCTGTTCCCAGAGTTCGAGCAGGTTGCCTTCGGGATCCATGACATAGCCGAACTTGCCGTTCTCGCCGTCTTCCCGGCGGTCGAGGACCTGCGCACCGGCCGCGCGCAACCCGGCGAGCATCCGCTCGAGATCGTCCACCCTCAGGTTGAGCATGAATGGCTTGTCGCTCGGCTCGAAATATTTCGTCTCTTCTTTGAACGGGTTCCAGACGGTGTAGCCGATCCCCGGGCGGTCCCGCCGGTTGAATAAGAACTCCGCACCGCCCCAGGGTTGAACTTCGACTCCCAGGCGGTCGCTGTACCGGCGCCGAAGTTCCTCCGGGTCCCGCGACTTGAAGAATACGCCACCGATTCCAATTACTTTCACCATGATCTCACCCCTGTGATTTTCCCTGCCGTTGAATCTGCCTGCACCCTGCCTGAAATTTTGATTTCATTAACACGATCTCGAAATAATAACAGCGGGTAGGGCAGAGGTCGTGCCTCCGCCCCCCCCGTTGTCGCCCGCCAGTCTCCACGAGACTGACATTTGGTGAGCATGTGGAGTTACCACACTCGGCGACCCCGCGCGGTGTCCTCATCGCAAGGGATCAAGACCTGCTCTC
>Ga0315273_10005705_pt1 | contig 15439 bp, 12 predicted proteins | sample YL17G02_0_MG_FD_205753 | JGI IMG/M metagenome (GOLD analysis project Ga0315273, IMG submission 205753) | Sediment microbial communities from Yellowstone Lake, YNP, Wyoming, USA - YL17G02_0 | ecosystem: Environmental > Aquatic > Freshwater > Lake > Sediment | place: USA: Wyoming | collected...
CTTCAACTTTGTAAACCCAGCCATGAACCTTCTGGTGGACGCCAGAGCCGAAAACGAAAAGACTCTGGAGATCTATGACTTTCCCGGAAACTACCAGCAGGCCGGCACAGGGAAATCCATTGCGAAGAAACGGCTGAATGCTCTCAGGGCGCCCCAAAAGGTCGGCAGAGGCAGAAGCACGTGCAGGAGACTCCGCCCTGGGTTCCGTTTCACCTTTGAGGATCATCCCCGCTCAGAGTTCAACCGGGAATATCTGATTGTTGGGGTGGAGCACTCGGGCTCCCAACCGCACTCCGCAGCGGAAGAATTTGCTGGGCCTGAGGGAGAGCAGCCTTATTACGAGAGTCGCTTCTTGTGTGTACCTTCCGACACCCCATACTGTCCGGAGAGAAAAACGCCCAAATCTTTCGTAGAAGGACCCCAGACGGCCCGCGTCGTCGGCCCTTCGGGCGAAGAGATCTATACGGATGAACACGGCCGGGTAAAGGTTCAGTTCCATTGGGACCGGCAGGGCCAGCTGAACGAGTCCAGCTCCTGCTGGATTCGGGTGAGCCAGGGATGGGCAGGAGGAGGTTACGGGAGCATCTTCCTTCCACGGGTGGGACAAGAAGTCATTGTGGACTTTCTCGAGGGCGACCCGGACAGGCCCCTCATCACGGGACGTGTACACAACATGGACCATTGCCCACCGTACGGTCTGCCAGGAAAGAAAACGCAGAGTGTCATCAAGACCAAATCCTACAAGGGGGAAGGTGCCAACGAAATCCGGTTTGAGGACCAGGCAGACTCTGAGCAACTCTATTGCCATGCCCAGAGAGACATGGATGTAAGGGTGCTGAATGTCTGCAAGAGGACGGTCGATAGCGATCACCACATCAAAGTGGCCAAGGCCTCCAAGGAAAGCCTGAAGAGTCGAGACCTCACCATCGACAAGGATGAGGCGATCAAGATCGGAGGCGGCGACGGGGGTAACGGGACGCTCTCCTTCATCGTGGAAAAGGACGTTGCTGAGGCGTTCAAGTCCAATCACAAAGAGGCCGTTGCCAAGACCTTTACCCTGGAAGCCCAGAAGATCGTCATCGAGCCGGGTATGGAGATCACTCTCAAGGTCGGTGGCAACTTCGTGAAGATCGATCCGGCTGGCATCACTGTACAGGGTTCCCTCGTCAAGATTAACGCAGGCGGTGCCGCCGGATCCGCGAGCGTGAGCGCCTCCGCCTCAGCTCCAGAGCTGCCAAAGGAAGCAGAGAAGGCCGTCTCTGGCCAGGACATGGCCTACACATGCGTGGTACCTGTGGCAGCACAGTATACCGCACTGCCACCGCCTGAAGCTTTGGAGGAAAAAGAATCAGTTCTTGAAGAGGAGCAAGACTGGATCGAAATCGAACTCGTCGATGAGGAGGGCAACCCTGTTCCAGATGAACTATACAGGATCACCCTGCCAGATGGTGTGACTGCACAAGGCCGATTGGGGAGTGACGGCAAAGTTCGAATCACGGACATGGACCCTGGTACGTGTCAGATCACTTTCCCACATCTGGGGGAAGCAACTCGGTAGAGCATCGGACAGGTGGAATCCGAATCTCCCCGTATGCGCCATTTTAGTGAGAAGTAGAATCCTACACCCTACGGGTGTGGTCATGGGGACTGGCTAAGCCGGTCCCGAATGGGAATGGCCGAATAGGCTGCTCACCGCTATCCTTGCGTCGAGTTGTTGCCGCAGCGTCGAACACAAGGAGGGAGCAGTGAACAGGTTTCGCAGGTTATCACACACGATGTGCATTGTCAGTACCATGTTATTTGGGTACCGAAATAAGGGCCTGGCCCCCCTACGGGGGGCCGATTTCAAGGCCGTACCCTATGGGTGCGGATGTTTACTTTTTGACTCCAATGACGTTCTTCATTATTTTACTCATCGTCCGGAAGGGATCCTATCTCCTCTCTGGGCTCCTCAGTCAAACAACCCTCGGGCGACGACTCCGGGGGAGCGTGAGGCCTAGCCAGCATGTCCGAAACCGAGATCACGCGAGACGACAGAGGGCGGCAGTTCTCGCGTCCCACCGGCGAGGTCCACACCTTCCGGGTGCGGCGTTCCCCGGCCCGTCTTCTGGAAGTGGAGGACGTTCGATTCCATCACGACAGCGCCGTATTGATGCCGGACACGAACGTCGACACTGGGGTGGCGGAAACGCAGGCGGCGCACTATGAAGACGGCAGTCTAATGAACGACGTGCGGCGCCACAACGCGGCGCATTATCGGAGTTTCGCCGAGCTGCCGTACGAGCCGCCGGGTTCCGACACCAGCACGGGCGTCGGCGGACTGGGCGTGCTGGCCACTGCGTATCGCTTCGCGTCCGAGCACCCGGATCACCGGCTTCTGCTGGCCGGGCACGCCGATACTTCGGGGGGGGTCGAATACAACTTCTGGCTCTCCGAACTGCGGGCGCTCGATGTGCTGTATCTTTTGCTCGGCGAGCGGCAGCCCTGGGTCGAGGTCTGCAGGCAGAAGACCAAGATTGAGGACCACCAGCGCATCGTGAAGCATTTTGGCCGCGTGTTCGGCTGGGACTGTGATCCGGGCGAGGTGGATAATGTGGCGGGTCCACGCACGACCGCCGGGATCCGTTCGTTTCAACGCAATTACAATGAGCGGTTCCAGCGGTCGATCGCCGAGGACGGCATCGTGGGGGACGATACGTGGGGTGCGTTTTTCGATGCGTACATGGAGGAGCTGGCGATTCGCTTGGGCACCACACGCGACGGCTTGCCCGCCATACGGCAGTTCCAGTTCGTCGACCATCAGCAGCGCTGGATCGCGTGCGGGGAGAAGCACCCGATCGATCAGCCCTCGCGGGGCAACTACCGCTCCGCGCAGAACCGCCGCGTCGAGATCTTATTCTTCCCGACCGGGAGGCTGCCGGATCTCAGTTGTCACGGTCCGACGACGCCGTATTGTATGAAAGCATGCCGGCGCGCGGACTGCAACGTCTACGGGACTAACCGATACGTGTACACGCCCATCGACCCGGAGTTCGGCGAGATCGGCACGGGAGTCGGTCCGTATCAGGACCAATTTGAAATCCAGGAATGCGAAACGGACCTGCAAACACTGTACGACGTTCCGGACGCCGAGTACGCCAGCGAGATGGAATCCACGGCCTTGCCCACGGCCCCGGCGGACGCGGCGGCAGACGCTGACGGCGCGACTCCCGATCCGTGGGCTTTCCTCGACCCGTTCGCAGACCAGTACCCGGACGACGTGCCGCCGCAACAGCGTGGTCACGATGACGGAGTGCGCCTGATATGACCCTGCGTCTGACTTACAGCGGATCGGTCGAGCCGGCGGTCTGGCTCTCGTTCAAAAGTGTCACCGTTCCGGGGGCGCATTCGGAGGCCGATGCCGACTTCCTTTACGCCATCGAGAACGAGTCGCTCTTCGAGTCGCGCATCGTCGTGACCTGCGCAAGGTTTACGCACACTCTCACGCGGGCCGCAACCCGCCGCAATCGCCGATTCGACGACGCTTTGGCCACGTACATCAACGATCCGGTTCCGGCGGGCGTGCTGAACAACATCTTCGACGCCCAGGATCGAGGCGATCTGCGCCTCTTCGTTACGATTCGCTTCTGGTACAAACCGTTCTTTGCCGAACTACTTCGCTTCATGACGCGGACCGCGGCAGACACGGCGAACCTCGCGAGACCCGGGTCGGCGGACGAGGCGACGGTGCTGGCCAGCTTCCGGCACCAGCATACGGGCATGCGGGCGCGCGTAACTCACCCCGACCAGGAACGGGAGATCCGCGACATTCCGGCGATGCTCAGTGGGTGGGACATTCAGGCGGGGGCGAGGCCCGGCGCGACCCCGCGCGTGAAGCTCTATGTCTATCTCAAGGTCAAGGAGAGTCTGCCGGCCGACCGACGAGAAGAGACCGCGCGACTGCTGATGGCGATGGACTACTCGAAGATCTATCGTTACGGGAGGACGCATCGCGCCAGACCCTGGTGGGGCACGGACCCGGTCGCCACCCGGGCGACCTCGTCGGCCACGTCCGTGCCGACCCGCGGCATTGAGCGCTCCCTGTACACATGGGAGCGCAACGTGATGAACTACTTGCTGAATCATACTGACCTCGGCCGGGGCGAGCGGATTCGTCAGGCGATCGTCACGAGGGCGACGGGGCAGATGGCCCGTCCACAACTCGAGGTCGTCCAGGTCGTTCGAGATGAGATCGATGCGCGTATGGTTACCGCGAATCACTGGGGCGACTTGCGAGAGGACTGGAACACCGAGCAGTATCAACGCAAGCTCTCGGATCTGTTCGGCGCGATCCACCAGACGCAATGGTGGGCCTCTCCGGTAAGCCTCATGCGCGAGATCAGCGATGCCCTTGGCCTCAACGCCGATGTACGGTCTGCGTTGATCCTGCAGTGGGGTGTTGGGCACTGTGGGGAGCACGCCATGGTATCGTTCTCGATCGTCCGCACGTTGATGCAGAAAGGCCATGCGGCCAAGTTCGAGAACATTGTGTACTCCGGCAACGCGAACATCGACCATGCCTTCGTGGTGGGTGGAATCCGTCCGCGCGAGCAACTCCGCACCCGCCGACGCCACAGCTTTCCCCCATACCGGGCAGGCCAAGACACCGTGGTTTGGGACTTGCGCGACGCGCTCGCGGCCAACCCGGGGGAAACCGGGTTCGTCCTCGATCCGTATCTGGCGCCGTCGCGCCAGTCGCGCACGGCCCAGGAGCTGCTGGTCTCGCTCAACGCGGCTCGGCGCGGAGCGAGAAGAACTGATTGCCTTTACTACCGCGCACAACATCCACCACCAGAAGCACCGTCGCGCAACGTTCCGTCGGTGAGGGGCGTATGAGCGCCAGCCGTGCTATCCGGGGGGTGTTGGCTTCGGCGATCGTCGCATGCGGCCTGGCTAGTTTCGACGGTCTGAGCGGTTGTAACGGAAAACAGCCGGACCGCGGTTCGGCTCCGGAAGCCGTTGGAGAATCGCGTCCTATGAGCACCGCACCCGATGCATACAGCCTGCGACAGCAGATTCGTCGAATCTTGGCCGAGGCCGGTACGCCGTCGCCCCCGGCGCGCGTCACGCCCGCGCTTCCGCTGACCTGGCCGACGGCCCAGCAACCGGCGGTTGTTTACTACGCGTATCATTCCCGGCCGTTACCCACCGGACAGATTCTAAGTCGCTCGTCCTCGCCGTTCCTGAGAATTGAGGTGAACTTGAAGGAGCTGGAGCATCCCCGCACAATGCCAATGGAACCCCGGGAATTGGACCCCCCGCATGCGGCATCGCTTGAGCCTGTCGACGAGAGTCAGCTCGCGGTAGCGGAGGAAGCGCTGTTCCTGCACCTCCTGCAGGCGTCAGGTTCTGCACCGCCATCGGCCGTGGCGGAGTTGAACGCGGCTCGGGAGACCTACCGGAGGTGGTTAGGAGAGGACTGTGCGCTGGCACAGGAGATGCGGCAACTCGTGCCCCAATTCCTCGCGTGGGTGGACAAAGAGTAGTCCTGTCACAGTCCTGGGGGGAGATCACGGATTGAGATGAGGAGGCACTGTAGGGGTTGGACCGTCGCTTTTGATCCGGAGCCTGTCGGATAGACCCTGTCCAATTTCCGGGGTCCATTTCTGTGTTTGTGGCTGACCGGGGGATGTTGAGTGACGAGAACCTGGAGGCGATCCTGGATGCAGAGTTTGATCACATTCTGAGTCTACCGATGCGGCATTCGGTGGAGGTCTCCGATCTCATGAAGGAGACGGAGGGTCGATGGGATGCGGATCCTCAAGGTGTTGAGCAGTTCTATCTGGATGAGAAGGAGGCGCCGCTACGGTATGCGGTGGCCTATGATCCTCTTCTTGCGGAACAGACCAGGAGGAGAAGGCAGGAGAGGATCGAGAAGGCAGAGCGCTTTATCCGGGGCGTACTGGCTCGCCTGGAGCGAGCCGGTGAGAAGGTGCGGCCTCGGGGCCGGCCGCTGACAGCCCAAGGTGCCTTCGAGCAGATCCATGATTACTAAGGGTCTCGAAATAGGCCGGACATACCGCGATGGCCGGGGGTGCCGCTCCTGCTTGGCTCGACCTGCCGAATGTCCGGACTATTGTGAGACTTCTTATATCTCCGGGACCGAAAGCTTGAGCGCTACTACCAGGTGGAGATCACCCAAGAGGGTCTTAAGGTAGAGGCCAACACGAAGGCACGCAAATTCGAGGAGAGAATCGACGGGAAGCTTGTGGTGGAGACGAGCTCTCCGGAGCTTACCGCTCAAGAGCTCATCGGCCGCTACAAGGAGATGGCTGATATCGAGCGGGCCTTCCGGGCGTTGAAATCCACGCTGGAGATCCAGCCCATGTACCACTGGACGGAACAGAGGATCCGAGCCCACGTGTTCATCTGTGTGCTCGCCATACAGATCCAACCCTTTAGAAGCCGTGACTGTTTCGCCCCGACATCAAGCCGAAGAACTTCGTGACCTACAAAAAAACATTCTAATTTCTTGATTTCTATCTCCGGAATGTACTATTTTAAATAGAAATAAGGGGGTTGGAACCAAAAGCGGAGTCGAGTCATGTCAGAGACAAGAGAAATCAGACTAGAGGAAATGATCCGGCTGAGGCAGGTTTCGCAGAAAATCTCTCGTTTTCTCCAGCAGCGCCTCATGCAGTACCTCAGCACCCTGAGCGTTTTCTTCATGCCCAGGAGGCTATTCGGTTCACACGTTCAGAGTGCATTCAAAGATCCTGTGAAAGACGCCGACGTGAACCTCCAGACACTTCAGGAAGCATACAGAAGGGTATGTAGGTCACCCTTCAATTTGGGTTCCAAGCTTGAATCCCCGCTGCCCGCCATCAAGAGCAAGATGGAGCTTTATCCTTGGGAGTCAACTTATGCCATCGAGAATGCCGGATCTCGAAAAACGATTACGATCACGTCCCCAGTCAAATGGGTCTTGGGATACAGTTCTGCGTATAGTCTGTCCCGATTGAGGGGTGCGGTTGCGGGCACCGAGGAGAAGAACCCCGAAGAAATGAAAAGCTTCCTTGTGAACAGCCTCATCATCGACATGGCCTTGACCAAAACGCCAGGTCTCAAGAGGATTCTGGAGGGCTTGAGATACACCGTTGGGACCGAGAGGTCTCCTGAATTGGGTGAGCTTCCCCTTACCACGGTGTCTTCCTGCATACCGTCTTTTCGTCCTCAGGACGAGATGATCCTCAATGCGATCCAATTGTCCGGGAGCACCGCATTTGAGGAGCTCGTCGAGCTGGACGCGATCCGCAACTTTGAAGATGCTTTCAAGGCCGAGCTTCTGGAGGTTGCTGGGGAGTAGGCCTCTCTTCGCTCTCGGGCAATTCAAGAGCCTTGTTGTCCACGCGTGCACACTTCTGCGGAGCACCTTCGGTGGGCCTCATCGGGCTACTGGAGGCAGAGCATCGCTCTCTGTATCTCCCGGAGCAGGGGTAGGCCATCGTCGGCGTCGAGGGTATTCTGGGGGTATTGTGCGGCCTTTTGGAGGGCCTCACGGGCTTCCTTTAGGTATCCGAGCTCCAGGTAACACTGGGCGATCCGGTATTGCACGGTTCCTCTACCGATCCCCACCGGCCTGTCCAGCTGAACCTGGCGGAGTTGATCGAAGGCCAGGTCGTGTTCGGAGAAATGCAGGTAGCAAAGACCCATGTTGAGCAGAGCAGCATTCCGGGTCAGCGAATCTTTGCTCGAAGCCCCCGCTCTTTTCAAAGAAACCAATTGCCGGTTGAAGAGGAGGAACGGATTGCCCAATTGGAGCTCCAAGAGACTTTCGACGAGCTTCAGGTCCATTTCGTGCTGAGTTCCGGAACGGAGGAAGGTCACCTGGACACGCTCCAATTCCTGGCATCTCCGGATGACCTCCTCCGCCTCCACGGCGCTCTTGACCGGGTTGCCGCTGATTCCGGTCAGAATGTCGCCGCGCTGGAGCGCCTCGGCCTCACCGGGAGCTTTCAGGAGAGCCTGACTGACGACGGGGCCAGGGGTCACCAAACTGTCCACCAGATGGACGCCCATCCGCTTCTCAAAGAGGGGCTGTTCAAACTCCAGTGACGCCTTGAATCGGTCCCACTGTTTGGCATCCAAAGCATCCAGAACCCGAATGTCGGCCATGGAGCTCAGGCTCGACAGGAGATAGAAGTGCACCGTTCTCCGCAAGAACTCCCCGTGGACACGCCCCACTAGGAGCAGGTCGGATTCCACCTCCGTACAGATTTCACGAATCTTGTCCATTCGTTCCTTTTGGGGCCCGCTCGAATCGATCTCTTCGAGGATCTGGCGAAGAAGGGGTTCGAGGGAGGTAATCTCAGGGGAAGTCGAATGATCCACCACCGCCAGATTCTGAAGGGAGGAAATCTGGCCTTGGGTCTGCACCCTCACCTTTTCCAATTCGGATTCCAGGATGCCCGGAGTGGCCAGCAAGCCAAGGAAAGCCAGGCACGGGTTGAGTTTTGCAGCGATTGTCAGGGTCTGATCTTTTTCTATTTCGATCGTCTTCTGATACTTACCTCTTGGGCCCTTCAGCATGAGGACGTGCTGGCCCGTACAGACCTCAAGCCTCTGCTCGGGGCCAACGCCCACGTACTCGTCGTCCAGGAAGATCTTTGCTTCTAGATCGTCCGCCCGGATGTCGAGAAAACCGTGGGAAGGGAGGAGGGCTACGGGTTCGAAGAAAAGGTCGTCCAGTCCTTCTACCACGATCCTGCGGATCATCGTTTCCCAGCAAGGTTTCCGGAATTCGATCTCCTGGGTGCCAGGCTGCAGGTCCGGAACCGGAAGCTCGCTCGAGAAATCGGAAAAGGGGAGATTTAATTCCGCCGCTTTTGCCAGAGCCCTTTGCGACGGGTCTCCTCCGGTCTCTCCGACCTTTCCCCCATTCATCCAGATTTCTACTCCCTTTGGATACGTGACCAAGTAGGCAACGCTCGACGCCCGTTCAAGCTTCACGTCGAAACTCTGGCTCTTTCCAGGGAGCACGGTGATCGGCTCCTCTTTGGGGCCGAATCCAGGGCGCGACACTTCCAGAAGATGATCCCCCTTCCAGGCGTAGAAGGTGACCGGGCAGAGAATCCCGACCAGCACGCCATCGAGCCTGACCGCGGCTCCGGACGGATCGCAATTGACCGTAATGGTGCACCACTCTCGAGAACGAATCGCGTTCACAAACCCGATGATTTTCGGGGAGACCAGGACTTCGTCCTGCCGGTAGTTGGGATTGAACTCCAGCATCTTCCGGAAGGCGTTTCGAGAGCCATCCAACTGCCCCTCGTTGAAAAGTGCCTGTCCCAGATAGTCCAGGGCCTTCCAGAGCATCGTCTGCTCGAACTCGCTAAGTCCGCGGCGGGTCTTCTGTTCCGCAGTCGCCGTGATGAACTTCTCCATGAGAGGAATGCTCAAAGACTGATCGGCCGAGTTGAAGAGTACTTCGGCTTCACGGAAAGTGCTCGCCAGGACTTCCCGCTCCCCTTCTCTGTCTTCTGGTCCCCCCGCCAGGCCGGTTTCGTCTGGCGAATCCTGTTGGGCCGACCCTGGGTGGCCCCAGAGCGAGAAGAGGATCAGAAAAAGGCAGCCCTTTCGCAGAATGCTATGCTCCTTCATGGACCGAATCATCCCATCTTGAGGATTCTCGTCACGTCTTCATCCAGGATATAGATGAACCCCGCAGGGCTCACTGCGATGAACCTAGCCTTTTCGAAAAGTACACTGTCGTCCTTCTTGGCGGGAAGGAATTCCATCAGGGTTCCTGAGGGTCCAAAGACCAGGATCCCTTTGGGGTCCCGTGTCAGGAGGTAAATATGATTGGCCACATCGACCGCGAAGTCCTCGATTCGGTCAAACTCATAGCCTTCTCCGGAGGGCCCGATCTCGAAGACCGGTTTTCCTTCTTGGGAGAAGAGGGTGACCCGCCTCCTCTGCTTGTCCATTGCATAGAGCTGATTCCAGGAGTTGACGAGGACCTTTTGGTACTCCTTTTCCTCTTTGCCCGGAGGAGGTGCCGAAACGATCCCGGCATTTGGGTGATACTTGAGGATACCTGGGAAGTCGCCTGAGACCACGAAGTACTCACCGAGCTGATTGACGGCCAGGGACCGGATTTCTTCGAGCGGCAGTTCTTTGTTTTCTTTTCGTACAGAGAGGGCAAGGGTCCGATTCCCCGGAGCGATGACCTCGGTCTCACTGGTCAGGTAAACCTCGTCGTGGTCGTTGATGAAAATGGAGTGCGCTTGGGGCGTAGGGAAGGTATTGCTGATCCTGCCGGCCGGGTCGAGCACGTGAGCTTTTCCCTTTTTCCTGTCGAGCACATAAACGCATCCTCTGCTGTCCACGGCCATGCCGGAGCGTGAGTCAAGATCCTGAAGGACTCCGGAGTACAAGGTATCGAGCCTGGACATCCGCTCTTTGCGCTCCGTCGCAACGTAGAGCCGGTACAAGAGCGTATTAAGATCCAGGGCCTTTTCGGCGTAGTCCGTTCCCCGGAAATGGTGGATGAGTTGCTGAAATTCGTACATCGCGTCCAGAAACGCGCCGTTGCGGACCAAGCAGAGCGCTGCCTCGAACATCGCCTGGGGAGCCGCAGTGCTCTCTGCGGAATGGATCCTTACTTTTGAGAATTCTTCATACGCTCTGTCGACTTCGCCGCGCCATTTGAGAGCAAGACCTGCGCCCACCTGTGACTCGCCCACCCATGGGCTGGAAGGGAAGACGCGGGAAACCCGTTCGAAATTCGCGTACGCTTCATCCAGGGATCCGGCAGTTCTCTTCTGGAGATGAATGAAACCAATATAATAGTAGGCTGCAGGGGCGGAGTTCGATTGGGTGTAGCTGTCTTTGATCTTCTGGAAATAGGCCAGTGCCTCGTCCAGACTTTTTTCCTGGTTGAGCTTGTATGTCCCCAGTTGGAGGAGGGCATCGTCCGCCAGTGGGCTTCGCGGAAAGGTCTTCACGATGAACCGCAAATCGTCCATCGCCTGCTGGGTCTTTCCCTCCTGGAGGAAACGCAGCGCACTTTCATAATGGCCGGTGGCCGGATCATCGGCCAGGACCAGCGAACCTGGGAAGGAGCTGATGAAGAGAAGGAGACTCAACGGGATGGTGACGAACAACGATCTCATGAATCTACTCAGGGACGCCAAAAAGAGTTTCATGTCTTCCGGCCAGCACGGTGACGGGAGTGCTCCGCTTCTTGTCCAGCGTATGCCAATCGAAATGTACCACGTGACTCCCGGCCTGGACAGGCAGATCGAAAACGGGCGCGTCTTCCATGTAGTCGCCATCGATGGAAATCCTGCAGTTGCTGGGGTTGGCCTTCACGGTGATGGATCCCATCGCAGGTTCGCCGATGTTGACCGTGTCCCCGCATTTGACTTCCACCTTCCGTGAAAACCGGATATAGGCCTTCTGCGTCGCCTTGAAAGTGAGATTGTAGGTTCCCGGGCGGAGAGCAACAGGGTTCCCCCGGATGACCTTGCCTTCTAGGAATACGGCCATTGGGTACTGACCCGCGCAACGCACGTAGCCCGTCCCTGCCGGGTCTGGCTTCATCCGGATGAGCAGTTCATCGGGGCTGTTCCGGTCGATGGTTTGATGCACGCTTTCGTAGCAGTCCAAACTCAAGCTCACTTGGTGAGGTTGATCGTCCTCCAGAGCAACCGCTGCAGGCGTGAATCCGATCTTCTCGTTGTCCATGAGCAGTTCGGCCCCGGAAGGGGCGCTCTCGATACGGATTTCATGCGGAGGAGTGATCGGGCGTACCGGAGAAACATGTACCAGAGCGACGTTCAACTGCTGAGGCCATGCCTCTGTGGAAAGGGCTACCTGCTGCTCCTCGAATCCTGCAAGTCGAAATACCAGCACGGCATTCCTTCTTTCCTCAAGGGTCAGCGGTGTTTGGCCCAACAGGGCGCCGTCGATCCACACTTCCGCTCCTTCCGGGTTCGAGTGGATCGCCAGCATTGGCAGGTTGGGCCCGTTGCAGGACTTGAAGCGGGCGATGAAGAGCCCGCCGAGAACGAGGAGGGGGACCACCGCCACAGCGATCAGGATCCGGTTTTTCTGCCAGATGCCAACACGTCCTGCGGTGGGCCTCAGGACCGCCGGGGAGGCGGCCAGAGGAAGAGTATTGGCTTCCCGTTCGGATGCAGGGGCAGTCCCCTCGATCGGTTTGATGCGAAACTTCATCATTCGGAGATGAAGGAGGATTTCCTCCAGATCCCGGGCCATCTCTTCTGCGCTCGGATAGCGCAGGTCCCTGTTCTTCTGGAGTGCCTTTATCAGTGCCCGGTTGATGCCGGGTCCAAATTCCTCGTGCAAGCTATGGATGGGGCTTGGGGTTACGTTGAGGATACGGTACATGATATCGGCCGTGCCCTCCCCGGCAAAGGGGTTGGTGCCTGTGAACAGCTCGTATGCGATGACTCCAGTGGAGAAAAGGTCCGTCCGGGGATCCACAGCCTGACCCAAGACCTGCTCAGGAGACATGTACTGCAAGGTGCCGATGATGTATCCGTCTCGGGTAAACTGGGATGTGCCCAGCCGGGCGATCCCAAAATCCATGATCTTGACCGTGTTGTCCTCTCGAAGACGGACGTTGCCCGGTTTGATGTCCCGGTGCACGATTCCCTTCTGGTGTGCTGCACTCAATCCTCTACAGATCTGCAGAATGATATCCACCTTCTGTTCGAGGCCGAGGGGCGTCTTCTCCTTCATGAGGGCTGTCAGATCCCTGCCAACAATGTACTCCATTACGATGTAGGGCATGCCTTGGTCGTGCCCGAGGTCATAGACGGTGACGATGTTCGGGTGCTGGAGACCTCCTGCCAGACGGGCCTCTTGCTCCAATCGGCAAACGAGCTCGGTCTCTTCCAGATCCACAGAGGAAAGAAACTTGATGGCTACGTCCCTTTTGACCACCGGATCGTAGGCGTGGTAAACGGCACCCATAGCGCCCTTGCCCAGAAGCGAAAGGACCTGATACTTATCGATTCTCTTCGGAGGCTGCCGCATGGGCATAACAGTCAAGACAACGAAGGAGAGTGAAGGTTTCGAGACTTTTGAATGCCACTATATCAAAAATCACTGGTCACCAAAATCGGTTTTTACAAAGCGGGCAATCGTCCTGCCGAGCGCGAGCTTCCCCCAGACGGTTATACATCAGAATTGCCGCGAGGACGACGAAATTGCAGCCCAAACAGGAGAAGGTGTTTGTACTCCACCATACGGACCAATCGTGCCCCATGATCGGGAAGCCGGGGAACCTCACCTCTTCGATGAGCAGGACTGGAGACGTCATGAACATGAGCGTCTCTTCCGCACGATCAAGCCGCAGAGGGGGTCTGGCGTGGCGTCATAGAAGATCAGGAGGGCTCTTTGGTCATCAGATAATTCACGGAAAGCGCCTTGGACCGGCAATCAGGATCATCGCAGCAAACATACGGGTATGTGTCATCCCAGAAGCGATCGAAGAAATTCAACCGTAGATAATGCGGGATGTACTGGGTTATCGCCGCGGTGAACTCATGGCCGTCGTAAACCTCGAAGTTGTGCTTGTTCCTCCCGTGCTTCATCTCGGACCGGTAGAGCAGGGGATCGGTCTCGGGGACGTAGGCCATCTTCTCGACGGAGAAGGGGTTTCGCATCACGGTTCCGGAGACGTCCCCAAGGTCGCCGCGGCGCACCCAAGTCCGTTCGCCAGGTTCCCCGCACGCTCACGGGCTCGCGTAGGGGTGTGGGTGCCGAGAGCCCAGCGGGCAGCGGCCCGTGTATGTAGATGCACCCCGTGTCGTCCTCCACCATCCAGTCGCTCCGGGCCTTCGGCGGGCCAGAGGTGCACTTCCCGCTCCACCCGGCGAACTTCGCCTCCAGCGAGACCTCCGTGCCGTCGAAGGAGGCGGGGGACGCGAGGATGTCGCGGACGAGCGGACGGGCGTCCGTCTTCTTCCCCTGCACCGTCGGATCGCCGCCGGCGCAGCACGCCATAATCAGAGGAACCAAGAATAGGGCTGCCATCTTGACTGGACTTCGTGTCATGGTCTATTGCCTCGGCTTGCTCTCGGTGAGACCCCGCTTCTTCATGTGCTTGACCAGAAGGCGGATCTCCCTCTGACCGCTGTTGAGACTCACGATCCCCTCTATGGGCCTCGCCCGGGTCACCGCCCCGGTATACCAGAAGTTGCTGTAGAGGTTGAGGTCCTCGAAGGTTGGTATGCTTTCGAAGTCTCCCGGGTTCGAGAGGTCCAGGCGGAACGTGCCCAAGGACTGCCACTCCCCGCCGTTCTGTAGCGGCTCGGAGTACCAGAAAGTGACGTTGGCGTAGTTGTAGACGTTGCCGTCGTCCCAGTACTCGAGGAACACGTCGTAGTCTCCCGACTGCACGTAGTCGTTGGCGACGTAGTACTCTACCGGTTCGCCGATGTCGTAGGAGTCGCCGGAGAAGAAGCCATTCGGTGAGGTCTGGCCCGTCCAGGGGGCGTAACAGGTGTTGTCCGGCTCGCAGACCCAGAGGTCCACGTCGGCATCCGTGTCCCACTCCACGTAAAAGGCGAAGCCGCCGGGCTGCAGGACCTGGTCCGGGTTGCTGCCGGCCAGTTTCTGGACCGTGTCGAGCCAGCCGTTCCCCCGGGTCGCGGTGCACTTCAGAAGGGCGTATGTCCGAAGATCGTCGACCATCTGGTCGGCGGAGACCTGGTTGGCCTGGGGCGCGTAGATGGCCAGGCCGTGCGACCCGTCGACCCCGGCGCCGTTCTTGCCGTTCGCGACCACGGCGCCCGTGACGGCAGCCATGACCGACTAGGCCGCCGTCTTGGTGCTTCCCGCCGCCAGGTTGGCGTCGATGCGGGAGGCAAAATCGTAGAGGTCCAGGTTCATGGGGAACTCGTAGCACTGGGAGTTTGCCTGGGCACCCAGGACAGCCCCGGAGACGGTGGCCCAGTCGGTGACGATGGCGTTGGAGAGCCCCTGGACGGCCGCATCCAGAGCCGCCACCTTGGTCATGTCAACCGCGGACTTCGTCACCTTCTCCGCCCGCCCTCCCGTCTGGTAGAACTGGATGTAGCGCGTGACGATGGTGGACGCGAGTTGCGCGGCGCCCATCGTCGGCATCGCCCTCAGGTCTGCGAGGATCGTGTCGTAGGGATCGCCCTCGCCCGGCTCGGTCTCCTCGGAAAAAGTCATGTAACTGGTGAGGCCCGAGAACTCGTAAGCCACTTCGTACATCGCCATCAGGCAGGCGTCGAAGTTTACGACATCGAAGGTGACGCCCGCGTCGGCCACGGCTCTCGCCAGGTCAGGCAGGCTCATGAAGCTCCCGCTGGTCTCGTCCTGTACAGCCCCCTTGAGCAGGGGTCTAGCCTTCCAGCCGGCGCCGTGGTCCCAGATGACCAGGGCGTAGTGCTCGGCGGGG
>Ga0315273_10005706_pt1 | contig 15437 bp, 17 predicted proteins | sample YL17G02_0_MG_FD_205753 | JGI IMG/M metagenome (GOLD analysis project Ga0315273, IMG submission 205753) | Sediment microbial communities from Yellowstone Lake, YNP, Wyoming, USA - YL17G02_0 | ecosystem: Environmental > Aquatic > Freshwater > Lake > Sediment | place: USA: Wyoming | collected...
TGTTCTTCCATGACATATACAGCTAGTTCGCGACGCTCGTCAGGCTTTACAGCTTTTTTTGAACAATATTCTTAAGCGCTTGGTGTTCCAGGCTCAAGTCGGCATACATCTGTTTCAGCCGCCGGTTCTCTTCTTCGAGCTCTTTCAGCCGCTTCAGGGCGCTCGTATCCATGCCACTGTATTTCGCTTTCCACTTGTAGAAGGCGCTCTGGCTGAAACCATGTTTCCGGCTCAGTTCTGCCACCGGGGTGCCTGTTTCTGCTTCTTTCAGAATATTGACGATCTGTGTTTCGCTGTACTTCGACTGCTTCATGTGGTTGTTCCTGGCTCTAATTTTGTCAGAAGTTTCCACTTTCCACTGGTTCTATTTTACGGGAGGGTTACCACCGGTCCTCATCATGGCTCACAACAAGACCCTGGCGGCGCAACTGGACTTCCGGGGATCGACGTGATACCTCAAGACCAAATGTTATTCTAGATGTGTCAATGGCGTAGCAATTTCTGACCGCTTATAATTGGGTCGGCGGCGGCGACCACCACGTTCGGTCTTGAGGTTGTGTAACAAAAAGTATCGCCAGCACCTTCTTCCTGGTGAATCAGCAGGAAAGTCTTTCTTGGTCACAAAAAATTATTTTTTGTATGAAAAAGGCGATTGGTGCACTATTATCAAGATCACGTAATCGATTTTCGGATTTGATCCTTAATGGCAAATAACTATATAGATCAATCTCGCCAGAAATACCAGGATACGCGCAAGCATCATTTGAATACATTTGCGCGAAAAATGGATCATTGGCATGGATGGGGAAAATCCTACCATCATCGCCTCGAAGAAATTTACAGTTTCCTTATCAATCCAGAATCTAAAGTCCTTGAGATCGGTTGCGGCGATGGATAACTGCTTGCATCGCTACGACCTTCTGTCGGGGTCGGGGTTGATTTTTCAGAAGAAATGATCAACAGGGCTTCAAACAATCACCCAAATCTTTCTTTTGTTCTGGCTGATGCTCATAATCTAGCATTGAAGGATAGTAAATTCGATATTATGATTTTATCCGATATAGTTAATGACCTATGGGATGTGCAGAAAGTCTTCGAACAAATTCATCCTTTATGCGAACGGCATACACGTTTGATATTGAATCTTCACAGCCATTTATGGGAGTTCCCAATTTCAATTGCTAAAAAACTCGGTTTAGCAGTCCCAGCCTTGGAACAAAACTGGTTAGAGCGCGAAGATATCACGAACATGATGCGCCTTACCGGTCTTGAGCCTGTTCGCATTTGGCAGGAATTTCTCTTTCCTATCCATCTGCCAATGATAGATAAGTTGGCAAATCGCTTTCTCGTCCGATTTTGGCCATTTACAGAGTTCTCTCTGACAAATTTATTCGTGGCATGTCCCAAATAAATTCACGAAAAAATACCGAAAGTTTCAGTGATTATCCCAGCTCGAAATGAAGCCGGTAATATTCATGCTATTTTTGAGCGCGTTCCACAAATGTGCGACGAAACCGAATTGATCTTATAGACGGGCATTCACAAGATACTACCTACGATTTGATCGAACAAGCAATGAAGATGCATCCTGAATGGAAAAGCCGGTTATATAAACAGCAAGGTATGGGTAAGGCCAATGCCGTACAATTGGGGTTTGAAAAGCCTAGAGGCGATATCGTGATGATTCTTGATTCGGATCTAACTGTACCACCCGAAGACCTCCCAAGGTTTTGCGATGCACTTATTTCCGGAAATGGCGAATTCATTAATGGGGTACGGTTGGTCTATCCCATAGAAAAGCAGGCAATGCAACTGGCAAACTTGATCGGAATCAAATTATTTGGCCTGACCAACATTCTGATCGGTTCCTGCGCCGTGGGCAACGTGCGGCGTATCCAGCGCTACCTGCAGGCTAAGTTGAAAGACAAAATGGCCCAGCCAGCGGCTCCTGGTGTAGAAAAAAAACCAGGAACAGGCCGGGGATTCTTTTTGGGCTTTTGTAAGGGCTATTCAGGCTGATTCGTGCGACCTGGCCAGACCAAGAATATTAGCCGAGTGTTGTCAAAGTACAAGTAATTACAGATGAGTCTTGTAATGCGATCGAAAATAATCTCGCGGAGTTGGACATCGAGCCAAATAACAACCAAGGAGGCATGCTTATGGAAAAAAATAAAAGTGTAAAGACTATTCTAGCGCGGGTACCATGGTTCTATTTCTTGATAAGTATCTACCCGATTATATTTCTTTGGGCATACAATAAAACTCAAATAAATATAGCAGTAGTTTTCCGCTCCCTGATTATCACCATTATTGCTGCATGTCTTATGTTTGTGATCTTATATTTTATGTTTCGCAACACTCTCAAAGCCGCACTATATGGAACCATGCTTCTGATTCTGTTTTTTTCCTACGGACGGATTTATTATTGGATAAGAAATATATTCATGGATGTATCGGCGAGCCGCCATCGTGTATTGGTAGTAGTTTACGGGATATTATTCTTGGCAGGAACATGGCTGGTTTTTAAATGGTGGTTCAGGCTTAAGCGCATTCAAAGTCATTTGAATGCCGTAAGTTTCATTCTGGTTGTTATACCGGTAATGCAATTGGGCATTTATTATGGTTCCATATACATTTCTTCACATCAGGTATCCATGAAATCCACAGCCACCAGTTTTTCCGCGGAGAAGGATCTACCGGATATCTATTTTATCGTGCTAGACTCCTATATGCGTAGCGATGCAATGCTCATGGATTTTGGCTATGATAATTCAGAATTTATTGATGAATTACGACAGATCGGATTTTTTGTTGCAAATTGTAGCCGTCCAAATTATGGGTCCACTGAACTATCCTTACCTACTACTCTCAATATGAATTATCTTTTGGATTTAATAGCTGCACATCCCATCCTTGACAATAAAGATTTTAGTGGGTTCTATGTGGAAAACAATAAGGTCCGGGAAATATTAGAAGATCTTGGTTATACATCTGTTGCTTTCCGAACAGATTATTTATGGACGGGGATGAGCAATGCGGACATATTTCTTGGTATGGATCCCTCATCAGTTAATTCGGATATTTCTTATCAATTCGAAGACATGTATCTTAAAAGTACTGCAGCCTTATTATTTGTTGATATCAATTCCAAATTACACATTTCTCAATACATATTAAATAAATTTTTCGCAGCGAATAACACGTATTTGCCAGGACCCGATTTTCGATACAATGGACATGTCGATACAGTGTTATTTACGTTAAAGCATCTCCCAAATGTTGTGGATATCCCCGGTCCAAAATTCGTCTATGTGCACCTCCTGATTCCTCATTTTCCTTATGTGTTTGCCCCAGATGGTTCGTTGTTAACTGATCCAGGGTATTATAGTGGGGAATTAGGAGAGCCGATCAATATCGAATATCGTCGTAAAGGGTATATCTTTAGCGTTCAATATATTAACAATCGGATTCTCCCCGTTCTTGGAAAAATCATTTCGGATTCTAGTATTCCCCCAATTATTGTGGTTGAAGGCGACCATGGATTAAGTGACAATAATCGCTTCACGAATCTGCTCGCTTTTTATTTACCTGATGGAAATAGTGCTTTATATTCAACCATAACGCCCGTTAATTCCTTCCGTTTGATCATGGCTGAATATTTCGGGTTGGATTATCTTCTTTTACCCGACATCACCTACAAGGGCAATGAAATTGTTCCCGAGACTTATCCGGGCTGCATCCACTGAAATCCGGTGATGCCATACAGTCATGATTCTTTATCAATCATTGTTCGACCCAGTCTCATCTCGACGGCTCTTATCCCAGCCTGCTCGCCAGCCTAGCAAAATTCGATCTGCCCACCTCGATGACTGGAAGCGCTATCCCATCTCCTCTTCCGAAACTCGCAACCTGCTCGAAATCCTCGACGACCGCTTTGGGCATGTCTCCACTCTGGTTGCTTCCCAAGTCCCTGTGGGTGAGTGGTATTCTCGCTTCCCCGATCCCACTCATGCAGACGCAATCCTTGACCGCTCCATTCACAATGCATATAAGCTCAATTTGACTGGAGATTCTCAACCAAAGGTGCGTTCTCCCATCCCCATATCGTCCACTTGATTTATTATTCCCCTACCAGCGTTGCTTCCTTCCGCCATTGGACGGCATGACTGGATTCAGTGTACGATTTCACCGGAATATGCAGCAAGAAGAAATCCATGCAGGATTGCAACCTATATCCAGACTCCAACCCAACAAAAAACACCTGCCCAAACACCAGAACTTCAACACTATAAAATATGCCGGACAAAATATTCCCGTCGTGATTTTCTCAAACCAGCTGGCATTGCATCTTCAGGCTTGGCGCTTTCCGCTTGTGATTTGAAGGCTACGGAATTATCAACGGCTACTCTCACCCATCCCACAGGAACAACTACACCAACGTCAGCACCAGCTCCTAATGTTGACGCAATTGACATTAGAGATCCAATAAAATGAATAGCAGGATGGATATCAAATCCCGTCCTGCTATTCATTTTAGAACATATTTGCGATAAAATACACCTTCCAATACTATTTCCTAATCTAAGCTCCCAAATCTCACCCATGGATTTCAAACTTAACGCCCCCTTCCACCCTACTGGCGACCAGCCGGAAGCCATCCGTCAACTTGTAGACGGCCTCCAACGCGGACTCAGGCACCAGGTCCTGCTCGGCGCGACCGGCACCGGAAAAACGTTCACCATAGCCTCGGTCATCCAGCAGGTACAGAAACCGGCCCTCATCATGGCTCACAACAAGACCCTGGCGGCGCAACTGTACGCCGAGTTCCGCGAGTTTTTCCCGGAAAACGCCGTCTCGTACTTTGTCTCGTACTACGATTACTATCAACCGGAAGCTTACGTTCCACGGCATGACCTGTTCATCGAAAAAGAAACTGAAATAAACGAGGAGATCGAGCGCCTACGGTTGGCAGCCACCACTGCCTTGATGTCACGCCGGGATGTCATCATCGTAGCCTCGGTCTCCTGCATCTACGGTCTGGGCAACCCGGAACAATACGGCAAGGGTGTGGTGGGCCTGCACGTCGGCGAAATCACCCGGCGCAATGCTCTGATCCGTCAACTGGTGGACGGACAGTATCAACGCAATGACATGGAACTGCGTCCCGGGACCTTTCGCGTGCGCGGCGACACTCTGGAGATCATCCCAGCTTACGAGAACAAGCGCGGCTACAGGGTCACTTTCTTCGGGGACGAAGTGGAGCGCATCTCGGAACTCAATCCTCTAACCGGTGAAATCCTCTCCGAGCCGAAACAAGTGGACATCTACCCCGCCAAACACTACCTGGCTGGGGATGACCAGCTCAAAGAATCCATCTTCAATATCGAAAAAGAACTGGAAGAGCGAATTGCTTTCTTCAAAGCCAATGAGAAATTGATCGAAGCCCAGCGCATCGAACAACGCACTCACTATGACCTAGAGATGCTCAGGGAAGTGGGTACCTGCGCGGGAATCGAGAACTATTCGCGCCAGCTCGACCAACGCGCAGTTGGAACACACCCATGGACATTGATGGATTTTCTTCCCAGCGATTACCTGCTTGTGATTGATGAGTCGCACATGAGCATCCCGCAGGTCCGCGGCATGTACAAAGGCGACCGTTCCCGCAAAGAAACGCTGGTGGAATACGGATTCCGCCTGCCTTCAGCGCTGGATAACCGCCCGCTCATTTTCGATGAGTTCGAAAACGTGATGGGCAGCACCATATACACCTCCGCCACGCCAGGACCGTACGAGATGAGCCATGCCGAACAAGTGGTTGAACAGATCATCCGCCCAACCGGTCTGGTGGACCCAGAAGTGGAGGTTCGCCCGACGAAGGGACAGGTTGATGACCTGGTGAAGGAAATCCGCCTCCGCGTCGAGAAAGGGCAGCGGGTGCTGGTCACCACCTTGACCAAACGCATGTCCGAAGACCTGGCTGAGTACCTATTGGAACTCGGCATCAAGGTCCATTACCTGCACTCGGAAGTGGTGACATTGGAACGGGTCGGTATCCTACGCGATCTGCGCCTGGGTGTATTTGACGTGATCGTAGGCATAAACCTTCTTCGGGAAGGTCTCGACCTACCGGAGGTTTCGCTCGTGGCGATCCTGGATGCGGACAAGGAGGGCTTCCTGCGCTCAGAAACGGCTCTCATCCAGACCACCGGACGCGCCGCCCGTCACATCGATGGGCGAGTGATAATGTATGCTGACCGCATCACAGACTCGATGAAGCGTGCAATCGACGAGACCTGCCGCCGGCGCGCCAAGCAGGTCAGGTTCAACAAGGAACACGGGATCGTACCGGCCAGTATCCACAAGGCCATCCGCGACCTGACCGATCAAATGTCCCCCCGGGCGGTGTCCGAAATGAAGGGCGAATACAAAACTGGCAAACACAAGGATGTAACTTCGCACAATGAGCTGCAGAAGGTTATCGCTGAGATGGAAAGGGAAATGAAGGAATCCGCCAAACACCTGGAATTCGAACGCGCCGCGGCTTTGCGGGATGAGATGTATGAATTGAAGTCCATCCTGGCGCAGGATGAAAGTCTTAAACCCTGGGAGCGGATCAAATTATTATCTGGCGAATAGTAGGTCGCGTTTTCAACCAAAGGGTACTATATACCAGTCACCCTCAAAGCGTGACCCATTCCATCGGGGAAGAATTGACCCAATAACATTTATTTCCCCCGGGTCAGCGCTGAAATAAACCTGGCGTGGACCCCTGTTACTACCTTGTCAATTTAGCCAAAATAAACGCAATGCTTGTTCTTTTCCGCTACTTCCAACCATATTCTCCGCGCAACGGGACGAAACATACCGCCAGGTTCACCTGGCGCTCGAATTTCTGACCTGTCCGTCTCCACACTTCCAATTGCTGAAGGCCGCGGCTCCCCACCGGGATGACCAAATGGCCGCCTTCAGCCAACTGGTCAAGCAGCGGCTGCGGCGCGGACGGGGCGGCGGCTGCTACCAGTATCCCATCATAGGGAGTAGCTTCCAGCCAGCCCAGAGACCCGTCTCCGGAATGAACATGGACGTTGAAGTGCCCCAGGTCGATCAAGGTCCGGGCGGCTTGCGCGGCCAGTTCAGGAATCACTTCTAATGTATGGACTTCCGCCGCCATCTGCCCAAGTACCGCCGCCTGGTAACCAGAACCGGTACCGACTTCCAGCACACGGTCTGTCGACTCCACTTGCAGCAATTCGGTCATCAAGGCGACGATATAAGGTTGGGAAATCGTTTGTCCGTGGCCAATGAGCAGCGGACCGTCCACATAAGCCCAGGGCAGATCGTCAGCAGGGACAAAAAGGTGGCGTGGCACAGATTCCATAACAGCCAGCAGGCGCGGGTTCAGAACCCCGCGGGCGGCTATCTGGTCCTCGACCATATGCTTGCGAGCAATTTGGAACTCATCTTCGTTCATTGCAGACGACCTGCGATCTGCCGGTCCACTTTTCCCATCGGGTAGTTGCTCATTTCGGCAGGGACAACCCAGACCAATCCGGCGGTTTCAACCGGCTTCGGTTCGCCATCCGGTAATTGACATAAAAAGGCATGCAGAGTAATCCGAAAGTGGGTATAAGCGTGCCGGTAAATTCCAAAGACCTCGCTAACTTGAATCTCTGCGCCAAGTTCTTCCCGGATTTCGCGAGCGAGACAAGCTTCAAGACCTTCACCTTTCTCAACCTTGCCGCCGGGGAATTCCCACATGCCACCCAGCAGTCCTTTCGACGGACGCTTCGCCAGCAGGATTTTCCCATCCCGCTGCAACACAGCTGCGGTGACGGTATAATGCGGCACTTCGTGTTTGGGCTTCAGCACCGGGCGCTTATCCTGAAGACCGAGCCTTCGCGCCTTGCACAATTCACTGAGCGGACAAAGCAAACATGCCGGGGTACGCGGCAGGCAGAGAGTGGCGCCCAGGTCCATCAATGCCTGGTTGTAATCGCCGGCCTGACCCTTCGGCAGGTGTTTTTCAGCCAGCGCCCACAGTAACGCTTCCCCTGCTGCGGCATCCGCAGCTTCGGCCACATCAAAGACCCGTGCAAAAACTCGCCGTATATTTCCATCCAGCGTGGGGACATTCATGCCAAAAGCCATCGAAGCAATTGCGCCAACCGTATACCGCCCAATGCCGGGGAGTAAACGCAAAGCGGTTAAATCGTGCGGCAGTTCCCCGCCGGATTTATCTACAACAATTCTGGCGGCTTTATACAGATTGCGCGCCCTGCCATAATAACCGAGTCCCTCCCAGAGCAAAAGGACCTCCTGCTCGGAAGAGGCCGCCAGTTCCCGCACGCTTGGGAACCGATCCATCCAGCGCTTAAAGTAAGGAATGACCGCTTCGACGCGCGTCTGCTGAAGCATGATCTCAGAAACCCACACAACGTAAGGGTCCGGGCGACCGCGCCAAGGCAATTCCCGTTTGTGACGAGCATACCAGTCTAAGATAATTTTGGAAAATCGGGACATAAATAATTATGAGGAAACGAAGGTAATAAATCAATATTCGTAATTCTGCCCAAAAATTGGAGTGCGAGGGTACCTGATATCACTGATGATGGAATCATCGGACTCCGCTATCAGGCTTACTGGTGAAACCTACTCTTGATAACTTTGCGTTCTGCCTTGGATGGTGGCTAGAACTGGAATCCGCTGCGTGCCGGGATAATTTTGTATGAGAAATTCTGCACCAAGGCAAAGAGTTTATCCTGCAATTGAGACCAGGTATCGGAATTCAAGGCGCGTTGCACATCCGTAAGTTCTTCAGCCAAAATACTGACTAGGATCTGCGGATAGTCTCCGAAAACAGTCGCCCAAGCTTCCGCCGGCTGGAGTCCCAATCGCTGTACAATGGGGACAAATTCATTGATAACAAACTCAAAATAGTCCTGTTCGTGATCAGGAGCAATATCCCAGGTCATAATAAGTTTAACAGCCATCCCTGTGCTCCTGAGATATATTTCTAATCTGACGCTGCCAATCAGAAGGGAAAAATCGATAATAAGCGTCCAAATATTTTCGCAGTACCATGTAATTGCTCACCGCAAGGCCAAGGGATATCAAGATAATGCTACCCCCGAAGGTAGTCCAACACAATCACTTTAGTCTCGTCAGGAAGGGATGATTTGGAGACTTTAAGCGTCGGCATCGTTTCAGCCTCGTGCAAACCCATTTCCTTCATAAACTTGTCCAGCTTGTCCAACTGCACTTTGGCCTCAGGGGAATAGAAATGCATTGGGATAACTATGTTCGGCTCCAGCAGGCTGACCACTTCCGCAGCCTTCGCAGCGTTCAGGCCTGTGGTACCACCAACCGGAACTAGAGCCACATGCACCGTCCCAAGCGCCTCAATCTCGGCCTGAGTAGGAACCGAGCGCAGGTCACCCAGGTGTGCAACTGTGATACCCATATAATCGAACACAAACAAAGTATTAGGCGATTTATCACCCGCTGCTTTCTTGCCCGAACCATCCGTTTGAACGCCAGTTATAAAGACTCCGCCAATTTCGAATTCACCCGGTCCGGTGATCGCGTGATTGTAGCCCTTTACCGTGCTCAGGTGGTTATGTCCCGGTGCATCGTGGCTTGAAGTAACAATATCAGCCTTGAGCTTGAGCGGCTCATAGCCAACCGTCTCAGCGTCGAACGGGTCAGTGACAACTGTCGCCATACCGCGCTCGGTAAGTCGAAAACAAGAATGTCCGTACCAGGCAATCTCCATAGAATTCTCCGTTAGGGCAATTATACTCGTATAATAATTGAGATGGAAATTGTACTGAAACCCCGCTTTACCCCCGGCGCTTCGGTGAACCGGACAGAGAAAGGCTGGCGATTTGATATCCCCGATGGAACGCGGGGGGCTTATCGCCTCGCCCAGCTCGACGACTACGCTGATTTATCCCGAAGGCATTTCCACCATGCCCCCCCCTGGACTTGGAGACTGCACTCGAAAGTCTCCAGCTCGAATCTTCCAGGCACGTGGGGATTCGGGCTGTGGAACGATCCCTTCGGCTTTTCGCTCGGTTCTGGTGGCACAGAGGGACGATTACCGGTCCTGCCAAACGCCGCCTGGTTTTTTCATGCCTCCCCGCCAAACTGGCTATCCTTTCGCGAGGGAATCCCAGCTAACGGCTTTTTTGCCGGGACGATTTACTCACCACACCTCCCGCCCTTGCTGCTTGCGCCGGACCTCCTCGCTTTGCCCTTCCTGGGATTGAGACCAATCTCCCGTCTCTTACGACAGTTGGCAGGCCAAACTATCCTTCAAGACGCGATGGCGATATCTGTAGATGTTACCAAATGGCACGAATTTTCCGTACAATGGCTACGCGAATATACTGAATTCAAAATAGACGGTGTAACCATCCTTCAAACATCAATTTCCCCTGAGCCACCGCTTGGATTAGTACTCTGGATTGATAACCAGTTCGCTGCATGGACATCAGAAGGACGGCTCGGCTACGGTACACTGGACAATCCAGCGGCATGGTTAGAAATACAAACCTAATAAAAAAATAAGTTAACTATATTCCTGTTGTAAATCAGGAGAATAGCCTATCTGATTAATCTCGATGTTCGCCGCCATAAGGAAATTCATCGCATTCTCGTCTGTGCGGTACGCCACGTTGTATACCAGCCGAGAGATGCCAGCATTGATCAATGCCTTGGTACAATTGATACAGGGAAGATGTGTCACATAGCAGGTAGCACCCTTCGTTGAAACCCCATGCAAAGCACCCTGGATGATCGCGTTCGTCTCAGCATGAATGGTGCGTATACAATGTCCGTCAACCATTAAGTGACCATTTTCATCGCAATGCGGTTGTCCTATAGGGGAGCCATTGAATCCAGTGGTCAGGATGCGTTTATCAAGCACCAATACACAGCCTACAAAAGCCCGATCACAGGTACTACGCTCTGATACGGCATACGCAATCTTCATGAAATATGAATCCCATTCCGGTCGCATCTGGTATCCTCTCGTAAAAGATTTGCAAACTGCAATGATTATACTGCTCCTTTCAAAATTTTCTGAACTGACTGAAGCCGCCAAAGAGCAGGGAAAAACGACGATGCATCGTCTCAAACTAAAAACAACCCAGCGGACCAGAATTGCCAGCCAGGTGGTAGGGATCAGCGACATCCGAAGGCTGGCGTTTCTATCAATATCTCCAATCCTCTCGCGCCATTTCCCGATAAAATTGCTAGAGAGCACCCCCTCATGAATGGCTTGGCATAATATATCAAGTAACTCTGTTTCAGAGAAAACCAGGGGCCGGGAGACAATATTACCTCCCTTCCAGGAAGAGAAACGGATTATTTCCTGTCCAGTCTCAATAAGAAGTTTTGCAATCCTGATTTCTTGATCTTCTAAGTTGATAAACGTAGAAGGTATTACCTTCGCAGCATCATAGGAAACCATAAGACCTTCCTTTTCCATACCAAAGTGTGGAAGTGCTTTCTCAATAGTAACCCCCTCCGCCAAAGGCGGTGGCTTTGGCATAGCGTCGGGAAGGCGCGCTCCTACTTTGATTGTTAATCGAACAACTTACCTTGCACAATATCAGCTTGCTTTTCCTAATTCTCTTGCCACTGGATATACTTCCGTATCTTTTCTTCGTCCAGCCCAATTTTCCTCACACAGTATCCCCTTGCCCACAGGTAACGCACCCAATATCGTCCCCCAAGGCTCTCATACTGCTAGAACAATCGCAACACCATCTTCCCTTATAGGTATCCCATGAATTCTGATACCGCATACTTCGGCCTTATCGACACCGTCAAATGCACGTGGTCAGGCTATCTGTTCAACTCCAGTACTTCCACCTGCTCCTTTTACTTGCACAATTGGTGTGCCAGCTGCTTAACATTTTCTCCAATCTCATCTTTGAAGATTCGGTACCGATATTTCGGGCAGAACACAATGTGATACTTGCACTCGTAGATACTTTGGAAAAGCCTCTTGAATCATTGGGTTATGATGAGTCTCCTTCCGGGTGGTTGCACGCCTTCCAGGGAGGCTCATCATACCCATATTCTTAATTTCTCCTCAAGATTGAACCTTCTATGTCTACCCACTGTTGTATGCATTGGTTTTAAAGATAATAAATCGATATCCTTGCCCCTGACCGTATCGCCGCAGCCGGGACTTCGGTTTTGTTTGATCTGACCGAGCGCTTGAGACCATCGGCTATGAGGGACAGGCAGAACGGAATATTGTTCACATAGAGTATTATCGCACAGGTTGCGGTCATCCCGGCGTTAAAGACAGCCAACAGCAATCAAAGACTCAATCCTAAGGCACATTACAGAAGTTGGCTCGCCAATCCGACCAGACCGAGAGTCAGCCCGGAGGTCGAAAACTCCAGCAATACTATCCATTTAAACCTAATTGTTCTGCCCCGGGCGCAGGAGCATTGAGAGTACGATCACCCGGTCGACAATTACCAACGCCAGGATAATCGACGCGCCCCCCCGCAGGAGTATGTCGGCCAGTGAAATCGAAGCACCCTGGAAGAGAAGTTTCCCCCAACGCTTCCAGCGCCAGAGCACCAGGGCAGATATTTAACACAAGAAAGCGAGAGTTAAGCGATGGTTTCCACCGAATAGGCTGCCGGGGGGTTGTCATTTCCAGGCGCAGGGTGCCCTAGCAGGCATAAACCATCACCTGCAGGCTGTCGAACATCAACAACAGCAGGAACGTGCTCAACTGACCTGCGCGGTTGGTCATGATCCTGGGCCGCATAGACAGCCAGTAGGTCGGGAACAGGATGATTCCCGGAATGAACAACATCAGGAAATAGCTGAATTGAGAGGCGAGAGGGGATTCCAATTTGCAGCTCTTTCGGAGGCCTTTGACATATTCCGAGCTTATTTGCGCCAGAATGTTCGCCGCCGAGTAGCAAGAGGCAATGTGCGCAGTGTAGACCAAAAAAAAGGAATGAGAAGCAAAATTCCCGCAAAAAGAAAAATGGGATTCCAATATTTCATTGAGTTCACAATAACCTGACGAGATCTAAATGCCACGCAAGTCAATCTCTTCCTTGCCACCCAACCGTTCCTGGATACGTTCCACCACCACTTCCAGGGACATAGGCTGGTTGACATAGTCCAAGTCGTCGGTACGGATAGTCAGTACGGGGCACAGGTCAAAGGCACGCAGCCATTCTTCATAGAAAGAATCGAGCAGAGAAAGATAACTGGCGGAAATACCCGTTTCCATGTTACGGGCGCGGCGTTGGATGCGCACAATCAGCTCTTCCACCGGGCATTTGAGGTACACAAGCAAATTTGGCGGCGGCAGACTGTCCACTACCAGATCGAATAGTTTGCGATAGGCTAGATAATCTCTCTCGGCCAGGTTACCCATATGGTGCAACGCGCGCGAGAAAATGAAAGCGTCCTCGTAAATACTCCGATCAAGGATGGCAGGACGAGGGTCGCGCACCGCTGCGAGATACTGGTCAGCGCGGTGACCGAGGAAATAGATTTGCAGATGGAATGACCAGGCCCGCATGTCGGCGTAAAAGTCCGACAAGTAGGGATTATTGGCAACAGATTCAAAATCCGTGCGCCAGCCCAGCCGCGAGCCGATCCGTTCCGTGAGCGAGGTTTTCCCTGCTCCGATGTTCCCGGCTACCACCACCAGTCGTTTGGACATACATCATTCTCCATTTTTCTTATTGTACACGATGTTCATCCCCATACCTCTCCATTTTGCGGAGGACGGAAATATGATCGGGGGAATTGGCCAAATGAAATCAGCCAAGGGATTATTCGGAAATATCAGACAACGAATGTTCCGGCTCTTCCACCGATGGAAGTGTTGAACCGGATGATGGGGCTCAATAATCCGAGCAGGTCAACCACATCATGGATGTTCACTCAGGAAACGTGGACTTGACTACTGAGTGGGAAATTATGCGGGTCCAGTGGTCGAAACCGTCGAAAATATCGGCCTGACTAAAATCATCCGCATTACCCTGGAGGTCGACTCGGAAAATCACGACCTGGATTCCATGGGGTCCGGATGCACGGCGGAATATCGGGCATGCGTTCCGAGCCTATCTCCGGCGGTCAATTCTTTCAAGGGAAATGGCTTCAGTTGAATTCGGCGATGCTTGCGCCTTCACCAAGGAACTCGGGCCGGGACTGGTTTGCAATGACCGCTTCAACACAAACGAACTCAAAGACCAATCCAAAAGGCCGTCGCCGCTTGTGTATGGACGAACAAAGGCGTGGTCTTATCGAAACTATAGAGCGCATGATAATAAAATCCTCGGGAAGCAGCCAATAATCTGCTCCCCAAACTGTTTACCCTATTCCCCGTCTCATTACAGATCCTATTCCTGCTTGCGAATACTCGGTAGAAAGATCCAGGAGGCGAATGCCAGAACCATCAACACCGCCGCGCTGATCATAAAGGTCAGCGGTTCACCGAACTTCTGTGCAAAAAAACCTGCGAATAAGGATCCCAGCGGCATCGCACCAAAGAAGATTAGGGTATAAACACTCATCACCCGTCCGCGTAAATGATCCGGTACAGCGGATTGCATCATCGCATTGCTGTTATTCATGATCATCATAAAACTCCAACCGACACCCACCAACGTCACGAGCGCCAAAGGCAGCCAGCGGATCCAGGCAAAGATGAACAACATCACCGGCATGGTAAACGCGCCAAGCATCCAGAGTTTGCCACGGTATTTGCGGCTGCCTAAGTAGGCCAGCATCAACGCGCTGACCAGCGATCCCAAACCGCGCGCCGCAACCAACAAGCCATTGGTGGTAACGTCGCCATGCAAGATGTCCGTTGCCCAGGCTGGCAGCAGGGTCAACATCCCAATTCCGAAGACGCTGACCAGACCGATTGAACCGGTCAGGCTTAGAATCAAACTATTTGAGAAGACGTAGTGCAAGCCTTCTTTCAAATCCGTCATCACTGTCGCTCGGTGAGACGGTTGGACAATAGGTTTGATCCGCATGAACAATAAGGCGATGATCAAAGCAATAAAAGAAATCCCGTTCAGTGTGAAGCACCACGCAGGACCTAGAGCAGCATAGGTCAGCCCGGCCACCGCCGGGCCGACTACGGTGGCAAAGGTAAACATGGTTGAGTTTAGTGCAATGGCATTGGTTATGTCCTCGCGGCTGACCAATTCGGTCACGAAGGCAATACGGGCCGGGGCATCGAATGCGTTGGCAACCCCCAGCAGGAACGCAAGCACGATGATATGCCAGGGTTGGATCACATTCGAAAACGTTAATGCGGCCAGAATGAATGCCAGCACTAGCATGGCGATCTGCGTGAGTACAAGCAATGTGCGCCGGGAGAAGCGGTCAGCGACTACCCCTCCATAAAGGGTAAACAACCAGGCGGGCAG
>Ga0315273_10005707_pt1 | contig 15436 bp, 21 predicted proteins | sample YL17G02_0_MG_FD_205753 | JGI IMG/M metagenome (GOLD analysis project Ga0315273, IMG submission 205753) | Sediment microbial communities from Yellowstone Lake, YNP, Wyoming, USA - YL17G02_0 | ecosystem: Environmental > Aquatic > Freshwater > Lake > Sediment | place: USA: Wyoming | collected...
GCGCAGGTTGAAGGTGCCGACGGGCGACATCCTCGTCATGTCCGGCGAGCGGGGCGATCTGGAGATGCTCTCTCTCGGGGACTATGGCAAGGATCACAACCTCAAGGCCGACTTTATGGGACTGGAACGTCACCTCGACCAGGTGCGACACACGACGTTGCTCCCCCTCGAAGAGAAATGGGTTATCACCATCTCAACGCAGTATGGCTGCAGCATGGGGTGCCCCTACTGCGACGTGCCGAAGGTGGGGGCGGGCCGCAATGCCACACTGCACGATCTGCAGCAGCAGGTGCTGACGGGCCTGTGGCTACATCGCGAGGTGACCAGCACCAAGCGCCTCAACATCCACTTCGCCCGCATGGGCGAGCCGACCTGGAACCCGGCAGTGCTTGACTGCGGCAAGTGGCTCAAGGACCACGTGGACCCCGAGTTCAACGTGCATCCGGTGGTCTCAACCATGATGCCCAAGCACAACGAGTGGCTGAAGACGTTTATCCACACCTGGATGCGCCTGAAGAACCGGGTCTACGGTGGCAACGCTGGCCTCCAGTTGAGCATCAACTCCACGCAGGACGCGGAGCGCAAGTTCCTGTTCAACGGCAACGCCCACGACCTGCTAGGCATCTCCCGCCTCATGGAGGGCATCATCCCCATGGGGCGCAAGATCACACTCAACTTCGCGGTCGCCGGGTACGAGATAGAACCCGACGTGTTGTTGCGATACTTCGACCCGGCGCTGTACGTGGTGAAGTTGACGCCTATGCACAAGACGCAGCGGGCCGCCAAGCATGGCATCGCGACCGCCGGGGACTACACGCAGTATTACCCCTATGCTGAACATGAGGGGGAACTCAAGGCGGCGGGCTACGACGTGCTGGTCTTCATCGCGTCGGCGGAAGAGGACCTCGGGCGCATCACCTGTGGCAATGCCATCCTGTCGGGGACGCTGCCCGAAGTGGAGTACGAGGAGGTCGCGATCTGATGGACGGCCTGGCTGAGTGGACCTTCGAGGACCATAACCCCGAGAGGCGCTGCCCGCTCATCTTCAGGATAATGGTCTACGACATCCTCATCAAGGTGGGTGACATCGTTACGGTAACCGTGGGCGACCTTGCCATGCGGTACAAGGTCACCTTCGCAAGACCATCTGAAATGGCAGGTCAACTGGCTACCGCCAAACTGCAGAGGGAGGGCGACTGATGGACGCAGCGAGTTGGTGGTGCGGTTTCGGGGCGGGGTTCGTGGTGTGCTTCTGGGCGACGATGGCCCTCGGGCAGTGGGCGCAGCGGAGGAAGGCGGCTAGGCATGGTAGCTGATGGTGACACCCCACCTGAGGACGTAGCTGAGCAGGTGATGGTGGAGGCCTCTCAGCAGGAACTCCTCACCGAGTCCACGAAGCAGGTCGCCTACGAGGCCGCGAAGGCCCGCCGCGCCACGCGCCAGGCTGAGCAGGAGGTGAAGTTGGCGAAGCGGGCGGAGGCCTCCCGCCAGACCGAGGAGTTGCGGGCGGCGGCTTCGGCGGAGAAGAACAAGGAGTACATGCAGAAGGTCCGGGTTACCTGGGCCTTGCTGGGCCAGGACTGCCAGCGGACAGAGCAGGCCCTCGGGTTGCGACCGGGACTCCTGGAGGTGTGGAAGGAACGCCGCGCCCCGGATGGCGTGGCCTGGGAGGAGTTCGCCGAACGCCACGGTCTCACGAGCGCGGATTCGCTGTTCGAGGTATTGGGGCCACAGGACGAGTATGCCTTTGCTGTCCGCATCACCAGGGCGGCGCAGAAGCTCATGGGGTCGGCGATGCTGGTGCTGGACGAGGGGGCGCTGTACGACGATAACGGCCAGCAGGTGAAGGAACTCTTCACCTACGACAAGCAGCGGGTGCAGATCGGGGGACTGCGGCCGCGGAACTTCGCGGAGGCCACGGCGGGGGTGAAGGCCCTGAGTGGCATCCTGAAGGAGCAGTTCGAGGGTCTGCGGAACCTGTCGGACATGGAGGCGGCCCACGACCGCGAGCGCATGGACATGGTGAAGCAGTTCGGGCAACTCGTGCAAAGACAGTTGGGCGTGGAGGCCTGGCAGAAGATCATGGCGGGGGCGGGGGCGGACGGGCTACTCGGCGAGGCGAAGCCGCAGGAGGGTGGCGCCGGGCCGGAGGTGCTGGAGATGACGGTGGAGGCGACAGCAGAGGATGGAGACGACGATGCCTGACAAGTACGACCGGGCGGCCGAAGAGTTCGTGGGAGTGGCCAGGTCAGCGCTGGCTATCATCGCCGAGAGTCATGGTATCGCGCCGTCGGAGGACAGGATACCGCGGGAGATTCTCGTTGACGAGTTGGCGGACTCCCTTCAGGAACATGCGGCGCCGTGGTTTGACTGGGATGGGTTTGCAGAAGCAGTACGGAAAGAGAACGAGAGGGGCGAGGATGATGAGGAGTAGGATGTTGTGTGGGATGCTGGTGTTGGCAGCCGGGCTACTCCCTACGTTGGCGGTGGCCGACCCGGTTCCGAAAGATGATCCGTTCCAACAGTGGTACCGAACGTACTACCGGGACGCGAAGCAGGGCATCGGGCCGATGTGGCACAAGGCCGACGAGGCACGGGGCACGGGTTCGTTCGAGAGCGGGCGCTTTCGGCCGCGCGGCAAGTGGTGCCTGGAGTGGTGGAGTTGGCCTGCGGTAGGGCGCGGCGGCATGTTCTCGCCATGGTTGAACCGCAGCGACGACCGCCTCACCCATGTGGTCAGGACCGCCGGAACTGACTATGGGGTGAACTGGCTGGCGAACCCGAAGGCGGGGGCGACGTACACGTTGTCGGTTATCGCTGACTACCGGGAGAGCTGGCAAGTCATTCTGTGGGAGTGGTGGTAGGGATGACCGCCACGCCTCGCGAGTTCCTGCTCGGCCTGATCGCCGCTACGACGCGCACGGGTGGTCTGCGCTGGAAGGCCTTCGGGCTCCCCTGTGGCACCGTCTACACGGCGACGCTGCGGAGTGAGGCTGGGCGCCTGCGCGACGGCCCGGGCAAGGCGACCATCGTGGCCCTGGGCGTCAGCCCCGACGGGGACCCGTTGGACCTGTGGCTGCGGGATGCGCGACAGAGGCCACGCTGGGACGCCTATGCGCTGCCGCTGGACGATTGTGGGGCATTGCCTCAACTCCTCACACAAGCCGTCCAGGAAGCGACTACACGCCCCGCTGTGGTGCCCCTGAGTGGCGAGGTCGGTGAGGCGGCGACACTGGCGCTGGAGGCGGTGCTGGGGATGTCGTTGGGTGAGTTGGACCGGGAGTAGAAAGGGTCAGGCAGATGGGCAATAGGGCCGATTGGGAAACCATCGAGGTTGAACTCGTCATAAGACGTACAGACAAGCCCGACGTGGAGAGGTTCATCATCTCGATGTACGGCCCAGATTCCGAGGCCATTGACGAATTGCGAGAGAGTTTTGGCGATGACTTCCCCGGCTTAGAGGTAGAAGGGGACCTGGAGCCGCGTGGCGACTGGCAACCGCGCTTTCCGCCTGTCGTTGACACCGATGCCTGACTGGTGTACCATGTTCACGCTCAACCTTGGTTGTTGATGCGCCGAGGCCTCGATGAAAGTCGGGGCCTTTGCGTTTGCCATTGAGGACCCGCCGCTGTAGCATCAGGCCAGAGGTTCAGTCTGGAACCTCCCCCAACCTAGCGGCCCACCACCACAGCGCATTGACCCCGTACCCTCCCGGCGGGGTCTTTGCGTTTCTCCCCCTGCTCCACCTCCGGTTGCGATTGAGAAGCCCCCTCGTACACTACAGGTGTGCCCAGACCGCCGAAGACCTCGTGGCAACCACGAGCGCGAACTAGCACGCAGAACCTTACGGGCCGCACCAGCCCCGTGGAGCTTCGCGCCGGGAGCCCCGTAGTCAACCCCGAGGCCTCTCGCGGCAGCCGGGGTGGGGCGGGAGCCTCGTCGGGCGCGGACCTCGCCGCCTGCCTGCGCCAGATGCAGGCTGAGGGTGGCGTCCATTCCGGGGCGCGGTACTACGAGGAAGACCCCGTAGCCTGGTGCCTGGAGAAGCACCCCCACATCGAAAGCAAGGACCGGGCGCTGGTGCCCTTTGTGCCGTGGCCCTTTCAAGAAGCGATCATGCAGTACGTCTGGGAGGGTCGGCGCTGCATCATCGAAAAGGCCCGGCAGCTCGGCGTCAGCACCGCCATCTGCGTGGCCTTCGCCCACCTGCTGCTCTACCGCCATGCCTCCACCGGCGTCCCCTGTCATGGCCACATCTTCGCCAACACCGAGGACGTGGCGCTGGACAGGCTCCTCGGTACCTGCAAGCTAGCGTTGTTCACGGCCGACCTGACCGAGGAGGAACGCAACCGCCTGGAGGGGGCGCACCCCAACTTCAAGAACAACGAGATTCGCTACAACAGCCCCTATGCCCGCAACTACCTCCGCGCCCATACCAGCAACGAGTCCGCCGGGCGGTCCTTCGACGGCAACGCGATCCTCCTGGAGGAGTTCGCCAAACTCAACGCTGCCAAGCAAATCTGGACCAACATCCAGCCGATGGTGCAGGACCTGGAGAAGGCTCCGGTCTTCGTCGTCTCCACGCCCTACGGGGCCGACAACTTCTTCACCGAGTTGTGCGACAACGCCGAGGACGTGGGGCTGACCTACCTGCCGTTTGATTGGCGGTCCCGACCCGGACGCGACGAGGCCTGGAAGGCGCGTAGCCAAGCCGCCCTCGGCATCACCGAGGGTGAGTGGGACCAGGAGTTCGACTTGCACCGTCTGACCGACGGCTCCAAGGCCATCAACATGGAGGGGCTGCGAGCGAAGGCTGCCATTACCGCCAACCCCGGGGACCAGCCGCTGGTCGGCCACCGCTACGCCAAAGGCATTGATCTGGCCGGTTCGGGCGGCGACGAGTGTGTCTGCACGGTGGTTGACGTGACCGGCGACCCCGCGGTGACGGTCTTTCAGAAGGCCCTGCCGCCACAGTCCGCGCCGGAACGGATCGCCAGCTTGAAGGAGTTCGACCGGCGCTGGCCGGGACAGTGCTTCGTGGATGGCACGAACGACACCTCCGTGCCCGGCATGATGCAGTCCCGGACAGTGGTGGCGGTGCGGATCGGCAGCGGGTCCTTCGCCAGCGAGCGGGTAGACAAGGGCGATCATCTGAAGTGGCGCTGCATCCCCCGCAGCAGTCTGAGATCGTGGATGGTGTCACACCTGGAGACGGGGCGGCTGGTGGTCCACGAGGATCGCTTCCGGGAATTGTGGCGCAGCCTGGACACGGCGGTCATTGCCATCGGCAAAGAGGGCGGCAAGGCGAAGCGGCGGGGCCGTTTCGTGGACCGCTTCGACAGCCTGATGTTGGCCAACCTGGGAATTGCGCGGCGCTTGCGGGAGGGGAACATGGCGGGGCGGAAAATGACGGGGGTTGCGTCCAGCAGCGGACTCAACAGCATCCGGGGGCGAAAGTGGTAGGAGGTGCCATGCACCTCAACGGATAGCAACGAGGTGAGTGAGATGGGAAGTCCCTGGGAGAAGGTCCGGCCGACGCCGCAAACACACGCGCTCACGACCCGCGGTCCTCAGAGCCTAGCCGTGGTGGGTGATGGCCCGTCGGCGTCTGCCACGCTGAAGCCGGGCAGCATCACCGTCCCCAGCGTGCGTTACCCAACTTACTCCAACATCCGTTGCCCGGATGACCTCCCGTCGGCCATGCCGGGCCACCTGCTCGCCGCCGCCGCTCCGGTCGGGTCTCAGGCCCGCACTTCCGGTACGCCGCCCACCGGCAACCGGGGCGTCACCGGCCTCGACGTGCGCAACGGGCGCATCATGCAGGAGTACAACACTGACCTGCAGACGCTCTCCACCCGCATGATCGCCTACGAACAGATGCGCCGCAGCGACCCGGCCTTCGCCGCCATGGAGGCGCTCATCACCCTCCCGGTGCTCCAGGCCCAGTATCGCGTCGTCGCTGGTGATGATACGGCCTTCGCGGACTTCGTGGAGTGGAACCTCAACGATGGTCTCACCCATAGCCTTTCGCAGACGCTGCGCACCGCGATCCTCGCGGTCATGTATGGCTTCTCCTGGCACTACAAACGCTTCGAGCAAAAGCCGCAGGGCTACTGGGGTTGGCGGTCCTTTGCCGAACGAGAGCGAGCGACCGTCTACCAATGGAAGTTCGACGGCGACGGGTCCTTCGACGGCCTCGTGCAGTACGGACGGGACCCGGCGACTGGGCAGATGGTCACGACCGACTATGCCACGGACGAGTTGATCGTCTGGACGTGGCGCGGCGAGGCTGGTAACCCCGAGGGCATGGGGGCCTTCCGCCAGGCCTACAAACCCTACAAGTACAAGGAAGCCTTCGAGGAGTTCGCGGCCATCCGCATCGAGCGCCAGGCGTGCGGCCTCCCCATGGCTACCGGCCCGGAGATGGGTTATGACGAGACCGAGGAGCAGAATGTCCACGAGCAACTTAGCAACCTACGGACGGCGCACGACGCGGGCATTGTGGTGCCGAGTGGCTGGACGGTCGAGTTCCTGGACCTGGGCGGAGCTGACGTGCCCTTTGAGAGCCACATTGAGCGCCAGCACAGCGCCATGCTTCAGACCATCCTGGCCCAGTTTGTGGGTCTCGGGTCGGGCGGCGACAGTGGGGCCTATGCCCTCTCCCGCGACAGTTCCAACCTCTTCCTGATGTCCCTGGAGGCCATCGCCGACTGGATGTGTGAGACCTTCAACCGCTATGCCATTCCGCAGCTCGCCGGGTATAACGGCGCGGTGGATGGCGAGAAGATGCCGAAACTCGCGCATGGCAAGGTCGGCGTCCGGGACATGGATCGCTTCACCCGCGCCATCCGCAACGTCTTTGACAGCAAGGTCGTGCTCCCGCCCGAGGTGGACGCCTATGTGCGCGAGGAGTTGGGGCTCCCGGAGGCGACGCAAACCACGGCGGACGTCCCCGGCAACCCGGCCAACGACACGGGCAGTCAGGTCAACGATGAGGAGGCGGCGCCGATGCGCCAGGCGCCGCCAGTGGTTCCGGTGCCTGTGCAGGCCGCTCCAGGAGCGTAGGGTGCGCCAGTTAGATTTTGCGTCACAGTTGCTCAGGGTTGACGTGCAACCCCTTGCAATTGAAACGCAGACTTCTACTATGGGTGACAGTATGGGCGCTACACTGATCTACAACCGGGCGGATGAAGGGTACGGTGTCGCCAGGGCCGTGCTTCCCAGTGGTGGTGAGGCCCCGACTGATGATGGCCTGATCTGGCATCCGCTCATTCCCTTCGGGCGCTTCAACCACAAGAACTATGGCCCGTTGCGGTTCAGCCGCGACCACGCCATGAAGATGGTGGAGGCCCTGCGGGTGGGACTACCGGGTCCGATGGGTATTCCCATTGACGAAGACAACCAGCACCGCAAGCGGGCCGAAGGGGCCTATGGGTGGATTAGGGATTTATCCATCCAGGAGGACGGCCTATACGCTGGCGTGGAGTGGACGGAGGATGGCATCGCTGCCATCGAGTCACGCAAGCTGCCCTATCTGTCGGGCCACTTCATTCTCGAACACACCGATGAGATGTACGGCCGTGATTACATGGTTGTCGCGGCGGCCCTCTGCACGCAGCCGTTCTTCTTCGACCAACCAGGCCTGAGGGTCGCTGCGACTGCTTACCAGCTAATCGCCGATGAAGACGACAATAGTGAGGTGAATGCCATGTCTGAGACCGCACACGACGAGGGGGCCCAGGCTGCTGCGGCTGCCGATGAGGCGGAGGTTGCTGCTGCTCAGGCTACTGCTGACGCACAGGCCGCAGAGGCCGCTGAGGCAGAGCGAGTTGCTGCCGAGGCCCAGGTTGCCGAGACGGCCGAAGCCGAACGGGTTGCTGCCGAGGCCCAGGCTGCTGCCGACGCCGTACAGGCTACCAGCGCAGAGGCTGAGACCGTTGAGGTTCGTCTCGTCGCCGCCGAAGCCCGTATCGCGGACCTCGAAGGGCAACTCACCACGGCCCTCGCGGGTCTCGCCACTGCCCAGTCCAGCCAGCAGTTGACTGAGGCCGAGCAGCGTCTCGCGGCCACGGCGGTGGGCGACGGGCGGTGTTTGGCCCCGGTCGCCATCCGACTGATGGCTACGGCTGAGGTCCACCCGACGCCCGAGAATCTGCAGGCGGTCACCGCCCACATTCTGGCTCACGGCGGGCAGTTGGAGACCATGCCCATCGGCGACAAGCCGGCGCTGACGCTGCTGGCCACGGCGGGGCAGGTCACCGAAGAGGAGTGGTTGACGGCCTACCACATCGCCGACGATGCCAAGGCCGCCGTGCGCCGCCTCGCGGCCAAGAAGAGCATCGGTCTGCGCGCCGCTTATGACGAGTACCTGAAGAACCCCCGCGCCTAAGTGTGGGGATGGTGCAAGCAGAGGTGCCACGCACCTCCAGTGAAGGAGGGCCATCATGGCCACGGTTTGGGTACCGACGAAGAGTCAGACTGGCGGGTTCCCCATTGAGGCCGGTGAGGCCATTGCTGCCGGGGAGGCGGTCTCGGTTGGAGCGGACGCCCTCGCCTATGTGGCGGATGCCGCCGACGGTAACGAGCAGGTGCCCTGTGTGGGCTTCGCGGAAACCGACGCCGACACCGGTGACTGGATGGAAGTGAAGTACGAAGGCGAACTGCACGGTCTCAGTGGCCATACCCCCGGAAACCCGATCTTCCTGGGCTCCGACGGTGCTCTGGGGACCTCTGCCGGGCATGTCAGCCAAGTGGTGGCTTGGGCGCGGACGGCGACCATCGGCGTCATCGCCATCGAGCGCGTCACTGTTGAGCACGCGGATCACTCGTAGCAGCAGTAGGACCGCGTTTGCGGTCAAGGCAGTTGCTTTGGCAACTGAGTAGAGGAGGTACCACAATGGCCGGCAATCCCGGTGCCCTCACCACTGACGGCGTTCCGCTGGACCTGCTGCGCACTGAGGTCATGGACTTGGTGGAGCGCCATAATGAGACGACGCGTGACTGGATCGGTTTGCTCTGCGGGGCCCCGACCAACAAGACTACGGCGAACGTTCGTATCCGCGGGATGCAGTTCCAGCGCATGGGCAGCGATACCACTGAGCCCTTCGTCCAGAGTGTACCGCGTTACAGCGTGACCCTGAACGAGCCGGAGTATTTCGGCCTAGCCGGGGCCATCACGCAGCGGGCTTGGATGAAGGGAATGGACGCCGCCGAGGTGCGGGAACTGGGCGTCGAGTGCGTCAACGCCGACCGTCGCCTGGTCACCAACCTCATCCTGCAGGAGATGCTGACGGATGGCGGCTGGTATGCCCAGTCGCTGACGCCGCCCAACTTCAAGAACAACGCCTTCGACAGCACCCATGATCACTACCTGAGCTTCAACGTCTCGGGCATCCCGACGGCAGCCAGCATCGTCCAGGCGAAGCATCACATCACCGAGCATGGCTATGGCGATAGCCTGGTCTGCTTCCTGAACAATGACCAGATCAGCGAGTGGGAGCAGGACGCTGACATGGTGACGGCCACGGCGGAGATGAACAGTCCGCTGGTGCAGCGCCTGCTGGAGTTCGGCTATACGCCGTCCTTCCAGTTGTCGGGTGTCCCCATCATCGCCGAGGACTGGGTGCCGACGAACTATGGCGTCATGTTCTCGGTAGGTGCGCTGCCCCTGCGTTGGCGCATCGAGGACAACGCCGCGACGGCCAACCTGATGGAGTGGCAGAAGCCGGGCGATGCTCAGTACAACGTCTGGAATGAGTTCGTCCGTGTGGGGGCCGCCACCGTCGTCCTGCCGGGGGCCGGCGTCTCGATGTACTTCAACAGCGACACCTGGGCCGACGCCAGCCTGGACATAGCTGCGTAGCCCGGCGTTGTCTGTCGGGAGGTGCCATGCACCTGAGGTCGGCACTACCGACCTCCTGAGGGTAGGGACGGAGGTGTGACGTGGGCAAGGTCTACAACATCGCCGACACGCAGACCGTCGGGCACGGGGCTGCCGTAGCCTACTACGGGCCCAAGGGGGGCGGCGAGGCCCTCCACCTCGGCGAGTGGGAACAGGCAACGCTGGCCCTGGACCTCGACGTGGGAGATGGGTCGGAGTCCGTGGTCATCACCGTGGAGGGCAAGGCGGACGCCGATGGTGACTGGTTCACCATGCCCTTCCACGACCTGGCTGCCGCCGCCGATCAGTGGGTGCAGGCGACCAGCAAGACGCTCACCGCCGACGCCACGAAGGCCCTGTGCCTGGTGACGGTGTGGGTGCCATACCTGCGGGTAGGTGTGGACAACAATGGGGCGAACGATTGCCTCGTCACCGCTCACCTGATAACGCAGTAAAGAGAGTGAGTCTTGAGCAGCGTCACTGTTCGTCAAGGAGCCAATGCAATGAGTGTCACCGCCGAAGCCGTTGCCACCGTGACTGAGACTGCCGTGCCGGGTGCCGTGCTGGCCTGTTGGGGCCTCAACACCTTCACCAGCAAGGCTGCGTTGTTGGAGGCCATCGTGGCCTTCGGCAAGCGGATGCAGAAGTTGGCCGGCGACCGCCGGGCCTTCATCACGCTGGAGCAGTCCACGCGCTATGGCCAGAATGCTCTGGCGGCGAAGACCCTGCGGGCTGAGGTCAAGGGCATGTCCGAGGCTACCCTAGCGAAGAAGCCGTTGGACGTGGCGGCGGCGATCCTGGCCATCGTCGAGGCCAATGCGCCCGACGACGACGAGTAGTATCCCTCAGTGGACGAGGAGTAGTACCCCTCAGTGGACGAGGAGTAGGACCTGTGCCAGCCCGCTACTGTAACTGGAGCGACGCCGCCGAGTTCATAGATGGCGACGCCATGGCCGCTGACCCAGCCAAGGGCGGCGAGTTGGCGCTGGTGGTTGAGAAGCTCTTTGAGAACCGGGTGCGCGGGGCGCTGGACCTGCCGATTGTCGAGGCGACGAGCCCCGACACCTTCGCCCAGGCAAAAACCATCTGTGCCATGAAGACGGCGGCGGAGTACATCCGCTACCGCATTCAGTCGCAGGGCACCGCTGAGAACACCTGGTACGCCGACCATCTGGACGCGCAGGCTGACCAACTGATCCAACAGTTGCTGGATGACCTGGCCCCGGACGATGCCGTGGTGGCGCCGAACCCGCTGGCGACGTTGCCCTACAGTGGCGACCAGACGCAGCGCCCGGCCGCGCTCTTCAAGCGGGCCAACATCGCGACGGGAAGTGGGCACTGGTGAGACCACTGCAAAGGGGCAGAGGCTGGTGAGAGGTGAGTGGCGCGTCAGACGACGGCCCGGAGGACGTAGGCGACTGCGCCTCGTACTCAACTCCCAGCAGATCGCCCTCGTGGCCTGGAATAAGTACATGCACGGGGTTCGGTCACGGGCAGAGGATGTGTCCTGTACCTGGGATGCCGTGTTGAAGATCATCTACGAAGCCGAGAAGAAGGTCTTTGCTAACGATGGGCAGACCGCGGAGCACCCCCGGTGGGCGGCATTGTCCAACCAACCGATCCGCTTTCACGGCGGCGTCGGCTACGCGGACTGGAAGCGGGGGTACGGTGGGCGAGCGCACATTCAGGCCCATCAAGGCGGTGGGGGCATCCTCGAACTAAGCGGCAAGCTCCGTCGCCAGTTGACGGGTGAGGACCCGGCCTACCTGTTACAGGAAAATAGGCACCTGGAGTTCGGCTCCAACTACGAGACATTCTCCGGTGTGCCGGGACGCCCGCGCAGTCCGCTCGACCGCACCGATGGCAATGACATCGGCGGGATGCACGCCGAGGGCCGCAAGAACTACTATCCGATGCCCAAGCGGATGCCGATGCGGCTCGTGAAGCGCAATGTGAACGACATCGCCGACCGCATGATGGACTGGGTGTTGTCTGGGGAGGTGCCGAGCTAGTGGCCGACACCGTGACCACCCAACTGGCCAACGCGATCCAGGGCACCCTTGAGGCACATCTAGGCGAGTATCTGGACGGCCGCAAGGAAGTACAGAACTATTGGTTCGACCCCGAGTTTGAGAAGTACAAGGGTGCGGACTACCCGGTGGTGGCGATCTACGAGACCGGGGACACAGTAATGTGGGAGACCTGCCGGGGCCGGGCACTGGACGGGACGCTGCAACCGGGGGCCATCTGTAGTGAGTATGGCTTCGACTTGCAGGTCTACGTGAAGTGTGCTGCTCACGACGAAGCCAAGGCGCTCTGCGACGGATACCGCGATTGCATCAAGTCCTGTCTGGTGGACAACGACACCCTCGGGGGCCTCGCCGCCGAGGTGGCTGTGAAGGCCGGCGAGCCGTCCTTCCCCTTCACTGAGGGGTCCTATGCCCTGCGGGCCGGGGTAGTGCGGGTGACCGTCACCGCCTGGCAGATGCAGGGCGCAACGACGCTCATAGCGTAGAGACGGACGTTCTAGGAGGCGGTGCCGCGTGGCCTTCGTTCCCCATAAGCATTGTAACCTCGTCATGGGCATCCAGGCCGGTCTCGGTGAGGAGGCCGTCGGTACGCTCATCAAGCTCCCGCTGCCCGAGGGCCTCAAGCCACCGACGTTCAAGCCCAACCTCAACGTCTACCAGTACGCGGGCAGCAACTACAGCCAACTCCATTACGAGACCGGCGGGCAGGCGATGGAGGGGTCGCTAACCATTCCCCTGGTCCCCGGGTACGTGGAACCGACGGGTAGCAATCCGCTGGCCGACTGGATTTGGGGTGGCGGCGATGAGGGGGACTACTTCGAGACCTTCTACGCCACGCTCTATCTCGACCGGGGCAACGACCTGGTGGAGAAGTTCATGGACGTGAAGGTCAAGAGCGGCAGCGTCAAGGTGGACTTCGGGTCCAACTACGCCGCTGTCGAACTGAGCCTCCTGGGCTGCGCCAAGGGCGTCATTGACAGCTTCAGCGACCCCGACCCCGACCTCTTTGAGATCAGGCCATACCGTTACAGCGAGGCCGCCATTACGTTCCTCGGGGCGCAGTCCTTCACCCGCAACCACACGCTTGAGTTCGACAACATGATTGAGCCGGTGGAGGCCCTCAACGGCACAGTGACCGCCGCCGCACTGCCTTCGGCTGCCAAGACCCAGTGGAAGGCCAGCTTTGATCGGGCCTTCGTGGACACCGACATCTACGAGGCCTTCAATGACGAGACCGAAGTGGCCTACACCCTGTCCCTGACGCGGGCGGGCGTGGCCGTCGCGGAGTTTGCCATGCCGCGCTGCATCATTGCCGAACACAACCTGGACGTGCCGGACAGCGGCATCTTGAAGGAGACGGGCATCTCGCTCATCGCGCTCGGTGCCCTGGACAACTCGGCGAACGCCTGCATCATCAGCGAGGGCTCTTCTAGCTAGCGCCGACTTCATCACAATGACTGCAATGACTGCTACTACCAACGGATGCGCCCTGTGCAAGGTTACGACCGACCACATGCGGACGGCCGCCGTGCTCATGGCCAACGGCATGGAGTTTCACGCCGCCCGTCGCTCGCCGGAGAGACCCGCCCGCGTGGAGTTCACCCTCTGGGTGCGGTCGGAGGACCTGCCGAAGGCCAAGAGCCTCATCAGCGCCTGTCGGCATGATCTAGACGTGACCGTGCACCTCGGGGCCTACGAACGGGCTTTCCGCGAGATACGCGGCATCATCGAGACGGTCAAGGAGAACGACAATGAGTCCGCCGAACGAGGCATACCAAGATGACTTGCTGAGTGCCATCCCCCAGGATGCTTCCCCGTCGTACCTGGCTGCCGTCGGTGGCCGCGACAAGACCCTGTATTTCCCGCAGTTGCAGTATGACCAGCGTTTCTTCATCCGCGCCCGGGCCCCGACGGTCGAGGGCGACGACGCCATTGCCGGGGCGGCCATCCATGCGACGCCGCCGACCATGGGAGGCAACCGCGCCCAACGTCGCGCTCAGGCCCGGAAGGGCAATGGTGACGCAGGCCCGGCGTCCAGTCAGGTCACCATCGCCATCACCCCCAACGCCGCCTTCATCGCCAAGTGCGTCTGGCAGATCACCGACTTCTCGTTCCCAGTGATGCGCGGCGAAGAGGTCGTCATCCGCTCCCACAACACCGACCGGGGCGGTGACAACACCGACAACCGTGAGTTCTACGCCATGCTGGCGCACCCGTCGGTCGCCGAGTTTCGGGAGCTGGTGGAGCAGTTCCTGGACTATGTGGGCGGGCGGGAGAGCGACGCCCAGGAGGACTTCGAGGCTTTTTTAGCCGCGTCGCCGCAACTGCTCACTGGTATGTCAACACCGGCGAGTTCGACCCCGTAGCGGCGCTGTGGGAGGACGTGGAACGGGAACAGGCGGAGCGCCTGGCAGCGGAACGGAAAGCGGCGGGCGGGGACAGAGCGAAGCCGAAGCACCTGGACAAGAAAGCCGCTGCGGAGCGCCATCGGGCCTTCCTGTCTGAGGTCCGCGAGCGGGAGAAGCAGATCGCCGCCGCGACTGAGGAGGCCATCGAGGAGGCGTTGTCGCCACGCGAGATGCAGTTCGCCCGCGACCAGGAGAAGTTGTGGGGCGAGGCGTCATGGATTTCGGCGCTGAACCAGTTTCCGAACGGGAAGCCGATGCACGGGCAGTTTCCCCTCCACCTGCGGGTGTACGGGGAGTTCATGGAAGCGATGAACAAGCGGGCGTATGGGAAGAATGACGACGACAGTGGAAACGATGGCCTTCAGTCCGGAAACGTTGACTAGGGACGGCGTAATGCAGGTGCTCGGGGACTTAGGCTCCATGACACACACGCTAGGACAACGCGGTTCCGGTATGCGAGCGCCGTGTCCAAAGGACGCCTTCATCATCCCCCTCTGCGACAGGCAGTGCTCATTCGCGGAGTATGAGTCAAAACGCGCAGAATGCTGGGAGTTGGTCCTTCGCCGGTGGGAGCGCCAACTCGGCTGCGAGATTGTCGAGATTGTGGACGGTACGTAACAGGAGTCTGAGATGCCGCGCCGCCGGGTCGAGGTCACCGTTGACCTGAATGTGGGGAACCTGAACCTGCCGAGTGCCCCGGTGGAGATTGACGCCACTGTGGCGGGCGGCGGGGGTGGCGGCACGGGTGGCGGCAGGGGCGGTGGGGGCGGTGGTTTAGCCTCCGCTGTGGGGTGGGCAGCGACCCTACGCAACATCCTCGGCCCCGGTATGGGCGGTGCCGTCGCGGCCATGATCCTGCGTCTCAACTCCCTGTGGAAAGTGTTCATGGCGGGTCTCTCCGCTCTCGGCCCTATCGGCATTGCTGTCCTCGCGGGTCTCGCCGCCGCTTTCGGCGCGGTCTTCCTGCAGGTCAAGTGGAGCATCAGCATCATCACGTCGCTGGCGAAGGCCATCTGGGGCGGGATCGTGGCGGCGGCGGAGGCGGGCATCAAGGGCATTGGGCAGTTGGCTACCGCCCTGTGGGATGGGCTAGTCAACGCCCTGCAGGCGGGCGTAGA
>Ga0315273_10005708_pt1 | contig 15435 bp, 15 predicted proteins | sample YL17G02_0_MG_FD_205753 | JGI IMG/M metagenome (GOLD analysis project Ga0315273, IMG submission 205753) | Sediment microbial communities from Yellowstone Lake, YNP, Wyoming, USA - YL17G02_0 | ecosystem: Environmental > Aquatic > Freshwater > Lake > Sediment | place: USA: Wyoming | collected...
TTATGCGGAGGATGATCCGGGGATTGCGCGGAGGATGATCCGGGGATTACGGGGAGGGGAGTCCGGGGATTACGCGGATTACACGGAGGAAGGTCCGGAGATTATGCGGAGGATGATCCGGGGATTGCGCGGAGGATGATCCGGGGATTACGGGGAGGGGAGTCCGGGGATTACGCGGATTACACGGAGGAAGGTCCGGGGATTATGCGGATGACGGGGATTGAGCGAGCGGACACATCCAGAGACTGCGCGGACCACACTGCGAGGCCCGGGCGCGGCGGGTGTCGCAAAGCGAGCCATGGACTGCGACAATCGACAGCCCTTTCCGAGAACCGCAAGCCGGCCGCCGACACCGGCCTGGGGTAGGGGGCCATACGCCCGGCGTCACCCCCACGGCCACATCACGGACGGTAAGTGGTCCGTTTCGCAATTACGGCGACGTATCGAGGGCGACGAGGGGCCCGGCTGGCCAGGCGCGACGAGCGAGAATATCGGGAATATTCGAACCAGGAGCAATCCGCCTCCGCCAAGGCTCCGGCGAGACCTTGCCAAAGTCCGTCACCGGGCGACGGCAGGCGCCGCCAGCCCCGGGGTCCCCGACGCCGCAGCCGCGTTGGGGTGGAGGAGGGATGCATCATCGGCCGAATACCGGCGTAATTGCGAAACGGACCACCAGCGAAGCGTCGCCTCAAACCGCCCGGCAGGACGGCGGTTCGCTCCGCTTCGCTGGGAGCCTTGTTGGCTGGCCCCGCGAAGCGCGGGGCGACGACATCTTCCAGGGCTACCGTCAGCCCGGCGGTGAGCCCCGCAGGGGCCTAAGACAGATTCCAGGGCGATGCGTGAAACTTGCTTCAATCATCACGACTTCGGCCCTGGAAGATGTCTAGGCCGGCGAGGCGGTTCTTCACCAGGGCGGGGCTCGCGCGCGACACTCGCCGCGACCGGGCCGACTCTACCGCCTGCCATCGTCATCCCCATCACGCGCCTGGCGAGATGGCCGCGCCAGGTTCCTTGTCGGGTGCCGACTCGCCGTGGATGACCGGCCCGCTCCGGATGATGTTCGAGCGCAGGCGCTGGCCGAGCGTCGCTTCGGCCCGATGCCCGGCCTCGATCAGGAGCGCGAGATCCACGCCCGTCCGCACGCCCATCTCCTCGAGCAGCGCCAGCAGGTCCTCGCTGCACGTGTTGCCGGTGAAGCCGGCGGAGTACTTGGCCGCGCCGGTGGCCGGCTGGCCGCCGATCGCGCCGATCGAGCAGTCCACGTAGCGGACGCCGAGCTCAAGCATCGCGACAGTATTGACGATCCCCGTGCCACGGGTGTCGTGGAAGTGGGCAATGAACTCGACGCCGGGGAACGACGCCATCAGCTCGCCCATGCGCTCGCGCACCAGCTTCGGGTTGGCGACGCCGGTGGTGTCGCCGAGCATGATCGTCTGTGCCCCTTCCTCCACGTAGAAGCGAACGATGCGCGCCACCTCGGCGGTCGTGAGGTCGCCCTTGACCGGGCACCCGTAGACGGTGCCGGCGCAGCCGATGATGCGAACGCCGAGCCCGTGCGCGCGCCGCATGATGGCTGCATGTTCCGCCATGGCCTCCGCGTGGGTGAGCCGGAAATTGAGCCGGTTGTGCGCCTCGCTGGACGAGATCATGAGAATGATCTCGTCGGCGCCGTACCCGTTCCGGCAACAGGCCTCGAACCGGTCGAAGCCCCTGGCGTTGGGCATGAGGACGACGTAGGACACGCCGGACCGCCGCTCGATGCGCTGCAGCACCTCGACAGCGTCGGCAAACTGCGGCAGCAGCTTCGGGTTCGAGAACGACGTCACCTCGACCTTGGGAAACCCGGCCCGCACGACGCGGTTGATCATCTCGACCTTCGCGTCGGTGGGAACGAGGACCGGCATGGACTGCAGGCCGTCGCGCGCCCAGCATTCACAGGCAATGACCGAATCGGGCAATCCCACGTGCGTACTCCGTGCTGGCACGGCGATCCGGGTGCTTCGTCACGTGACGAGTGAAGCCGCGGCCGGCTGCCAGCGAAGCGTCGCCTCAAACCGCCGCGTGATGCGCGGTGGCACGACGTATCCCTCGCGAGCCAGCCTGCCCGCCGTAGCGCGGGCTGCCACGGGGCCGCGCGAAGGCGGGTCGGCGGACCTCCCCGCCTCCGCGCGGTCGGGTCGCAACCGCGCTACAGCGAGGCCTCGCCGCAGTTCCCGCGGAGAACTGGGGAACGGAGGCGGGCAATGGCTGGCTACGGGACGCGCCGTGCCGCCGCGTCATGGGTGCGCGGCCGCGGAGCGGCCGTCGAGCCGAGCTGGGCGGTCAAGCCTGTCAGGCCCCGAAGGAGCCTAAGGCAGATTCCAGGGCCGGTGCGTGGAACTTGTTGCAAACGTCACGACTGCGGCCCTGGAAGATGTCTAGGGCTGAAGCCCTGCGCCGCGATCCGGGGCCGGAGCCGGCCGCTGACGTGCCGCGTCCACCGTGAAGGCGTGCGTCCGGAAGGTGGCCGCGACTGCCCCCAGCTCTCCCTGGAGCAGGAACTCGAGGCCCAGTGGGTGGCGTTTCGCCTTCCTGACGAGGGCGTCGGTGTCTGCGGCCGACGGGACGAAGGACAACGGGGCCGCGCCGGGCAAGGGCCGCCCGCTTCGTGCCCATTCGCTGGCGATGGCGGCCAGCGCGCCGAGTACCGCTTGCGCGGCTGCCCGCGAAACGCCGGCTCTCTCGGCCAGTTCCTGGACGAGCTCGGAATTGCCCATGTCCTCCTCCTCGGCTGATGCCGGGATGGTCCGATCAAGTACCACGCGCCGCAGGCGCTGTCAAATGGTCTTCGCCAGACATCTTCCAGGGCCGCAGGCGCGACAATTGAAGCAAGTTCTCGCGCACCGCCCTGGAATCTGTCTTGGGCCCCTTGGGGGCCAGGTGATCGTTGCTCCGGTCGGCCATGGAAGATGTCGTCGCCCCGCGCTTCGCGGGGCCAAGCTGGCAATGGCCAGCGAAGCGTCGTGGACCGCCGATCTCGCTGGGCGGTTTGAGGCAACGCTTCGCTGGAGTATGCTGGCCCCGGCTCCATGCTCCTTCCCATCATCCGCCTGGCGCTCCGGCTCTTTTACCGCCGTATCACGTACGTCGGCCTCGAACGGGTGCCGGCGTCGGCGTCCGTGCTGTTCGTCCTCAATCATCCCAACGCCCTCGTCGATCCGTTGTTCGTTCTCGATGCGGTGCGCCGGCCGGTGCACTTCCTCGCCAAGGCGCCACTGTTCCGGATCCCCGTGCTCGGGCGGCTGCTCCGCGCATGCGGCGTGCTCGCGATCTACCGCGCGCAGGATGGCGCTGATACCCGCCTCAACGAAGAGACGTTTCGTGAATGCCACCGTGTGCTGGCGCGGGGCGACTGCGTGGCCATCTTCCCGGAGGGAACGACGCATTCCGACGCGCTCCTGCGGCCGTTGAAGACGGGAGCGGCGAGGATTGCGCTGGGGGCCGAATCGGTGACGTCCTTCACCCTCGGCCTCGAGATCGTGCCGGTCGGGCTCCAGTACGAAGCCAAGCAGACGTTCAGATCGAACGTCACGGTGTGGTTCGGGCAGGCGCACCGCGTGACGGACCTGGGTGCACGCTACGCGGCCACGCCGGCCGAGGCGGTGCTCGAGGAAACCCGTCGCCTGGGCGTGGCGCTCTACGACGTGACGCTGAACGTCGATCGGCAGGAGACGCTTGCGCTCATAACGGCCGCCGAGATCTTCGCGGCCGGCGAGCGCTGGACCGAGGACGAGGCGGTCGGGCTGCGTCGGCAGTTCTCGGAAGGCTATGCCTGGCTGAGCGGGCGCATCCCCGGCCGCCTGGCGCGGCTCCGTCGCGCCGTTGCCCGGCACCAGTTGGTGCTCCGCCGGCTCGGCCTGACGACGTGGGACCTGAGGCCCGGCCGCGAGCCGTCAGCATCGGGCCTCGCCCTGCGCACGCTCGCCGCGTTGCCGATGCTCGCGCTGGCCGTGGCCGGCGTCGCGCTCGAGTGGGTGCCGTACCGGGCGGTGGACCTGGTGGCGCGCCGCAGCACGCGCGCCGAACTGGAAACGACCGCGACGGTCAAGCTCGGCGCGGCGATGGTGCTGTATCCCCTCTGGTGGGCGGTCACCGCCGTCGCCGTGGGATACGCGACCCGATGGTGGGCGGCGCTTGCCCTGCTGCTGGCGCATCCCGGCGTCTCGTACCCGGCCATCACGGCCATCGAGCGACTGGAGGGCTTCACACGCCGGCTGCAGGTGTTCCGGCTGGCGACACGCCCTGGTCGGCTGGACCGGCTGCGGCGCCACGAGCGCGTGATCCGGCAGGAGTTGCAGGCACTGGCGGCGCTCTACCAGGCCGGCACGGGTCCGTTGGAGGGCGGTAACGGCCGCGCGGGCTAGAGAACGAGACGCGCGTCCGAGGGCAGCCGCGGCCGGCCGGGGATGCCCGCGCGACGCGCGGTGCTATGATGGCGCCGTGAAACCGGCTGATCTGCTTGCGTCGATCGGGCAGCGCTTCGCGTTGGATGCGATCTACGTCTTTGGCAGCAGGGCTCGCGACGTGCACGCGTTCGTGACCGGGGCTGTGCCGCTCGACCCCGGCAACAGGTCCGACGTGGACATTGGCGTGCTGCCTCGAACCGGCACGCGGCTCGACGCCAGGCAGCGCGTCGACCTGGCGGCCGATCTCGAAGGCCTGTTCGGTGTCGCCCGCGTGGATCTCGTCGTCCTGCCCGAGGCACCCGCGTTGCTCGCCGCGGACGTCGTGTCCGGCGAACTCCTTTTCGTCAGCGACGCCACCCGCGAGGCCGAGTACCAATTGCATGCCCTGCGCCGGGCGGCCGATCTGGCGCCGTTCGAACGCGAGCGTCGCTCCATCGTCATGGCGGGTGGACGATGAGTCCCTCGCGCATGAGCCAGCGGATCGTGACGGCCCGGATTGCCTGGGTGCGCGAGATGACGACACGCATCCGTGCCCTGCCGCTCGCCTCGTACGAGATCTTCGTGGCGGACGACCGGAACGTGGCGTCCGCCGAATCGTACCTGCGGAGAGGTCTCGAAGCGCTCCTCGACCTGGGTCGCCACGTGCTCGCGAAGGTGTTTGCCGTCGGTACGACCGAGTACAAAGAAGTCGCGACCCGCCTCGAGGAGACCGGCGTCCTCGGGGGCGAGCACGCCCGCACCCTCCTTCGGCTCGCCGGGTACCGCAACCGCCTCGTGCACTTCTACCACGAGGTGAATCAGCGCGAACTGTACGAGATTTGCGCCGGGCAGCTCGAGGACGTGGACCGCGTCGCCGCGGCGATCGCCTCGTGGATCGACGGACACCCGGATCGGGTCGATTCCTCGGTCTGACGCGCCCGGCGGCGGCACCGCCGGTCCTGCGTATCCGCCCGCCACCACCCCTCCAGGGAATCCCGCGCGTCCTGGGGCTTGCCAAGTTTTTGGCATCGTGCTAATTTCTTGGCATGACTCGACCGGTCGCCGACTCCCTCTCCCGTCGCGAACGCCAGATCATGGACGTCCTGCACCGGCTCCAGCGCGCCACCGTCGCCGCGGTGCGGGAGCAACTGCGGTCGCCGCCCAGCTACTCGGCGGTGCGCACGCTGCTGGGCATTCTCGAGGACAAGGGCCACGTGCGGCACGTCGTGAACGGCCCGCGCTACGTCTACGAGCCGGTGACCTCGCGCGCCGTCGAACGGCGGTCGGCGCTGCGCCACCTGGTGCGCACCTTCTTCGACGGATCCACCGAGGCTGCGATGCTCGCACTGCTGGAGTCGGCGGACGGGACGCCCGACCGGAAGCACCTGGATGAACTTGCCCGGCGCATCGCCGCCGCGCGACGGGAGGGCCGGTAGATGTTCCTGATTTCCGTGTTCGTTCCCGCCTTGGCGGATCTTGCCGTGAAGGCGACCGCCCTGCTGATCCTCACGGCCGTCCTCGCCGGCCTGATGCGGCGCGCATCGGCCGCCTCGCGACACGCGGTGTGGACTGCCGCGCTCGGCGCCATCCTGCTGCTGCCGGCCGCGAGAGTGGTCCTGCCCGGGATGGCCATCCCCGTGCTGCCGCCTGCGACGATGGCAGCCTCGCCAACCGCCGGCCCTGCGCTATCGTCCGAGGCCGTCCACGCGCGACCAATGGCCGCGCCGTCCCAGCCTGCTTCGGCCGTCGCGGGGCGCGACACGGCTTGGACGTGGACGGCGGTCGTCGGCGTCGTGTGGCTGCTGGGCATCGTTGCTCTGCTTCTGCGCGGCGCGGCCGGGACGCTGGGCGTCTGGCGCCTCGCCAGGCGCGCGCGGCCGGCGACCGATTCACGCCTGCTCGCGCGCGTGCGAAACCTCGCCGGCCGGCTGGGCGTGCGCCGTCGCGTCGTCACGCTCGTCGCGCCCGCAGACTGGATGCCCCTGGCGTGGGGCGTGATCCGACCGACGATCATGCTTCCATCGAGCGCGGCGACGTGGAGCCAGCAACGCCTCGATGGCGTGCTCGTGCACGAACTCGCCCACATCGCGCGTCTGGACGTGCTGTCTCACCTCGTCGGTCGTCTGGCCGTGGCGCTGCTCTGGGTCCACCCGCTCGTGTGGATTGCCGCCCGGCAGGCACGATTGGAACGCGAGCGCGCCTGCGATGACATGGTGATCGAGCACGGAGTTCGCGCGTCTCGCTATGCCGACGATCTGCTGGCGCTCGTCCAGGCGCTCACCACGCCCGCCATCGCCTCGTGCGCTACGTTCGCGATGGCCCGCCGGTCGCAACTGGAACAGCGCGTCCTCGCCGTCCTCGAAACCGGCGTCAATCGCCGCGGGACGTCCCGCGCCAGTGTCGCGCTTGCCGCCGCGCTCATCGCCATGACGCTGCCCGTGGGCGCGGCGCACCTGGTCGCCCGGCCGGAGGCCGCCGCCCGCCTCGCCGGCACACACGCGCCTGCGGTCGTGGGGCACGAGCCGGCTCGTCCGCCCGAGGCGGCTACTGCGCAGCGCGGCCAGGTCCGAGGGGCTCGAGAAAAGGAGCGACCTCGCGTCGCCTTGCAGCCCGCGCCCGTCATGTTGGCGACGGAAGGGGACGTGGCGCAGGCGCCTCGCGCACCCGTGGATTTCTCGGGGACATGGGTGCCCGACGACGCAGAGCGGATCCAGGCGCTGTTCGAGGTGGGACGATCCCGGTTCCCCGGAAGCGGCGTGACGATTGCCCAGGATGCGAAGACGCTGACGCTCACCTGTTCCTTCACGATGTTCAGGGGCGATTGCCACGTGACCGCCGTCTACCGCTTCGATGGCTCCGAAGCCACGAACTCCGGTCGCCTGTGCCACCTCAGCGGTTCGGAAGTGAGTAGGGCGAAGTGGGACGGCGGCCGGTTCGTGGTCACCACGAGGAGCGGGAACTTCGAGTGGCAGGAGAGCTACTCGATGCAGGGTAAGGACCTGAAGATCGAATACATCGGGACAACGATCAGTCAGGTGGTCGTCTTCCACAGGAAGAAGGGCCTGGGCGAGGCTGGCTCCTGAGGATGCCGGCTCGCAGTGCCGGGACTCCGCGCGGACTAGAGCACGCGCCACCAGGGCGCAGCCAGAACGCCGGGGGCCAGCCATTGCACCGCCGTGCCGGTGTGCAGGACGAGGCCGGCGCGTGCCGTCTTGCCGTACTCGCGGCGGAAGGTCTGGATGTGTGCGCCGTCCTGCACTCGGGGCCGGGGAGACGCCTTCACCTCGATCGGCAGCAGGGCGCCGCCCGTCTCGATAACGAAGTCCACCTCCTCGCCGGTGGTCGCCCTCCAGTACATGACGTCGGCCGACTCGGCCCGGGCGTCGCGCCATGCGAGCAGGTCACTGAGCACGAGGTTCTCGAGCGCGGCCCCGTCTGGCTCGACGCCGCCTGCGAGATGAAGCGCCAGGCCGACGTCGCCCCAGTACACTTTCGGGCTCTTGATCAGCCGCTTCGTGCGATTCACCGCGTAGGCCGGAAGGCGCACCAGCTGGTATGACGTCTCGAACAAGTTCAACCATCTGTGGATCGTGGGCTGTGGCATCGCCAGGTCACGCCCCAGTTCGCTCTGGTTGAGCATCTGGCCAAGTCGCAGACACAACGCGCGCATCAGGCGGCGCAAATCGGGGACATTGGAAATGGACGACAGCTCTTGCAGGTCCCGCTCGAGGTACGTCCGGGTGTAGCCGGCAAACCACAGGCTCCGCGCCTCGGCGTCGGGAAGCTCGAGTGCCGGGACGGGGTAGCCGCCCCGCCGCGCCAGGCCCCGCCAGTCCTCTTCGACAACGTCCTGGCCGGCAAGCAGGTCCGGCCATTCCGCGTCGGTCGCCTGCAGCAATTCAGACCAGACTCCGGCTCGGCCGAGCCCGAGTTGCTCGCGCCGCGTCATCGGCCACAGCGCCAGGTGGACCGCGCGACCGGCGAGCGTATCAGACACCTGGCGGAGCAAGAGCAGGTTCGCCGATCCGGTGAGGAGGAAGTGGCCGGCACGTCGGCCGCGATCCACCGCGCGCTTGACGGCGAGCAGCGTCCCCGGAGCGCGCTGGACCTCATCGAGCGTGAGGCGAGACGCCCGCGCAACCAGGTCGTCGGGCGACGACAGCGCCTGGTCGAGCACATCGAGATCGTCGAGCGTGAGGTACAGCCGATCACCCGGTGGCAGGAGCTCACCGACGAGCGTGCTCTTGCCGACCTGCCGCGCACCGGTGATGGCCACGACGGGCATGACCGCCAACGCGCGTCCGAGGGCACGCGTGGCGAGCCTGGGGATGTTACTCACGCCGTGAATGATAACCATTCACAACGTGAATAGCAAATAACGGCCTGATGATCCGCGTGGTAGCTCTGCGCCGCGGCGTCGAAGCTCGAAACGCAAGGGCGTCCTCGCCACCTTCGATGCAGGCATCGAGGCGCTCGCGGGGCGCGAGCACCGTGGCGCCGTGGAGATCGTGCCAGTCCGCTGATCCGCCAGGCCCGCACGGTCTGCGCCGCTTACATTTCTGTCATCGTCTCGCGCCTCCTGGCATAACCCGGCCGAGCCGGAACCAAAGAGGCTCGGCCGGGTTATTAGCGGCCTTCGGCCGACAGCTACGATTTCTTTTCCCCGACGTCAAAGACTTTTCGCATAAGGGACTAATTACTCCCGACCCCTTTTTTGGCGGCCTCCGGCTATACTTCGCCCCACGGAGGACTCGATGCGAACGACAACGACAGGCGTCGCACTACTCGCTGCCGCACTCGCGGCGTTTTTCATCACGGCCCGTTCCGTGACGCTTCACGCGCAGGGCGCGTCCACGCCACAGGCCACCGGCGCGCCGGCGCAGGACGACCCGATCCGCACGCTGGTCGGCCGGCTCGACCTGGAGAAGTACAAGGCCACCATCAAGGGCCTGACGCAATTCGGCGACCGGCGGCAGGGCACCGACCGCAACCGCGCGGCCAACGACTGGATCGAGAAGCAGCTCAGAAGCTACGGCTGCTCGGACGTTGCGCGGATCAAGTACGAGTACGCACCGGCTCCGCGCACGGCGGCGGCGGCCGGCGGCGGTCAGGCGGCGGCCGGTGGCAGGGGGGCCGGGGCCGGTGCGGCCACCGGGGGTGGCCAGGCGGCGGGAGCGCAGGGACGTGGCCGCGGAAGCGCGGCGCCCGTGAAGGGCAACCGCCGCCCGACCGGCGTCAACAACGATCCGGAGAAGCAGCTCGACGCGGCGCTGCGCGCGCTCGACATGCAGCCGACCACGCCTGGATCCCGCGAAGAGGTCTACTGCACCAAGGTCGGCACCACCCGTCCCGAAGAGATGTACATCGTCAGCGGCCACATGGACGGCATCGGGTACAGCGAGGGCGCCAACGACAACGCGTCCGGCACGGCGCTCGTGATGGAACTGGCCCGCATCTTCAGCTCGCCGGACGTCCAGACGGACCGGTCCATCCGCTTCGTCCTGTGGAACAACGAGGAGACCGGCCTCAACGGCGCCCGGGCCTACGCCGATCAGCGCGGGCCGCTCCAGGGCAAGGAGGATCCGCCCGGATCCGGGAAGTACCCCGAGCCGAAGTGGCTGGGCGTCGTCGCGCACGACATGATGATGTTCGACCACGGCATGCCCGGGCCCGACGGCAAGCTGAACCCCGAGCAGCGGCCGGAGGCCGACGTGAACATCGAGTTCGCGGGCACCTCGAAAATGGGCGCGCAAGCGCAGGAACTCGCGTGGGCCTTCAAGAACGCCAACGACCGCTACGCCACCGACTACCCGGCGGTGGTCGGCAATCGCATGAGCAACACCGACTCGGCGGCATTCCAGGATCTGGCGCCCTCGATCAGCCTGCGCGAGCTGGAGCGGCTGTCGCAGGTGGGCAACGGCTGGGACCCGAACTGGCACCAGCCGACCGACGTCTTCACCAGTTTCTCCGACAAGGACTTCCGCCTTGGCCTGAACGCCGCGCAGACGACGCTGGCTGGCGTCGCGCAGCTTGCCGGTGTCAAGGTGAAGTAACGCCGCATGTGATTCGGGGGCGGCCGCGCGGCCGCCCCCACTGTCACGGCCATGAGCCTTCACGTCACCGTGCTCCGCGGCATCAACGTCGGCGGCCACTCGGTCGTCACCATGGCCGATGTGCGCGCCTGGTGGAGACCGAGGCCGAAAAGCACGTCCAGCGATCAGCGAGGGTTGCCGTTCTCGTCGGGGAAAGGAAAGGGCGGGACGCGGTCCGGGGTTATGTAGAGCGGCCCTTCAGGGCCGCTGTCCCGGCCGTGGCCTTGAGGCCACGGCCTGACGGCAGGGCTGCCTGCCTTCGTTCCTCGGTCGGCCGGGGAACTACGGCAAGGCCTCGCCGTAGCGCGGTCAGGCGTAGGAACGCGCGGAGGCGGGAAGCCCCGCCCTACGATTGCTCTGGCGGGATCGGCGGGACGACCGGGGCCTTCCTGGCGAAGATGGCCGCGCCCACCATGCCGCCGATGGTCGCAAATATCGCGCCCAGCACCAGCATCAGGAAGAAGCCGGTCACGATCTGGAAGGCGACCACGCCGGCGCCAGCGCTGTTGTCCATCATCCCCCGCAGCCATTCGGGCATGTCCGGGGTCTCGGCGAGCCGCCGCAGCGCCTCGTTCTGGAGCGGCGTGGTGAGCAGCCGCACCGGGATCGACAGCACCATGTCGACAAGAGCGCCGATGGCGCCGGCCAGCAGGCCGCCCAGCGCCCCGTCGCCCACCGTGATGGCAACGAGCGAGGCGTTCTGCATCAGGTAGGCGGTCAGGATACCGCCGCAGATCATCCACAGGCAGCAGCACGCCTTGATGATCGGCAGCGCCGACAGCACGCCGATCAGGAGCCCGCCCAGGATCACCGGCTGAAGCTTGATGGAGGACATCTTGCGGATCCTTGTGGCTTGAGGCCCCGGGCTCCGGGCCCTGGAGCTCAGGAGCCGGTCACGCCCCAGAGCCCAAGGTCCAAAGCCCAAAGCCCTCGACTATCAGTCGTAGTACTCGCGCCCGAGGTGAGTGATCAGTTCTTCGCCGCGAAGGTAGCGGAGCGTGTTCTTCAGCTTCATCAACTGGATGAACAAATCGTGCTCCGGGTACAGCCCGCGCGCGTGGATGGGGCTCTTGAAGTAGAACGACAGCCACTCCTGGATGCCGCTCCAGCCCGCCCGCTTCGCCAGGTCCAGGAACAGCGCCACGTCCAGGACGATGGGCGCCGCCAGGATGCTGTCGCGGCAGAGGAAATTGATCTTCAGTTGCATCGGGTAGCCCAGCCACCCGACCAGGTCGATGTTGTCCCAGCCTTCCTTGTTGTCCCCGCGCGGCGGGTAGTAGTTGATGCGCACCACGTGGCACACATCCCCGTACAGCTCGGGATACAAGTGCGGCTGCAGGATGTAGTCGAGGACCGACTTCTTGCTCTCTTCCTTCGTCTTGAACGACTCGGGATCGTCCAGCACCTCGCCGTCACGGTTGCCGAGGATGTTGGTGGAGTACCACCCCTTGACGCCGATCAGGCGGGCCTTGAGGCCCGGCGCGATGATGGTCTTCATCAGCGTCTGGCCGGTCTTCAGGTCCTTGCCCGCCACAGGCGACCTGGTGCGCTCGGCGAGCTGGAGCAGCGCCTGTGTGTCGGTGGTGAGGTTCGGCGCGGCGTTGCCGTACGGGATCCCTTCCTTCAATGCGGCGTAGGCATACACCATGCTCGACGGGATCATCTCGTCGTTGGCCTCGAGCGCCTTCTCGAACGCCTCGAGCGACTCGTGCGCCGGCGACTCCTGCATGAAGATCTCGGTGCTTCCGCACCACATCATGACGAGGCGGTCGCACTGCTGCTCCGCCTTGAACCGGCGGATGTCGGCGATGAGCTGCTCGGCCAGCTCGCGCTTGTTGGCGCCCTTCTTGACGTTCGGCCCGTCCAGCCGCTTGACGTAGCGGCGGTCGAAGACCGCCGGCCACGGGCTGATGGCCTCCATCTCGGGCCTGACCTGGTCCAGCAGTTCCTTCTCGAGCACACCGGCCGTCGTCGCGGCCTCGTAGCAGTTGTCTTCGAAGATGTCCCACCCGCCGAAGACGAGGTCGTCGAGACCGGCCAGGGGCAGAAAGTCCTTGATCAGCGGCGAACGCGCTTCCGTGCGTTTACCGAGCCGGACCGTCCCCATCTGTGTCAGCGATCCGATCGGGCGGGCAATTCCCTTGCGAACGGCGAGGACGCCGGCGATGAACGTGGTGCTGACGGCGCCCAGGCCGACCAGCAATATTCCGAGCTTTCCGTTGGCTGGGGCGATTTCAACTGGTTGATTCACGGCCGAGAACTATATCATGGGCAGCAGTAGAGGGGGGATTTCGCCCCATCCCGAGAGGTCGCCCATGCCGCCCATCTTCCGCCCGGGACCCGGACCCTTTGCGCTGGCCCTCGCCATGACCAGCATCAAGCTGGGCGAACGCCTGCTCTACGCCGGCAGCGGTACGCCTGCGCTCTTCGGCACGCTGGCCGCCAAGGTGGGGCTCACCGGCCACGCCGCCGCGGTGGCCGAACACCCCCACGACGTCGCGGCGCTGCAGCAGGCCGGGGCCAACGCCGGCGCGCTGGTAGAGGTGGAACAGGTCGCCCCTGCCTCGCTCCCGTTCGACGCCGACAGCTTCGACCTGGTCGTCGTCGACGCGGCCACCGGATCGCTGAATCACGCCGGTCGGTGGTTGCCCCAGGCGCTACGCACCCTGCGTGTCGGCGGCCGGCTGATCGTCGTCGAACGCACCGGTGGCGGCTTGCTCGGCGCCCTCTTCAAGTCGGCCGGCAAGGCCGACGCCGCGCTCCACATGCTCGAAGCCTCCGGCTTCCGCCCCGCCCGCATCATCGCGGACCGCGACGGGTGGCGGTTCACGGAAGGGCTCAAGAGGTAAGTCCGTCCGCACGCCCGCGGCATCCAGGAACTGCGGCCTCCACTGGCCGGGCGGACGGTCGCTGGCCTGTCACGGGTGAGCACGCGGACCATCACCGCGCCCGACAAGCCATCTACCATCTACCTCCCTCCGTCCCCTACCTTGCGCACGTCAGGTGCCGGCCGCCATCGATCGCGATCGTCTCGCCGGTGATCCAGCCCGATCGGTCGGACGCCAGGAACAGGATCAACTCCGCGATCTCCTCCGGCTTCCCTGCTCGTCCGAGCGGGTGCGTGTCCTTCGACCGCTCCAGGAACTTCGCGTACTGCTCCTCGGCCATCCCCGAGCGCCGGTGCAGGTTGGTGACGACGACGCCCGGGTTGACGGCGTTGACGCGCACGCCCTTCGGCGCCAGATCCAGCGCGGCGCAGCGCGTCAGCTGATCCACCGCGGACTTGCTGGCGCAATAGGCGGCCAGGCCAGGAAACGCGCGCAGGCCGGTCACGCTCGACACGTTCACGATGGCGCCCCTGCGCGCGACGAGGTGCGGCGACGCCTCGCGCATCAGGCGGAACGGCGCGCGCACGTTGATGTCGAACATCCGGTCGAACAGCTCGTCACCCGTGGTCTCGATGCTGCCCGAGCCGATGATGCCGGCCGCGTTGACCAGGACGTCGAGGCCGCCGAAGGCGTCGATGGCCGCGCTGACGATCCGCGTCGCAGCGCCGGACGCGGTGACGTCCTCGGTGACGACCTCGGCGCGGCTCCCGCCCTGGCGGATGGCGGCGACGACCGCTTCGAGCGCGGCCGCATCCCTGCCGACGGCGACGACGTGCGCGTGCTCGCGGCCGAAGGCGAGCGCGGTGGCGCGGCCGATGCCGCTCGACGCGCCGGTGATGATGGCGATCTTGTTGGAGAACATGATGGACCTGTATTGAATGTGGAATGTGGAATGTCGCGCCCGTATTATCATCCAACCATCGGTACCGACGGCCTCGGCCTCGCCTTCGCCAGATGAGACGGGGTCGGTGGCAATTACAGAAGTGTTCGCGCTCCGGCGCGGAATTCCTAATTACTCCCGACCCCATTTCCCTTTCCGGCGTCCCCGCCGGAGGTCACCGGCGGGCGCTGCGCCCGGGGTTTCCTGCCGATCTTCGCGGGTCCTGCGGTGGTACGCGCCTTGCCTCTGCCTCGTGTGGACGCCGGGCCAGCCACACAATCAATCGCCAGGATGCCCTGCGAAGGAGAAGGACCGTGTTCAAGCATCTGGCCATCGCGGCGTTCATGGTCTCGCTGGCCCCCATCGCCGCCTCGGCCCAACCCCTGGAACGCACCGACGGGCGGATCTTCAAGGACGTCGCCGCCCAGGTCACCAGCTACGCCCGCTTCACGGTGTTCGACGACATCCGTGGATCGGTCGAGCAGGGCGTGCTCACCCTGTCCGGCAAGGTGACGATGCCCTTCAAGCGGGACGACATCGCGAGGCGCGCGGCGCAGGTGCCGGGTGTCACGCGCGTCGTCAACAAGATCGACGTGCTGCCGGTGTCGATATTCGACGATCAGCTGCGCTACCAGATTGCGCGCGCCATCTACGACAGCCCTTCGTTCTGGCACTACGCGTCGATGGTCAACCCGCCGATCCACATCGTGGTGGAGCGAGGCCGCGTGACGCTGACGGGCGTCGTCAACAGCGAGGTGGAGCGGATGCTGGCGCGATCGCTGGCGAGCGGCTTCGCCGCGTTCTCGGTGACGAGCGAACTGCGGACCGACAAGGAAGCGAGAGTCGAACTGGAGTTCGTGGGGAAGTGATGGGCACACCGAGGGGTAGCCCCAAATGGGCCTAAGACAGATTCCAGGGCGGTCGCGTGAACGTCGTTTCATCGCCGCGGCCGCTGGCGGCCGCCCAAGCCGGGCTGGGGCGCGGACCTGGACAGGTTCGTGCAGAGTTCGGCGCACAAGCACGGCTAGCCTCGATTTCCACGGACGAGGTACTCGGTGGAAATCGAGGCTGCCTCGGTTTCCACTGAGGTCCTGGAGCAACGCGACCGGCCCGTCATTGCGGCCCCGGGTTGGGCGCGAGGCCCTGCGTCA
>Ga0315273_10005710_pt1 | contig 15434 bp, 13 predicted proteins | sample YL17G02_0_MG_FD_205753 | JGI IMG/M metagenome (GOLD analysis project Ga0315273, IMG submission 205753) | Sediment microbial communities from Yellowstone Lake, YNP, Wyoming, USA - YL17G02_0 | ecosystem: Environmental > Aquatic > Freshwater > Lake > Sediment | place: USA: Wyoming | collected...
ACCCCGCGCCCCCGCCGCCGGATCCGTTTAGACGCCGCCCCATGGATCTTCCCCCCCACCGCGCCTCATCCTCCGTGCCGCCCGCCGAAGCGCGCAAGCTCCGTGGGGCTGGCTTCAGCCCGCGCGAGGCCTTTCAGGCCTAGCGGGCCGGGGTGCCCTTATAGTTGATCCGAGAGGAGATTTATCGATATAGGAGGAAGGGGTTTTGAAGGTTCACTGGGGAGGAGTGTATCCCCCGGGGGCTTTTCACCGCTCAGAACTTTTGCGTAGACTTTTGTCTGAGCGGGCATCCCGCTGCTACGAATTGGGTGCCCTAGCACTGGATGCTTTCCCAGAGTGCTTCGAGCAGCGGGATGCGCTTGGTTCCAGCGACGAATGCTCAGAAGTCGTCTGATCCTAGACTCTACTATAAGGTTTTCGTGGGAGCCAAGCCAGCCCGTGCCAACTGGAGGATTGACACATGTCGGCTTCTGGGAGATGGCCATCCCTGTGAGACACGAGCTCCTGGCGAAAACCGCCCCATCGCACCATCCATTCAAGTCATCCGACCAAATTGCGCTATTCTAACGCCTATGACATCGCGACGCTGCTCCCCCACATCTGGGTGACGCGCGTGAAAACCAACGACGCGGACGCGCAGGGCAAGCTCACCTCCCGCGACCTCGACCGCGTGTTCGCCAGGCTGAAAAGAGCCAACTACGGCTGAGAGTTCCTCGTTTGCGAGTCCGCTATTAGTGGAGGTGATGATACATGCAAGGCATGATCTGTGTCGCTGCGATATGCGTGTCGGCATTCTGCGTGCCGCCCGTCTTTGCGGAGCAACTCTCGAATGACGACGTCAGAGACATGTTCCACACAAGAGGCTTTTGCATGGGGCAGACCCTCTCGCTGGACGAGATCGGCCGGAAGTTCCCAAGTTTAGCGGCCGCGGCCGAGATTGCGAAGCTTGAGTTCAGCGGCGCCTTCGGCCCAGCGGTCACGGCGATGAGCAAGAAACTGGAAGACATCGGCTCGGCCAAGTGGGACGAAGCCAAGCAGCCGATGTCGACATTTCCCAACGACAAACTCAATTTCGCGTATGTCACGGAGGCTCAAACAAAGGAGTTCGTTACGACTGTGCGCCAGCGGGCCGAGGGTCAAATCGAAGAGCGTACTTTACAGACGCTGCTCATGTGGAACCCGACTCACCGAGCGCACCCGGAATCAGAGTTCGTCAGGTACAAGCGAAAATGTGTCACGAATGTGGAAGGCAAAAGCAAGGGAATTAAGTGGCAGATCGAATACCCAGTGAGTTGGGCTTCGCTTGAAGCGGAACGTCCTAACATCGTCAGAAAGTTCGTAAGTGAACGCGGGCGTGGTTCAGAGTACGCGTTGGTCATTGTCAAAGCTCTCGCGCCTGCGGATCGCCTGACCAAACGAGAGATCGACCAGGCGTTCTCGGCAACAGCTATCCGCGAATTCGTCCCTCCCGGCGCCACATTCATATCCGGCAAGCGGATCAGCTTCGATAGCTTACCGGGAGGTATGATTACCTTCAGCCTGGCGGCAGACCGAATGGGGCAACAATTCAAGATGCGATCTCTCTGCTACATGACCTTCTTCCGCGACAAGGTCGTTATGTTGCAGTTCTCAACGACGGATGACGATGCGACGTTCACGCGCTTTGAACCGCTCTTTCGAGTGATGGCAAACTCCACTGTCATTCTCAGCCGGTACGAGTAGGATGAGCAAAGGCCCGCTCTCAATCGAGTTCGAAGGTCGGGGCGACGCGATCGAGGGAGGGGTAGCGCCCCCGCCCGCCTTCACCTCGCCGCGATTCTCCTGAGCGCCTGAACGCTCCGCGCCACCGCCGCGTCCTCGTCCTCGCCGTAATCGGGGTGAAGGAAGTCGATCTCGACCGCCAGAAGGCCGGTGTATCCGGCGGCGGCCAGCAGCCGCACCAGCGCTGGATTATCGACGACGCCCTCGCCAACCGGGACGGAAGAAAAGAAATACCATTCGTCCGCCGCCACGCCCTTCCGCACGTTGAGATCTTTGATGTGCGTGGCGTAGGTGTACCGGGCCAGCTTGGCCATGCCCTTGATGGGGTCGTCGAGCAGGCGCACGAAGTTGCCGGTGTCGAAGGTGACGCCCAGGTAAGGAGAGCCCACATCCTCGACCAGCCGCAGGATCTCGTCCGAGGTGAAGTCGATGTGGTTCTCGATGGCCATCCGGATGCCACAGCCTTCGGCGGCCGGGACGGCCCGGCGGAGCATCCGCGTCAGGCGCTCCAGTTGCGGCCCGTGCGGCTGGTTGCGGAATTTGCGGCTGCTTCCCACCACCCTCATCACCTGGGCGCCCAGGATGCCGGCGTACTCGAAGTGGGCGATCATCTCCTGCCAGGCGGGTTCGCTGGCGCCGCCCTCCAGGCCGTCCCGGTGTCCCCAGGCCCAGACGCGGTCCAGTTTGTAGTCGGCCAGGACATCCCGGATGTGGCGCAGGTAGCCCGTGTCGCGGCTGATGTAGCACGATTCCAGCGACACGCCGTCCACGCCCAACTCGTGCGCGCGCTTCAGGAAATCCTCCAGCGTCATGGTCCTGGCCGCCGGCTTCTGTTGCGGGTACACCTCGCCGAAGCAGCGGTGATAGCAGTAGCTGTCGATCCCAATTTTCAGAGCCACGATGTTGAGCTTATCAGAGGCTCTCCGGGAGTGATAGTCTGTTGAGGTGCGAACCTCGCTTATCTCGCTTCTGCTTTGCGGCACCGCGCTGGCCCAGACGCCGTCCCTGAAACCAGGGACGTTTGAAAACCAGCCGGCGGTGGTGCTCTCCAACGACAAACTGGAACTGACCGTGACCCTGCTGGGCGCATCGTTCGCCAAGCTCTTGCTGCGCGACGACGCCGAGGCGCTCAACCCGCTGTGGGAACCCGCGCGCATGTCGCGCGAATCGGGCGGCCGCGCCGAGTTCCGCGGCAGCACCGGCCACTTCATCTGCGTGGACGGCTTCGGTCCGGTCTCGGCCGAGGAAAGGGCCGCCGGGCTGCCCGGCCACGGCGAGGCGCACTTGCAGCGGTATGAGACGCGGCGCTCCGCCGTCGAAGGGCGCGCCGCCGTGCTGACGATTGAAGCCCTGCTGCCGATCGTGCAGGAAAAGTTCGCGCGCACCATGCGCCTGGTGGAAGGCGAAGCCGTGGTCTATGTCGACAGCCGGCTCGAGAACCTGATGGGATTCGACCGTCCCGTGAACTGGGCCGAGCACGCCACCGTGGGTTCGCCGTTCCTCGAGTCCGGCGCGACGGTGGTGGACGTTTCGGGCGTGCGCTCGATGACCCGGCCTTACGCTCAGGTGAAGGCCGGCGCTTCCGAGCGCCGCCTGGCATCGGGCCGGGAGTTCACCTGGCCCATGGCCCCCGGGCTGGACGGAAAGCCCGTGGACCTGCGCCTGACGCCGCCCCAGCCGCACTACCTGGACCACGCCGCAACGCTGGTCGGCACGGAAAGCAAGTACGGATGGACCACCGCGCTGCACCCCGCGAAGCGTCTCATCGTGGGCTACGTGTTCCGGCGCGAGGAGTTTCCCTGGGTCCAATACTGGGGCAACTATCCTCCGACCGGAAAGATGTCGCGCGGCCTGGAGTTCAGCACCCAGCCCTTCGACGTCCCCCGGCGCGAGGCCATCGGCGCGCTCCCCCTGTTCGGCGCGCCGACATACCGCTGGTTGCCGGCGAAATCGGCCATCGAAACGCGATTCCTGCTCTTCTACGCGCGCACGCCCGAGGGCATGACCAAGGTGGACGACGTGAAGGTGGAGAACGGCAGGCTGATCGTCGAAGACCGCGCGGCGGGGAAAACGCTCACGCTGGCGGCGTCGCTGGGGCTGTAAGCCGATTGCCGGGCGCCGGCATCTTGCTGTAGTCGAGTTCCGAACCCAGAACGCTGTGCGGGATCAGGAACGCCGCGAGCGTCACCATCGCGGCGCCCGCCATCCAGCGGCGCGGGTTCTTCGCGCGGCCCAGCGCCGCCCACGCCAGTAACCATGCCAGAAAGGCCACGGCGGTCTTGTTGTCGGTCAGGTCGTGGCCGAAGGGCCAGCCGGTCCAGAAAGCGTCGAACGCGTACTTCTGCACCACCGGGCCGAGAATCATGCCGCCTATCAGAAGGAAGCCGACGGTCCACAGTGTGTATTGTTTGAGCGCCGGACGTCCGGCGAGCGCTTCCAGGCCGGCGCGGGTCGACACCAGCATGGCGCCGAAAATCCCGAGGACGTGGACCACCAGAATCGGGTTCGGCACGTCGCCTCGGAAGCGAATCACGATGGGGCCGGAAGCGGGCAGCGTGGCTCGCGCCGCGCTTGTGCTCAGCTCGACCGAGTAATCCAGCTTCCCCGCCGGCGGCTGGTGCGGCAACCCGGCCCGGAGATCCCCGTCGCGAAAGGTCATCGGAACGCGCCGCCAGGCGTCGCTGGTCTTGTGGCGCTTCCAGATCAGCGCGCCCCCGATCGACGGGTCGCGCGTCTCGATGGCCACGCTGCAATCGGACGCGGTGCTGTGACTGCGCGCCAGTTCGTACCGGATGACCGCGCCGCCAATCTCCGCGCGGCCGCCGACCGGGTAAGTCGGCCCGGTCCGGCGCTGGTAGACCGCCGAGACGACGGTAATCAAGAACGCGAACAACCACAGAACCCAGGAACGCCTCATGGCGCGGGGGGAGCGTCCACCATTACTTCCCGTTTCGGGTCGAAGAAGGCGACCTTGTTCCTCCGCCAGGCCTCGACGCCGAGCACCACGGCCACTTGCGAGCGGTAGCCGAGTTCGCCGTCCAGCACCGGTTTTTCCCGTGTGCGGATCGAGCGAAGGAAGTTCTCGTGGAAGCTTTCCGAGGGCGGCGAGTCGACGCGGAACACGCGCTGCGCCGCCTGCCGGGCCCCGCGCGCCTCGAAGATCATGGCGAAGTAGTCGATGCGCTTGACCGGATCGCCGCCCAGCGCCGGGTTCTTCTTGAAGTCGGCGTCGTACTGATCCTTCACGTCGGCTTCGCCCAGCAGGCCGCCGATCATCTCCTCCTGCTGCGCGCGGGGCAGCCCGCGGAAGTTCCTCCCGCCGCCCGCGCCTTCGGCCTGCACCCACCGGCCTTCCACGCCCGCCTTCCCGATCCTGCCGGCAAACTCCGCCTCGAAGGGACCTTCCGGCTCCACCTGGAGATAGGACGGCCGCAAGTGGTTGGGACCGAAGAAGCGGATGTTGGCCCGGTGGCCGCGAATGACGATCGGCACTTCGACCGAGTTCGCCAGAGACCCGCCGCAAACCATGGTGTGACGGTTCTCGAAGTCCAGCGTCATGACGAACGTGTCGGGCACTTCGAGCACCGTGGCCGGGTGGACGTAGTTCCCGCCGGCGGCCACGGCGCGCACTGGAAACCCGCGGCCGGTAACGTGAATCAGCGGCGTGATGTGGTGGTAGTAGAGATCGGTCGTGATGCCGCCGCCGTAATCCCAGAAACGCCGCCAGCGGAAGTAGCGCTCGGGGCTGTAGGGCACTTTGGGGCGGCTGCCGAGCCAGCGATCCCAGTCCAGGTTCCCGGGTCCGGCGTCTTTGTCGATGGCGTACTGCCAGGGCGGCTCGAGGCTGTTGCGATGGCGGCTGGTCTGGCTCCACAGAAGCTGTCCCAGCACTCCGGCGCCCACCAGCGCGGCGGCGGGTTTCCAGATGCCGTGCGCCATGTGCTCGCTGTCCACCGCCAGCACGCGGCCCGTCTGGCGCGCCACGCGCACCATCTCCTTGGCCTCGTCGATGGTCAGGCACATCGGCTTTTCCACGTCCACGTCCTTGCCCGCGAGCATGGCGTCGATAGCCATTTTGGCGTGCCAGTGATCGGGGGTGGCGACAATGACCGCGTCGACGTTGGGGTCCGCGATCAGGTCTTCGTAGGCGTGATAGCCCTTGGCCGAAGTGAGCGTGATGCCGCGGTCCAGGCGCGGCGTGTAAATGTCGCACACCGCGACGACGCGCGCCTGGTCCTCGAGCGCCTTCAGCCCGCGAATGTGCTGGCCGACCCCGATGTTCCCGATGCCGATGATACCGATCCCGATGCGCTCGTTGGCGCCCAACACCCGCCGGTAGGAAGCCGCGGAAACGCCGGCCGCGGCGAGAAATGTCCGTCTTTGCATAACCTATGTATCTTACGTCCGCCGCCGCTGTTTCGGGGTATCGTGGAAGATATGGCCAAACTGGTCCGTTTCAGTCTGAACCCGCGCTGCGAGCCGACCGCGCCCGACAGTTCGCCCGACGTGCGCTACGGCCGGCTCGACGGGGAGGTAGTTCTGGAGTCCGGCTTTTTCTGGAACGGCCCGCGAGGCGCTTCGCTCGCCCGCTCCCAGGTGCGGCTGCTGCCGCCGTGCTGTCCGTCGAAGATCGTGTGCGTGGGCCGGAATTACCTGGAGCACGCGCGCGAACTCGGCAACCAGCCGCCGTCGGAACCGCTGATCTTCCTCAAGCCGCCGTCGTCGCTGATCGCCGACGGTGACGACATCGTCTATCCGCCGATCTCCCAGCGCGTGGACCACGAAGCCGAACTGGGGGTGGTCATCGGCCGTCGCGCGCGGCATGTGCGGGCCGAGGAGGCGGACCAGTACGTCCTGGGCTACACCGTGGTCAACGACGTCACGGCGCGCGATCTCCAGAAGAAAGACGGACAGTGGACCCGCGGCAAGGGGTTCGACACCTTCTGCGCGGTGGGGCCCTGGATTGTGCCGCGCGAGGAGGTGTCGCTCACCGACGTGCGCGTCCGCGCGCTGGTCGACGGTGTCGTGAAACAGGACGCTCCCGCGACGGACATGATTTTCCCGGTGGGTGTTATAATCGCGTTTATCACCGAGTTTATGACGCTGGAGCCGGGCGATCTGGTGGCCACCGGCACGCCGCCCGGCGTCGGACCGGTTCAACCTGGCGCCCTGATCCGCATCGAGGTTACCGGCGTCGGCGCGATTGAGAACCGCGTCGTTCATCCATGAATCCAGGATCGAGTCTGCCCTATCTGGCCGGAGCGGTCGCGGCCCTCGCCGCCGCGGGCGTATGGGGGTGGCGATGTCGTCGCTTGTCTCCCGCCGAGAGAGAGCGCCGGCGCCGTATCGGCGTCGGCCGCCAGGGACGCATGACCGGCGGCCTGGTAACCGACGCGCACGACGGCGTGCTCTACTATTCGTATTCGGTGGGCGGCGTTCAGTATGCGGCGTCGCAAGACGTTTCCGGCTTGCTCGAACGCCTGCCGGCCGCGCCGGCCATCCTGGCCGGCGAGGCGACGGTCAAGTTCCTGACGGGAAATCCGGCCAATTCCATCGTATTCTCGGAGGAGTGGTCCGGATTTCGGCAGCGGTAATGAAAGGGAGGTTACTCGTGAAGAAGCTTATGAATTGGAAGTTCGCGCTCGCCGCGTGCGGCGCGATTCTGGTTTTCGGCGCTGGCGTCGCCACCGGCGCCGCCAAGTTCAACAAGCCCAAGTCGGTCATCCACCTGGTTCAGGTGAAGTGGAAGGCCGGCGCCACCGACGCGCAGAAGAAGGCCGCCATCGATGGCGTCGAGAAGATGGCCGCCCAACTGCCCGGCATCAAGAACATCTGGATGAAGCAGACGCGGGCCCAGTTTTGGGGAGACCCGCGCCCCGACGCGGCGTGGGTGATCGAGTTCGACAACCGCGAGGCCGAGCAGGCCTACGAGAAGAGCGACGCCCGCAAGCAATGGTTCGAGAAGGTCTACGACCCGATTCGGGACGAGAGCCGCTCGAGCCAGTGGACCAACGAGTAGGCCGCCCATGCGCTTTGTGACTTTTCGCGCCGATGGCGCGGTGCAACCCGGCGTCGCCGCCGGCGGCCGGGCGATCGGCCTCGCCGGCGCCGGCTTCCCGGACCTGCTGTCGGTCATCGCGGGGGGGTCCGTGGCTCGCGCGAAGATCCAGGCGTGGATCGCCGCGCCCCCGCCCGGTGCGGTGCGCGATCTGGCCGCCGTGACCCTGCTTGCGCCCATCCCACGCCCGCCGAAACTGATCTGCGTGGGCCTGAACTATCGCGACCACGCGCTCGAAACCAACATGAAGCTCCCCGAGACGCCCACGATCTTCGCTAAATTCCCGACTGCGGTCATCGGACCGGGAGAGCCGATCGTGCTGCCGCGCTCGTCCGCCCAACCCGACTACGAGGCCGAGTTCGCCTTCGTCATCGGCCAGGGCGGCCGCCACATCCCGGCGGCGGACTGGCGCGAGCATGTGTTCGGCTACACCATTTTGAACGACGTCAGCGCGCGCGATTACCAGATGGCCACCACCCAATGGACCATCGGCAAGAGCTTCGACACCTTCGCGCCCATGGGCCCGTGGATTGTCACTCCGGATGAGATCGCCGACCCGCACAACCTGGACATCCGGCTTACGGTCAACGGCGAAAAGCTGCAAGACTCGAACACGCGCCATCTCATCTTCCCCATTCCGGACCTGATCGCCTACCTCTCCAGCGTCTTCACGCTCGAGCCCGGCGACGTGGTCTCGACCGGAACGCCCGGCGGCGTCGGCTTCGCGCGCAAGCCGCCGCGCTACTTGCAGCCCGGCGACGAAGTGGTGGTGAGCGTCGAGGGTATTGGAGACCTGCGCAACCCGGTGGTGGCCGAAGCAGCCTGACGGAACGCGCGGGGGAGCGTAACCGCTAATCGGATACCAAAGTCTTCCGTGACAACGCCGGAGCAGTGTTATAGAATTGAGCGGATTGGGGTGTGACATGAGACGCATTCGACACTCTTTGGCTCTATCCGCGATGCTCCTCGCCGCGGCCCTACCGTTGTTCGCCCAGCTCGACCGGGGCTCACTGACCGGTGTCGTCAACGATCCCACCGGCGCCGCCGTGGTCAACGCCAAGGTCCTGGCGACCCACGCGGAAACCAACACCACCTTTTCGACCGCCACCACGGAGACGGGAAACTACACCCTGCCGGCCCTCGCCATCGGGCGGTACCGTGTCGAAGTGGAAGCGGCCGGATTCAAGAAAACGGTTCGCGACAACATCACCGTAAGCTCCGGCGCCACGTTGCGCATCGACTTTACCATGGAAATCGGCGCCGTGACCGATCACATCGATGTCACGGCCCAAACCCAGGCGCTCGAAACCGACAGCACCCGGGTAGCCACCAACCTCACCACCAGGCTGGTGGAGGACCTGCCGCTGGTGGTGGCCGGGCAAATCCGGAGCGTGTTCAACCTGGCCCTCATCGCGCCCGAAGTCAAGACCGCCAACGGCTACCGGATCGGCGGCGGCCAAGGCTCGGGATGGGACATGACCATGGACGGCAGTTCGGTGACCAGCGGCTCCACTCAGTACCAGACCGAGCGCGCGCCGATCAGTTCCGTGCCGGTGGACGCCATCGCCGAATTCAACGTGGAAAGCTCCGGCATGAAGGCCGAATACGGCCGCTCGATGGGCATCATCAGCTTCGCCACCAAGGCGGGCGGCAACCAGGTGCACGGCAACGCGTTCGACTTCATACGCAACAACGCGGCCGATGCGCGCGGCTTCTTCGCCAAGAGCGCCCCGGTCTTGAAACAGCACGATTTCGGATTCACTCTCGGCGGTCCGATCTACATCCCGAAAGTCTACAACGGCAGGAACAAGACCTTTTTCTTCACCAGCTATGAAGGCTTCCGGAACCGGACCGGCAACAACCCGAACTACTATACCGTGCCGTTGACCGAGATGTACGATGGCGACTTTCGCAACTACGTCAAGAACGACGCCAGCGGCAAGCCGTTCATGATGCAGATCTACGATCCGGCTACCACCACTTTGGCCGCCGACGGCAGGACCTACAGCCGTCTCCCCTTTGCCGGCAACCTGATCCCGAAGAACCGCTTCAGTTCGGTGGCCGGCAAGTACATATCCTTCCGGCCGCAGGACATGGTCCCCAACGTTCCGGGCGCCGGCATCAGCAGCAACTATTTCCGCGACCGGGGCACCACCATCAGCCCCTGGAACAAGTTCAGCTTGCGTCTGGACCACCAGCTCAATACCAGCAATCACTTCTCGTTCCTGTTCATGAACGGCATCAAGGAGGACAAGTTCGGCGCCGACGGGCCCGCGGGGCTGCCGATGCCGTTCAACAGCAGCCAGCAGTGGTCGCGCAAGAACAGGTCGGGCCGCTTTTCGTGGGACCATACCATCAGCACCCGCATCCTGAACAGCGTACGCCTTTCCTATCAGCGCGAGGCAGGCGACTTCTTCAACCTCTCCTGTGGCGACTCGAACGCGAAATGGGGGGAGAAACTGGGTCTCAAGAACACGCCCGGTCCGGACCAGTGCTTCCCGGCCTACGGCATGTCCGGCATAACCACCTGGAACGGAAATGGCTGGGGCTACGACCGCGGGCGCAACTGGAACTTGGCCAACGACGTGACTATGGTGAGAGGTTCGCACACTTTCAAAGCGGGCTTCTTCTGGAGCAAGGACGAGTGGTGGGGCGGAGGGCAGCACCGGCCCAACGGCAGTTTCGATTTCAATGCTACGCCAACTTCCATCCCCGGCGACGGCACCGGCAACACCGGCTTCGGTTTTGCTTCGTTCCTGCTCGGGCAAGCCTACCAGTGGGGCCTGGAGACGCCGCGCGCGGTGATCCAGAAGTACCACTACTATGGCGGCTTCTTCCAGGACGACTGGCGCGTCAATAACAAGCTGACTCTCAATCTCGGCCTGCGCTGGGAGTACACCGGTCCGATCCATGGAGGCGCCGTGCTGGGCATCAAGGACTGGACCGATTTCGGCAGCTACGGCGAGCCGGCCGGGTTCATGAACTTCGACCCGTCGGTGCCCAACCCCAAACTCGGCGGCCGCCTCGGCGCGACGGTGTATACGGGAAAATGCCCGGAGTGCAACGGCCAGGATTACCCGTTCGATACCTACAAGAAGGCTTGGGCGCCGCGCATCGGCCTGGCCTACCAGGTGCGGCCCGGTACGGTGGCCCGCCTGTACGTCGGCAAGTCGTACGAGGCCATTAAGACCACCGGCGGAAGCACGCACTTCCAGGGCCTGATTCTGAACAGCACTTACAGCAATTCGTCGCTGCCGGCTTACACCTATTTCAAAATCGACGACGGCCTGCCGGCATGGCAGCCGCCTCCGTTCCGCGGCCCCACCACCGACCTGGGCGGAACCACGTATTTCTGGCAGAAGACCGATTCGGGCCGCCCCCCGGAGTTCTACACCTGGCACTTCGACATCCAGCACCAGTTGCCGAAAAGCCTGGTAGTCTCCACCGGCTACACCGGCACCCGCGGCGTGCATCTGGCTTCGTTCATCCTGAACATCAACCAGATGGATCCGAAGTACTTCACCCAATACGGGCGCGATCTGCTGAATGCCAGCATCACCTCGACCGCGGCGGTGGCCGCGGGAATCCCCATGCCGTATGCGGGATTCAACGGGACCGTCGCCCAGGCGCTGAAACCGTTCCCGCAGTGGGGCGACATCTTGACCAGCGGCGGTCAGCCCGCGTCGATCGGCGAGCGCGCGGGCAACTCCAGCTACCACGCCATGACCATCAAGCTGGACAAGCGGTACTCTTCCGGCCTGACATTGCTGTCCAGCTATGTGCTCTCGAAGATGTTCTCCGATACCGATTCGACGGCCATCGGCGGCGGGGGCGGCCGCGCCATCGACCATTACAACCGGCGCCTGGAAAAGGGTCTGAGCTACGACGACCAGACCCACGTGCTCCGCGAAGCATTCACTTACGAGTTGCCGGTTGGCAAGGGCAAGCGCTGGGCGCTGGCGGGACCGGCGAACCGGATTCTGGGCGGTTGGGGATTCGCTGGCTTCCTCGAGTACGCCTCCGGCACGCCGTTTACCGTGAGTCCGGGGGTGAGTTCCGTTCCCGGCGGCGCGGGCAACCGCGCCTTCATCAACTCCTACGACAACTGGCGCGCGCCGATTTCGGGTGACAAGTTCGACCCGTTCAAGGACGTCTGGTGGAACAAGGCCGCATTTGGTCTGGATGCCAAGGGCAGGCAGATGACCCAGACCGAGTTGCTCTACGCCGGCTTCGGCCACGCCACCCGCGACAACCCGAAGGCGCGTAGTCCGTGGTTCTTGAACGAAAACATCACCATGTCGAAAAACGTGGATTTCACCGAAAAGGTGAAGCTCACGCTGCGCTTCGAGGCGTTCAACATCTTCAACCGGGTGCGCATGGGCGGTCCGGATTCCACCGTCACTTCAGCCAATTTCGGGATCATCCGCGCCCAGGGCAACGACCCGCGCCGCATGCAGTTCGGCGTCAAAGTCGTCTTCTGAAGAATAGCTGGCGTGTGCCACAGGTGTGGCACACGGCGCCTATCTGGGCGTGCGCAGGGCGGCCGGCGCTTCCACCAGGTTGGGTCCGGGAGTGCGCAGCTTCACGGAGAGGTCGGCTTCTTTGCGCGCGTTCTCCTCGTCCCCCATCCGGAAATACAGGCGCGAGAGCTGCAGGCGCACCTGCGCATTGTCGGGCGCGATCCGGGCCGCGCCCCGGAGCACCTCGAGACCACCGGCGGCATCGCCGGCTTCCGCCAGAGCCCGGCCCAGGCCCAGGAGCGTTTCCACGTCCTCCGGCATCCTCTGGGCGGCTTTTCGAAACCAGGAGACCGCCTCCGCGTAATCCTCCAGTTTGAGAAAGACTTCGCCCAGCAACTGGTAGGGCACGGCATACGCCGGATCCAACCCGATGGCCTTGCGCAGATAGCCCTGAGCTTCTTCGTAGCGCCCGGTGAACTGCAACTGGAAGCCGAGCCACGCCGCCACCCGAGGCGACCGGGGGAAGCGCCGGGCCGCTCGGCTCGCCAGCTCGAACGACCCGGCGGAGTCGCCCGCACTCTGGCGCGCGCCGATCAGCAGCAGGTGCGTTTCTTCGTCGTAAGGGACCGTGTTCACGGCCGGCTCGAGCAGCGCGATGGCTTCCTTGAACTGCCGGCTGGCGGTATACTCGGCGGCCAGCAGTTTGCGCGCGTCGGCGTGCGCCGGGTTGAGCCTGTTCGCCGCTCTGAGTTCGCGGATGGCGGCTTTTGATTGGTTCAGTTGAACCAGTGTGGCGCCAAGCAGGAAGCGGGCCTGAAAAGAATTCGGCCGGGCCAGGACCGCTCTCTCCAAATAACTGCGCGCCTCGCTGAATCGTCCCTGCGAATAGTGGATGAAACCCATGCCGGAGAGCGCGGCAAACTGTCCAGGATCGAGCTGGAGCGCGCGCTCGAACGCCTCGCGGGCCCGGTCCAATTGGCCGGCTTCGAGTAACTGCTCTCCCGCGCCAGGTTGCTGAACCAGCGCCCAGACCAGCAGGATCGCCGCGCCCATCATTGCCTTCGCCCCGAACCTTCCGTCGCAACGAAGTTCTGGTTCGGCTTCAGATCATCCCACGTTTCCACCAGCCCGCTGGGCCAGGCGATCTCGAGACGGTCGACCTTGGCGGAGAGCCCCAGGCCGAAATGCACGCGCGCGTCGGCGCACGAGTAATAGCCGGACTGGCTCAGCAGCACCCTGGTCTGGGAACGGCCGTCCGTCGTCACCTTGACTTTCGCTCCGATTCCGCCGCGGTTCGATTTCGTGCCGGTCAGCTTCACCTTGAGCCAGTTATTGCCGCTCGTGTTCCGATTCTTGAGCAGCGACGGGGGCTCGTTCATGTTCATGACCAGCAGGTCGATGTTGCCGTCGTTGTCGAAGTCTCCGGCTTCGGCCCCGCGGCTGGAGTGTTCGGCCAGGATGCCGGGGCCGGCGCGATCGGAAACGTCTTCGAACTTTCCGTCGCCCAGGTTTCTGTACAGCAACCGGGGGTTGCGAAACCGCTGGACGGTTTTCAGCTTGTCGACCTCGGGAAAGAAGTGGCCGGCGCTCATGAAGAGATCGGGCCACCCATCGTTGTCGAAGTCCGCCAGGACCGGGCTCCACAGCACGTATTGCGGATTCACTCCCAGGCCGGCGGCCAGGGCGCGGTCCGCGTATCCCGCCTTGCCGGCATTCCTGTACAGGTTCGGATAGTCGTCGACGAAGTTGGTCTTGACGATGTCCAGCAGGCCGTCCCGGTCGTAGTCGCCCAGGGCGAGCCCCATCCCGGCCTGCTCCATGCCGTTGTCGTCGTAGGCCAGTCCGACGTAAACGGCCCGTTCGGAAAACGTGCCGTTGCCGTTGTTGTGGTAGAACAGGCTGCGCGTCGAATCGGAGGCGACGTAGACATCCTGCCAGTTGTCGCCGTCCAGGTCGGCGGCCAGGACGCCGAGAGCGTAAGTCTTCCGCGGCTCTCCGATTCCAGACTGGCGGGACACGTCGGTGAAGGTCCCATCGCGGTTGTTGTGGTACAGCAGATTGGCCGAGAAAGGAAGCCCCCGGGGCCCGCAGACGACCGGCAATCCCAGCCAGGCGCAGTTCGGATCGGCGCCCGGCAAGGGCGTCCGCCGCATGTCCAGATCCAGGTAATTGGCCACGAACAGATCCAGGTAGCCGTCGCGGTCGTAGTCGAAAAAACTGGCTCCGCTGCCCCAGCGGACCCCCTCGCCGGCCACTCCGGCCGGCACGGAGACGTCGGTGAACGTTCCGTTCCCATTGTTGTGATACAGAACGTTGTGTCCCCAGTAAGTGACGAAAAGGTCCGCGAACCCGTCGTTGTCGTAATCCGCCACCGCGACGCTCTGGCCCCACCCGAAGTGGACCAGGCCCGCCTGCCGGGTGACATCCGTGAATGTGCCGTCCCGGTTGTTCCGGTAGAGGTGGTTGGTGAGCGCCCTGGTCTCGTCGGAGTCGTCGAAGCGCGATCCGTTCACCAGGAAGATGTCGGGCCATCCGTCGTTGTCGTAATCCAGGAAGGCGACCCCGAGCCCCATGGATTCGACGATGTACTTCTTCCGGTCCGCGCCGCAGATCTGCGGCGCGTTGAGGCCGGCGGACCCCGCGACGTCAACGAACGACACCGGGAAGGAGCGGCCGGAAGGCTTGGGCTTGGGCATGGCGGTGACGCCACGGCCGATCATGCCCTGCCCCGGAAGCGCGCCCGGCGCCAGCAGCGCCAGTCCGGCGAGCAGCGTCGTTCTACAAAGACGCCCCAACGGACCTTCCACCGGTGCGCACCTTCTCCAGCAGCGCCGACATCTCGCGCACCACCTCGGGATTCGCCGCGGCCACGTTTTTCGTCTCGCCGATGTCGCCGTCGAGGTTGAACAGTTCCAGCGAAGACGCGGCCTGCTTGCCCTGCGCCCCTCTCGCCGGAATCAGTTTCCACGGGCCCTTGCGGAGGGCGATGCCCTGCGCGTGCTCGATCAAATGATCGCGCCCCTGCCTGGATTCGCCCAGCAGCGCCGGCAGCACGTTGATACTGTCCGGGCCGGCGGCGTCCGGCAGTTTGCGGCCCGTGAGCGAGGCGAAGCTGGCCGCCAGATCCACCTGGCTGATGAGGGCGTCGGAGACTC
>Ga0315273_10005712_pt1 | contig 15433 bp, 20 predicted proteins | sample YL17G02_0_MG_FD_205753 | JGI IMG/M metagenome (GOLD analysis project Ga0315273, IMG submission 205753) | Sediment microbial communities from Yellowstone Lake, YNP, Wyoming, USA - YL17G02_0 | ecosystem: Environmental > Aquatic > Freshwater > Lake > Sediment | place: USA: Wyoming | collected...
GGTGTTCTTCTCGGCGGCCGGGCCAGCAGAATGGTGTGTCCACAATCGAGAGTCAAAAACAGCGAGTGGCCACCGTATTTTGACCAGCTTCGTTTAGCACTTACGACCGCTCGCCGAACCGTGCGCGTACCAGGAGTTTCGTTCATATCCTTGATGTCTTACGGTTGCCCCTCCAGGCTACGAGCAAAATTGCCCACCCGACCAGACGGGTTTACGCGATAGGACACCAGCGCGACTTTGGCCTTTCCCCACTCTATGCTGGCTAGCCCCAGCTGGGCCTCATTTTCAAAAATACCCCGGCGTAAAGTATTTCTTTCAGTGGCAAGGGAAAGCTCGTTGGCGGCTTGCCTCGCTTCGACCCACAAGCGGCGAACCTCCGGGACAATTTTCGGATTGGCCTCCATGAGGGTCAAAGGAATATTCTCCGTCAACACCAGCAGCCGCCCTCCGGGTTTCACGGTTCCACCCAAGAGGGCAACCATAGCTTCCTTGAACAGCCACGGATTCTCCCAACCCACCGCCGCGGAGGCGATAGAAACGGTGCTGTCCGTTTCGCAGAGCACCCGCAGCGTGTTTATTTCCACGCTTGCTCCCACCGTGGCGCTGCAATCTGACAACAGCACCAAAGCGCGCTGGGGCGATAGTTTGTAAGTGAAAATTTTCATCAGGTCTTATGGTTGCTCCTACCCCTTCGATTGCGCCGCCCTGCATAAGGGACAGCCAGCGATGAACTCAGCGTGCCCGCCGTCCTGGTGTTCGTTTTCGAGCCCGCTCTCGTAAAAACATCCCGTGCACAACCGGCAATTCACGCTGTCTCCGTTCCCGTCATCCCGGGTGAGCTTGCCGCAGCTCTGGCATCTGTAGCAGCCGCTGCCGATCGTGAAACCCTTCCGCCGGGCCGGAAAAGCAACGTTCGGGGGAATCACTTGGCGACCTTTCCAAAGTCTTCCGGCTTGCTGTCACCTTGCTTCCATGCCTCGGCCAACCGTTGAAAGTCCGGCCGCTCGCCGTTAGGGTATCTCCAGTCAAGCCAACTCGATTCGAGAGTCTTCAGCAGGGCCCCCAGCTTCTCGGCCTTCACAAGGGCCTGCTTGAGGCCTCGCGCGATTGAACCCGGGGCCTTGTCGCCCGGCCGCTGGAAACCATCGACCTTGCGCACTGTACCGGCCAAGGCGAGGCGAGCCAAGCGGGCCCTCATGCAACTGGCAGTCTTGGGATCCGGCAGCTCCTGATAGGCATACCCGCCGCAGCGCAGGCACCTCCCGGAGGGAATGACATCCTCCGGGGTCAGCTCGCCGCTGGCAATTGAGTTGCTGACATCCGCCGCCAGGCGCAAGATGTCGGTGAATGAAGGTAGCCAAGAACTATCACCCTCCCAGCCGCAGCCATTCCCACAGATTAGTTTCATAAATTTACTTGTTAAACCAAACGACTTATGATTGCTACTCGGATACCTGGGCATTGCCGAACACCCGGGCAAAGTCGGACACCCGGGCATTGCCGAACACCCGGGCATTGCCGGACACCTCGGCGTTGCCGAACACCCGGGCATCGCCGAACACCCGGGCATCGCCGAACACCCGGGCAAAGTCGGACACCCGGGCACTGCCGAGCACCCAGGCGTTGCCGAGCACCCGGGCATTGCCGAACACCCAGGCGTTGCCGAACACCCAGGCGTTGCCGAGCACCCAGGCGTTGCCGAGCACCCGGGCATTGCTGAACACCCGGGCATTGCCGGACACCTCGGCGTTGTCGAACACCCGGGCATTGCCGTCCACCCAGGCGTTGCCGGACACCTCGGCGTTGTCGAACACCCGGGCAAAGTCGGACACCCGGGCACTGCCGAACACCCAGGCGTTGCCGGACACCTCGGCGTTGTCGAACACCCGGGCATTGCCGAACACCCGGGCATCGCCGAACACCAGGGCATCCTTTCCTACATAGGCCTCGGGTTCCACTTTGGCGGTGTCTTGGACCAACCCGCCACCGTTTGAGTGCCGATGCCAGCCTTCAGGAATTTTGTTCATATTCATATTCACTCGGATACCTGGGCACTGCCGAACACCCGGGCACTGCCGAACACCCAGGCGTTGCCGGACACCTCGGCGTTGTCGGACACCCGGGCACTGCCGAACACCCGGGCATCGCCGAACACCAGGGCAAAGTCGGACACCCGGACACTGCCGAACACCCAGGCGTTGCCGGACACCTCGGCGTTGTCGAACACCCGGGCAAAGTCGGACACCCAGGCGTTGCCGGACACCTCGGCGTTGTCGAACACCCGGGCATTGCCGAACACCCGGGCATTGCCGGACACCTCGGCGTTGCCGAGCACCCGGGCATTGCCGAACACCCGGGCATCGCCGAACACCAGGGCATCCTTTCCTACATAGGCCTCGGGTTCCACTTTGGCGGTGTCTTGAACCAACCCGCCACCGTTTGAGTGCCGATGCCAGCCTTCAGGAATTTTGTTCATATTCATATTCATATTCTTTCTTCCTACAGTCACCCCCCGCTATGCTCACCCACTAGCAGAGTTGGCCCGCGCGTGAACATCAGCGCGAAAGGCCCGGCAGTCGTCACAACCGCAATCACCAGAACGCAGGTGCCAACCCTTGCCAGTGTCGCGACCGTTCAAGCCGGACCAAGCGTCCCCTGCCGCGCGGATCCGCCCCGCTTGGTTGGACTTCCAATAGGCCAGATACCGGCCAATTTCAAGCCGGCGGAAGGCCTTGCAATTCGGGGAACGGAAGATCAATTGACTGGACACCCCGGCCTCGGCCTCTACGTGAACTTGAACTTGGCTTTCGTGCCCGCCAAAGGACACGGCCTTGAACAGCCAGTCCGCCCGGTAGTCCGCCAACGGGCCGGGGTAGCGCACGTGCACGGGTTCCCCCGGGTCGATTTCAAGCCCCAGCTCTTCCGCGGCGTCGCGGGCCAACCGGGTGGCGACCCAACGGATTTGAGAAAGAAACGGAGCACTTGGCGCGTGATATGCCAGGGCCACTTTGCGCACCTTGAGCAGAACGCGGGCGCCGCTGACGACTACCACATCGCCAATGAGACACTCCGCTTGCGTCTTTTTTGAAAGGAGGTTAACCCAGTCCGCTGCATCCGCCAGACACGGGGCGGCAAGGGCGTGTTCAAGGTTGTCAGTCCACTGATCGAACGCAAACAAGCCACCGTAAAGATACTGCTGCCCGAATTGCCGGGACTCCCGCACGATTACACACAGAGATTGCTTATTCATAAACTGGGCTGTTGTTGTTGAGAATTGCCTCACGGATTTCACGCTGCGCGGCCCGACGCGCTTCTCGATCAGACTCAAACCGCACGTTGCGGCCTTGCACCCGGTCCGCCCTATGATACTGCGCCTGCAACACGCGCGCTTGACTCCTCCGGAAACGGTCTTCTTTGAACCCGTCATTCATAGCTCGCCTCTTGGTGGCGGCGGACCGCTCGCCGCAATGAATCATCCCACTGACCTAGGGACAGCATTTCGACCGGGCGGCACGCTTCCGCGGAGAAGCCGCCAATGGGAGACAAGCCGTTCTGGTGGTCCGGCTCAAAGCCGTTAAAGATGCGGGCCCGCCGCAGAACGGCGTCCTCGCCCCGGGCAATCGAGGCCATTTCGGCGCAGCTGGCCACAAGATGGTTGCGGCGGAAACCGAGGTTGGCGCCAACCGCACCGCCAGCCATGGAAACCGCCATAAGATCGGCACCTAGAGGATTCTGGTTATGTGTCATTAGGTCTGAAGTTTGAATTTTCTTTCGACTACCCTTAACTTACCCCACCAGGATGGAAGTGCAAGTTTTATTTACCCCGCGGTCTGGCGACCCAGCCAGGGCCACGGAGGGTGCGCATGACAAAGCCAGGCCGGCGCACGTTGCTTATTACCTCCCGAAAGACCCAGGCTAAGAAACTCAACACGACCAACGCCACAAAGACGGCGACCATATAAACGAGGGCTTCCCACAGGACCCAGGCCACGAAACCCAACAGGACCAACGGGAGCAGCACCCACCAACCCTCTCCGCCGGACCGGGCAGGCTTTTTCAAACTGGGCGGCGGTGCGAACCTACCCTCCCGCACCTTGGCAATATCCTGCTGTTCAAGAAGCGCCCAGAGCAGAAAGAACAAAACAGTGCCAGAGATATACATAAGTCAAAACACCCGGGCATCGCCGAACACCCGGGCAAAGCCGGACACCTGCGCGAGATACAGCCGGCGCGAAGCGACCGCATCCGCGGCCTGGGCCTTGCGAAAAGCCACGCTCGCCCGGTCCGCCCGGCGGAGCAGCCTTCGATAGGCCTCAGCGTCACTCCTCCGCAGAAACCCACGATCGGGGTACCCGGAAACATAGAGCCGATAAAACCCTCCCGGAGGGAGCACCCCCGCACCGCCCCTTATTCTTTTAATCACGTATTTCATTGTTTCTTTCGAGTTAACGATTCACTGACTTACAAGGGAATATACACTAGTCGCCGGAGAACACAACTTTTTTCTCGAATTATTTAAGGGCGGTCTGGCCACCCCAAAAGTCAGCCTCGCCGGGGGTTCGCACCCCGCCAACCGATTTACAAGACCGGCGTAGGCACTTTGCGCGAGGCGGCTATTCTGTAGCATAGTTCAATAGGTTACAGGACAAGCTGCAATTGCGCCGCCTCGGCGGTGCAGAGTCCGGCGAACATCCGTGCGCCGATGACGGATTCCCAGCCGGCCGAACGCCAGACGCTGCCACCCTTGACGCCTACGGCCTCGACGGTGCAAGGCTGGCTTACCCGGGCGGCCCAAAAGGCCAGCCAGTAATTGGCCGCCTCAGCGGGGCTGCTGGCAATGACGACGGCCTCGACCTCGCGCTTCCAAAGCGAATCGATTCCGGCGTCCATACCGCCCCACTCAGCGCGCACGGGCACGCGATAGGCGGCCTTCCCTTTGACCTTCAGACCGCACTTGATCGCGCGGCGGCGGCAGGAAAATAAAGATGGCGGGTTCATAGATGCCGGGGGTTAGAGAAGCTTGGCAATCGCGTAGCAGGCGGCCCCCCAATTGGCCAAAGCATAAGCCCACACTGCAACCAACAGGGCCCACTCTCTGAGGGTAACCGAAGACCCGTTGTCGCTGTTCTCGTCCCCGGGTTTGGGCATCGCCTGACCTTGCCTTTGGTCAATGCGAGCCAACTCACCTTCAATGTCTGCCGCTGGCCACTTGGCATCCTGCATGAACTTCAAAGCATCACTCCGGACCTGCTCAGGATTGCGAGTCTCTCCCGACCGGACCCGGCTCAGTTCTTCCGGAGAAACATACCTCTGACGGAAGGGAAGAGTCCTGAACCCGGAATGTCCTTTGGGGTTATACACCTCTCCCGGCAGAGAAATTCGATTCATAGCTCGTTCGTTTTTGAGGGTTAGCGATCCTGCAATTGCAGGTTACTGCTGCTCACCTGCAAACTATCCGAGTCCGGCCGGACCTTGTTGACAAACGAATGAAACACCGCCGGATGCCGGGCGAGCGGGCCGGGCTTGATATTGAGATTCTCCAATTGACTCCGGAAGGCCCGGGCCTGCGCCAGGGCGTCGCGAAGCATATTGTTCAGCTCTGCAACGGTCAGCACTACATAACAGGGAACTTTATAGCAATCGGGGACGCACAGAGGATTGGAATCGTTTGCACTCATTGTTTTTGAGGGTAGGAGGTTAGGAAGGAAACACGCAGCGGACCGCCAGGAACAAGCCAAGCCCAAGGGCGGGGACGCTCACGAAAAGCTCGAACACCGCTTGCTCGAACTTGACCGGATCCACGGGAGCCTCTTTGAAGTCCGCTGCGAGTTTTAGAATCCGTTTCACGCTGACAACCTACCCTAGGGCCAGCCGTCACGCAACCGGTTTTATGAGGCTGGCGGAAGATAGGTCTTTTGCTTATCGGAAGCATTAGCCAGGTCGCGCTCGTCGCGATCACGCCGGTAAGCGGCAGCCTGCTCCGCCTTCGCCCTCACCTTCGCCTCGGCCTTGAGCCGGACAATTGCACGGCGAACCGATGAAAGGTCATTTTTCGCCTTTAGATATCTCATAATCGCGGCACCCGCCGCCCGGGCCCGCTCTCTACTCGTCGCAGGCCAGCAATGGTTATCACCCCGGGGTTTGAGAAGCTCTTCAGCCCATAACCTCAGCCGGCAATCGCGGGACTCATAAAAAGCCTCGTGTGCTTCTCGTTCCTCTTCGACCCGGACGACCAGCTTCATTACAAAAACGTCGTACTCGTAAGTCTGCCACAATCCAAACCAGTCATCCCGTTCCTTCTGAAAAGCCTGCCGGGCAAGATAAGCCTGGGGCAAGGAAATCCACTTGCGCGGGTGCCCCGCGCGCGGGCCCTCCTCACCATAAACTGGCTGGCCTACCGCCAGGGCAAGCTGGTTATAGTTCGCCACCGATTCAGAAAGCAGGCGAACACAATCGCGTTCACGCTGAAAACAAAACCGCCAAGTCGCCCAGTGGGGATCGGTGGGAGCGTTGGTGACGGTCTTCTGGGCCGCAGCCAGTGCCTCACGAGAATCGGTCAGCGACTCCCGGCGCTTCCGGACGCCCTCGGCCAGCTTGCTCAGCTCCCGCGCGTTGTCCAGGGCAACACCCGGCATCAAAGCCACCTTCTGCTCGACGTTTATGTCGTGGGTCTGCTCTCGATTCACGATGCTCGGGTGAGACCATTTGAGACAAGAACCTTTCATTGGACACACAATGCGCGCGTTTTGAGGCTTTGTCAAGCCGGACACAGAATACATAATTGAGCGTTTTGTGCGACACTACAGCCAACGATGTCATCTGTAATCTTCCAACGGGAACTTTTTCCCATATCTGAAGAAAGAGTATTACCAGGTTTCATTACTGCCTATTACTCTTCTATATTATATCTTCTTCGTTTCTAGTAATACTCTTTCTTCAGATATGGGAAAAAGTTCCCCCAGGTTTTCAGGTGTTGGAGGGTGGTTTTCTAGTCCAACGCCTTACTGTTCAACGTCTTACCGTCGATTCGGCTGTCCGCCGGTGATTCCCAACTGGTTCGCCTTCAACGACTTGCTGATTGCTCTTTCCTGCGGATGCCTGCGTTTCTACCCCCGGCGAGGCGGTGAGGAGGCGGTGAAGAGGCGGTGAAGAGGCGGCACCGGCGGTGAGGCGGTTCGACGGTGAGGCGGTTCGACGGTGAGGCGGTCCGACGGTGAGGCGGTCCGACGGTGAGGCGGTCCGACGGTACGGCGGTCCGACGGTACGGCGGTCCGACGGTGAGGCGGTTCGACGGTGAGGCGGTTCGACGGTGAGGCGGTTCGACGGTGAGGCTGAGCCGCCAGGGCACCGCCCTGGGGTTATCTGACCATTTCCCAGTGCGGACCATCGGCGCGCGCGCGGCAGTCTGGCGGTGCTACGTAGAGGTAGGGCCGGGCCCGGGCGGGCAGGCGCAGGTAATTGCACCATTTGAGGGTTGCGCCGCTGACGCCGTCGAATTGGCGCACTAGGACACCTGGAAAGTGCCTCGGGTGCCGTTTGTAGGCCACGCAGTCTTTTGCGCGGGCGAGCGACAGCTCCCATAACTGGTGCAGGTGCGCGGCGTCGCGGGCCCTCACTATGGATTTGGTTCTTGCGATGTTCATTATGTTGTTCTGCGGGTTGCTTCAAAATTGGCTGTCAAGGTTGGAATCGCACCAACATCTCCGGATTAACAGGCCGGCGTGTTACTATTATACTACTCGACAGTGCGGTTGGCAGCCGCCCGGCGGGCTAGCTAGGCCTTCGGACTTCGCCCTTATGGGCTTTTGGGTGCTGAGGGCTCGAACCTCACTAAAGACGGACCTATTATTTTGGCGCTAGTTCCCCGGTATCCGGGGTCACGCCGGCGCCAACCCGCGCCACCCCCACGGTCCGGTGAAAGATACCCGGTATCCGGGATCGCTCTAACACCAACCCGTGCACCCTGCGCGGTTACCGACACCCAACTGCTACCAACGCGTGTAAGGTAACATATCCGGGGGAGTGCGCAAGGGAAAAAGTGACTTGACCCTCATTTTCCTGCTAACTCGTTAGGTTTCAATGCTTTAGCTCGGATCGACGTGAATGCGTCTATTCGCCAAGCTGGCGCGTCGGACCCCGGCAAGGCTACCAGCATAGCCTTCAAATTGGCCGCGCTGCCCATAAGGCTGGAGTTCAACGTGTTACCCTTGGGCAGTGTCTTGGTCAAGACATAGGGCAAAAACGCCTAGGCTTGGCGCCCAGAGGCCTTGTTTCAGCGGGGTTAACCGGCTTGTGGGCACCGTGGAGCGGATCCGTGCCAACCTCTGGGCGACTTGTTCACAAGTTATTCACAGGCCGCCTACACTCACTGTTGCAATGCAGATGCAATGCAGATGCAATGCAGATGCAATGTGAATGCAATGTGGCTATTTTTGACCAGCGTGAGCGAAAAACGACAGCCGCTAAATCCCGTTATCGTTAACGCCTCTGGCGCGGTGTCCGCCGTCGAGGCGAGGTCCCGGGGCGGTGCGGCCTCGCCTCAGTGGCTAACCGCCTTTTTCCCAGGTATTTGCGATTGAATATAATCTATGTTGTGCGAAGACGTGGCGTAGGTGGCGCAGTAGCAACGGGTTGCAACGTCGTACTGGCGCAGTGACTTGGCACGGGGTGTGCTACGGCGTGTCGCCGTGACGCGCTGGGGCCCAGGTCACCCGGCGGACCGGCGCTCTGACGCTATGCAGCACGTAGCGTGCCAGCCAGGAGCAGCACGTTGCGGCGCCGACGCTGGCGAGGGGGGAGGAGGGGGGGCAGGCGGGGCAGGAGCCCGGCTCAGTCCACCGCGCGCACACACGAGATTTTGGGCTCTACTGCGACTTTTTTTCTGCACCGTCGCACCGTCGCACCGTCGTACCGTCGTACCGTCGTACCGTCGTACCGTCGCACCGTCGTACCGTCGTACCGTCGCACCGTCTCACCTGCCACCGTCTTCTATTTCCAGCCGGTGGTTTGACGAGCCATCCGTGTAATTTACCGTGCGGGTTGACGCCAGGGGGTCTCCATCGCATACTACAGCTCAAGGAAACTATGTTCACGATCACGCTCCAGAACGGGAAGCACTACCGCATACCGACTCAACGCATTCCCGCCAATGTTTTGCCCTATGACTATTGGACTGATCCTCCCGATGATTTGAGTTGCAGCGACGCAACAGGGGTGACTCAGGGGATGGCCAATGCGTCTCCGGGCACCTTCTCCCATTCGGGGATTTACGCCGACCGGTATCTCAAGATGATCATCGTGAACTGAAAGACTCGTGTTATGGCTGATCCCACTGTTACCTTCAAGAACGGGAAGCGATACTGGTTTCGTTTCCAAAGCCTGGATGCTTTAGAGAATGTTGCCGGGCATTTCGACACGGAAGAGGCGCTCCCCACCGGATTGACGCGGGACCCGAGGACCGGTGACATTTACGGCGTCCCCAACGCTGCGCCCGGGACCTACTACGTCGATCTCTATCAGGACAAATATTACACCCAGGTCGTCCAACCTGCTTGAACCATAACGGTGAACCATGACATTGACCCTACAGGTCGGAAAACACTACCGGATCCCGACGGAGAGGATCTCGGAGCGGGATCTCCGCGTTCAGAGGAACTTCGTCCCGCCGGTGAACGGCACGATGACAATGAGCTACGTCACCGGGCTGGTTGAGGGTGTCGTGGAGGGGCCGCCGGCCCCCATCGGGGGAGGCAACACGTCTGCGTTCTGGCGGGATCGGACAATCGTTTTTGAAGTCGTCCCATGAATTTGCTAACTTTCAGGATCGGAACGAAGATCCGGATGCCGTTTCCCAACGACTCCGTTGTCCCGTTTGTGATTTTCCAAACCGATGACTATGATCAGGACGTGCTTCCGGGCATGGTTCGCGATCCTCGAACCGGCGACATTTATGGGGTGCCCACCACGCCTGGAACCTACACCGTTTCGCTTTACAATGATCGGACGGTGATGAAGCAGGTCGTTTGATCCATGCTCACCGTTCATCCAGGTCAGGGGATCAGAATTCCGTTGCGCGAGACCCCCGAGGAAACGTTGCCGCAGGTGAAGTCTGTTTATGGGTTGCCTCCCATTGTTTCAAACGTTGGGAGCACGGGGATCAGCAAGGGGCCTTGTAGGGTCTCCAGCGGTTCTGGAAATGCCGTTTGCTATCGCGTCTGGGTTTTATCGTTTGATGTGGTATGAATCCCGACCTGATTTTCCATCTGGGTGAGGTTCGGATGCCCTGGCCTACGGAAGACAGCATTCCGGTGGCGGGCTTCTTCGATCCGTTCAACTCGCTCGCGCCGCTGGGGTTGAAAGTGAACCCGCGCTCGGGCGCCATCGAAGGCATTATCACGGCCGCTCCGGGGATCTACACTGTGCAGGTGGTCGAAGCTCGTCCGTTCCACATCTATGCCGCTCCGCCGATAGACGGCAATCCATAAAGGACTCAAAATGACCCTTCCAGACTTTAACGTGCTCCCCGGCATGACTGTTTCCATTCCGCACCTGCATGAAGACCGGTATCCGCCGGTCTGGACTGCCACGGGATTGCCAGAGGGTCTGACCATTGACGCAGCCACCGGGGAGATCTGGGGCACCACGCCGACCTTTGGCGGGGATGCAGGAAACGATTCCGTAGAGGTGGTCCGCACGCAGCGTTGCACGATCGGCTCAGGTGGGCCGATTGCGCTTTGACGATTTCGGGGTGGGGACGCGCCGGCCCTCCACACTTCGGAACAACGAGCCTGCAAGGGGCTCCCTGGTGAATAGTTGGCGCCCTGGTATCCGAACCGGACCCAGGGCGCTTTTTGTATGACGATTAGTCTTGGCCGTGCATATCACCTCTGGCCGGGGTCGGGCGATTCTAGGTCGCCCGTATCCTGGGAGTGAGGCCCTCCGGGGTAGCCATAAGTAGCTCTAGAAGCGTAGTTTTATCCCGGAGGGTTGTTCGTTTGACGGGAGCTTGCCCACCTCGCATCATTACTCTCGATGGCGATTCCAAAAGTTTTCTCCGGCCGGGTTGGCACTCCTATTGATTGGCCTGATAGCTCTTCCGGGGGTGTGACCGGGCAGCTCACCGACGATCAACTCGACGCCTTGGTTGGGACCAGCGGCGCCCCGGCGGCCGGGAACAAGTTTGTCACCAACTCTGACCCCCGGCTGTCTTCAACTCCGACCCCGACCCCGCTGGGCCCCCACGCGCCCACGCACAAAGCCGGGGGCTCGGATCTGTTGCTTCTCGATGAACTCGGGGCCCCGCCGGACCGCGCGCTCCTGGATGCCACCCCGTCTCGGCACGGACTGCTCCCGAAGCTCTCCGGGTCGGCTGCCACCTTTCTGTCCGGGACCGGCAACTGGGGAACGCCTCTGTTTGCCCCGACGCCCACCGGGACGGGGTTTCGACACGTCACCGTGGACATCGAGGATCCGATCGTCAAGCTCGTGGAGAACGCCGACGTCGCGGCCCTGGCGGCCATTGTGGAGTCCAAGCTCTCGCTGAATTTTCCCACACACGCGGAGAATCACGCCGCCCGGCACCTTCTGGCCGGTGGCGATTCATTGCTGTTGACCAACAACGAGATCGCCGTCGGGGCGGCGATTGTCGAGGCAAAGCTGGCCCTCAACTTTGCAACCCATGCGGAGAATCACGCCGCCCGCCACGGGCCGGCGCCGGCGGTGGACCCTCTGAGGCTCGATGACCTGGAGGTTCCGCAGAACAACACGGACCTGAACGTCTCAATCTCCGCGCACGGGCTGTGCCCTCTCCTGCCTAACAACGCCGCGGTGAGTTTGAGCGGGGCGGGGACCTGGGTGGCTGCGGTTCCGGCGGCGCACGCCTCGACGCACGGGCCGGCCCCGGCCACGGATCCGCTGAAGCTCGACGACCTGGAGGTCCCGGACGCCAACACGGACCTGAACGCCACCGCGGCCAAGCACGGGCTGCTCCCGATGTTGTCGAACGTCGCCACCCAGTTTCTGAACGGGCTTGGGGGCTGGACAGCACCGGCTTCTTTTTCGCTGGAAGGTTCGGCTTACATCGTCATCGGAGGAGACGCCAACAGCACGACCAACGGCACTGCATTGGTCAACGCCTACACCGCTGCCACGGGCAAGACCCCGCACGGCGCAGCGCTGTCGGCGACCAACCGCTACACGATTTACCTTTTGCCGGGCATCTACACCCTGACCGCTTCGGCGTTCGATATGTCGGCGCAGTTCATCGACATCGTGGGAATCGGTGGGACCCCAAAGACGATCATCGTCACCTCGAACGGGCGCACGCTCGGTGCTTCGGCGAACGACATTGTTCTTGCGAATTTCCAGATTCACACCTCGGTAGCTGGCACAGCGACGCTGAACACCGACGCCTACGCTTTTTATCCCGGCTCCAACCTGACCGGCCACAAGTGCCTCGGGATGGTATTCAACGCGGACGACCAGACGGTGAACCGGGGAATGCGGTGCGGTATCACCTATTCTGGTATTTATACCGACTGCATTTCCGCTACTGACCGGGGGTTTGGCTGCTGGTGCGGGACCACGGCGGGCGTGGCATCTGGATATTTCGTCCGCTGCGAGTCTAACCGCATGGGGTTCGGGATGGGGGTCGGAACGACCTCGGCGGCGATCGGGACAGCCTCCGGTGTGTTCTGGAAATGCCGCGCATCGGGAGGATTCGCCGGCAACGCCACGGCGTCAGGCTACTTCAATTACTGTCTGGCCAACTACGCTTTCCAGAACGCCTACGCCAATTGCCAGGTGACTGGCGACGCAGCCAGTTTTGGCGGGGGAAATTCCGGGGCGAGCCTGGCCGCGTCGGGAACCTTCCTCTTCTGTTCCACGGTGACCGGGCCGGCGTTCGGCTTCAACATCCAAGCCAATGCCGGGGCGGCCTCGGGCACGTTCAGGGACTGCCACTGCGCGGGCATCAGAGCGTTCGGGTCAACGTTGGTTTCCGGGACGCTTTACAACTGCACGGCGCTGGGGACTTCGTTCGGGTCCGGAACGTCCTCGTCGATCACCGGCCAGTTGTTCAACTGCTCGGCATACGGGGACACCGCCTTTGCCGGCGGTGGCGGCTCGATGTCTGCCGCGGCGGTCCTGGTGAACTGCTACGGGCAGAACTACTGTTTCACCGGTCGTAACGGGGGCGCCGGCGGCGCCATCGCCGGCCTGCTCATTGGATGCCTGGGCTCCTCGACGTGCTTCGCCTCGGGCACTTCGGGAGGCGCCATGTCCGGCACGCTCTCAGACTGCCGGTGTTCCGCGGCGTTCAACGCTACTCTGACGGGCAGCATCAGGCTTTGTGATTTTCCGACCGGGTATGATAATCTGGTCGTCACGGCGTTGAATCCGGCGGCCGACGTCACGGCGTTCACTTCGCAGGTGACTACGAACATTAACGTCGGGAGTGCGGTCGGATTCTACGGGGTGCTGGGGAGTGCGGTGCACTCGACGACGCAGGCGTTGACGATGAACGCCATGACGTCATCCTACGCCCAGGCCGGGTTGGTCGGGTGCAAAGGAAACACCATGATCACCGCGGCCGCAACAGTCACTTCGGTCATCGGGTTTGGGGTGCAGAATTTGATCCGCGGCGGTTGCACGGTGACACATTGTATCGGGCTGCTCTCGACTCCGTTCTACAACGACGCCGGAGCCGGCAACACCGTGGACAGTGCTTACGGTCTGGTGGTGAAATCCTGTGTGATCAATGTTGGGGCCACGCTCAACAACGTTTACGGCGTGTATCTGGCGGATCAGTTGGCTGGGACAAATCGTTGGGGCGTTTATCAGTTAGGCACGACCAACTACAATCTGTTCCAAGGCAAGGTCACCCTTGGGGTGGCCAGTTCGGCGGGGGCACTGGGTCAATCGTTGGACAGCGGGCCGACCTCCACCATTACGACTGGATCGTATCACTGGGGGTCTGTTACTCCCATTTTCGGTCCGGGGGGTGCGTCGAACGCCACTTACGTTGGTTTGTTCATGCAGCCGCAGACTACGGGGGTGCAAAATTTTACGGGATCGGTTACGGGTATTCAAATGCAAGCATTGCATTACGGGACGGGAGTTTGCACGTTGTTGGTCGGAGGAGATTTCGCAGTCCGAAAGGTGGTTCAGGGCGCGGTCACGACGGCGATCGCTCTTCGGACCTGGACCATCAACGCCAATGCCACCGCGCAGGTCGGGACGGCTTACGGGTTGTTTTGTCAGACTCCGCTCTTGGCCGCCACCGGGTTCATCACGACCAATTATGGTGTTTACATTGACGATCAGAAGCCGGCTGGAGTGACGACTGCCTGGGGCGTTTACCAGGTCGGTGCGACGACTCTGAACTACTTTGCGGGATTTGTGGGGGTAGGCACTTCTCCATCCAACTTGCTCCACGTTGCGCAAGTCTGGACGACCACGGCTGTCACGGGGATCATGACGTATGATCAGATGTCTGCCGCTCAGGCCGACGGTACTGGGACCGACTACATAGCCAGAAAGATTCAACTCCTCACCACGACTGCGAGCAACTTTTCCGCCTCGGGTGCCGGCTACGGGTTGGTGGGGCTTCTTGGTCAGGTTGTTCATGCACAGAATGGGACGGCGACATTGATGACTGGAGCCTGGTTACGCAATGTAAAAAATGGCACGGGTGTCGTCACCGCATCGGACGTGTTGCATCTTCAAGTTCAGAACAACGCCGCGAACGCGCTTACTACCAACCGGTCGGTTTACGTCGAGGCTCCGTTGCTCGGGGGTGGGGGGACCATCGGAACGAACTATGGCGTTTACATTGCTGACCAAACTCCCGCCGGAGTCTCGACCGGATACGGGATTTATCAGGTCGGTGCGACGACGCTGAACTACTTTGCCGGAAAGGTTGGGGTGGCGATGACTCCTACCAACACCTTGGACGTCACCGGGACGTTTGGGGTGACGAGTACGGCGACCATTGGTGGGTTGTTCACCATGTCGTCGGGGATCATCCACGTGGTCGCGACGTATTCAGCCGCGGGAGCGCTGGCCATCCTCACGTCGCACTACTGCGTCCTGTGCAACACCACGGCGAACGACGTCACCTGTAATCTGCCGACAGCGGTGGGGATCAGCGGGCGGGTTGTGGTCTTCAAGAAACTCGTCGCCGCGAACAACATGCGGATCATCCCCAACGGAGCAGAAACGATCGACGGAGCGGTAAGCTACATCACAGCGGTCCAGTGGAATTCAGTGACCTTGATCTCTGATGGTGCCAACTGGTTCTTGATCTAAGACGGAGAAAATTCTTGCCATCGTCTGGCAGGTTGGTAGAGTGTTGAGAGACCCAGAAAGATTACATATATGATTCTGAAATTGGAAACCGTCTTGAACCCCCCGTTCCAAGAAGCGTTTGTTGCGC